>Ga0315276_10002968_pt1 | contig 15533 bp, 16 predicted proteins | sample YL17G05_0_MG_FD_204542 | JGI IMG/M metagenome (GOLD analysis project Ga0315276, IMG submission 204542) | Sediment microbial communities from Yellowstone Lake, YNP, Wyoming, USA - YL17G05_0 | ecosystem: Environmental > Aquatic > Freshwater > Lake > Sediment | place: USA: Wyoming | collected...
CCGGTGGGCAGGTCGGTGGACACGACGGGCGTGCCCGCGGCGTGCGCCTCGATCTGCACGAGACCGAAAGCCTCGCTGCGGGCCACGCTCGGCAGGCAGAACACGTCGGCGGCGCGGTACCAGGCGGAGAGCTCGTCGTCGCCCTGCGGGGCGAGGAAGGTCACGCGCGCGGCGTTTCCGCTCGCGTAGGCGCGTTCGCGCAGCTCGGCCGCGAGCGGGCCGCGGCCGATCAGCACGAGGTCGGCGTCCACGTGGGTCATGGCCTGCACGAGCACGTCCGCGCCCTTGTAGTAGACGAGCCGGCCGACGAAGAGGACGATCCTGCGCCCGGCATGGGCGGCGCGCAGCTCCGCGGCGCGCCGCAGAGCCACGGGCGTGGCCGCGAGATGCCGCGCCGGCAGGCCGAACGGCACCACGCGGCATTTCTCCGCGCGCGGCGCAAGGAACGACGAGTTGCGGACCATGTTCGGTGACGACGTCACGATGAGGTCGACTCTATCGAGAAACCGCTCCAGAAAGGGCCGGTAGGCGGTCAGCAGGCGCTTCTGGCGCACGATGTCGCTGTGATAGAGCACGACGCTCGGCACGTCTGGGCTCGCCTGCAGAAACGAGAGCTCGCCCCACGGGTACGGCGAGTGCAGGTTGACGACGTCGGGTGGCTCCGGGCCGTCCGGCCCTTCGCGGCACATCTCGGCGCGCAGGGCGCCGGGCAGGCCTGCGGCCACCGGCGCCGACGACAGCGCCAGCTGCCGCGGGAGGCGCACGACGTCGACGCCGCCGATGCGCTCCTCCACGCGCTCGCGGCCCTCGTTGCATACGATGGCGCGCACCTGCGCGCCATCGTGCTCCACGAGGCCCTCCGACAGGGTGCGCACGACCGTCTCGACGCCGCCCAGGTGCGGCGGCGAGTAGTACTTGTTGACCATCGTGACGTGCAGAGGGCGGTCGGGCATCAGTACCCTCCCCGCCCGCGTTCGAGGCCCGCCCGTTCGGTGATCTCCCTGTACACCTGCAGCAAATGAACGATCATCTGATCAAGCGTGAAGGCGGCACGAATCCGTGCCCGGCCCGCCTGTCCCATCCGCTCGCGCATCTCGGCCGACGAGAGCAGGAGGCTCAGCGCATCTCCGAGCGACTCCGCATCGTCCGGATTCACGAGCAGACCGGTGCGCCCATCTCTCACCGCCTCCCGGATCCCATCGACGTTGGTCGCAGCGACGGGGAGGCCAAACGCCATGGCCTCGAGCACCACATACGGTAGCCCCTCCCAGCGCGATGACAGTGCGAACACGTCGGCGTCGGCGTATGCCGGCCCGAGGTCGGGTCGAGGCGGTAGCAGCCACACGCGCCGGCCGAGCTGCCCCTCCTCGACGAGGCGTCGCAGCTCGCCCTCGAGCTCGCCAGCACCGATGAGCACGAGCAGCGCGTCCAGGTGCGTTGGCGCCGTGCGCCCGAAGGCGCGAAGCAGCGTCGCCTGGTCCTTCTGTTCGTGCAGACGCCCGACCGAGAGCACCACGAGCGCGTCGGCGCGGACGCCGATCTCAGAGCGCAGCCCGCCGGCCGGCGCAGCGCGGGGCGACGGATCGATGCCGTTGTAGACGACCGCCGTGCGCTCCAGGTCTAGCAGCCCCAGCCGCGCACCCTTCACCGCGTCGGAGCGGCATACGCACACGAAGCGCGCAGTGCGCGGTCGCAGCAGCCGCTCGAGACCGAGAAGCATCGCACGGCGCTGCGGCGCCCCCGCCTGGTCGACGTGGATGCCGTGGAGCGTATAGACGACACGCCGGCGCGCAAGTGGATCCGCGACGCGCGCGTAGGCGGCGGCGCGCGCGCCATGCGCATGCACGACATCGGGGGCGACTCGTGCTATCACACTGCGAAGTGTGTGCGCCGCACGGCCTGCGAGACCCTCCTGGATCTGCGTGTCGAACGTGTCGACGCGACAGGCGGCGGCGATGTCTTCGAGGTCACCTCCGGCCGGCGCCGCCAGGGCGACATCCACCCCAGCGGCGGTCAGGCGCACCAGCAGGTCGGCCACGTGCTTCTCGCCGCCCCCGTCCGTGCTGTTGGCCGCCGCGACCAGCAGGACACGCATCAGCGCCTCCGCAGCCGGTAGGGCCGGATGACCCAAGCCAGCGAGTGCGCCAGCCGGAACACGGTGTCCGCTCGACGCGGTCCGAGCGTGCGCAGCGCGCAGCGGCGAAAGCGCACGTTGGCGGCGAGAAGTCGGATCGAGTGCCGAGCGATCTCGACTTGAAGCTGCGTGAGCCGGCCGGTCGCCACCACGTCGCGCAGGACCCGCATCTGACTCTCGTAGAGGCGGATCACGTCGGCGGTCATCTGGGCGCCGCTGTCGCGGTACAGGGCCAGCGGCGCCGGGCAGTAGATGTGCCGGGCACCGGCGCTCATGGCCCGCAGCCAGAAGTCGTAGTCTTCACAGTACACTCCCGGACGCATCCCGCCGGCGAGCTGGTAGGCCCGGCGGCTGAACACGGCCGTCGTGAAGATGAGGCTCTCGCGAAGCAGATCCTCCGTCGTCAGAGACACGACCCGCCGGAACCCCGGGCCGTCGTGATAGATGCGGCGGCTGCCATCTGCGTACAGCCGCCACCCGTTGCAGGCGTAGATGTCGAATCCAGGGTGTGCGTCGATGAACCGCCGCATGGTGTCCAGATACGCGGGCAGGTAGAGATCGTCGGCGTCCAGCCGGCACAGCAGTGGCGCCCGCGCGTGCGTGACGGCAACGCCCCGCGCCGGCCCACAGCCCATGTTCTCCTGGCTAATCACGTGGACGCGCGGGTCCCGCTCCGCAAAGGCCCGCGCCAGCTCCGCCGTCCCATCCGTGGACCCGTCGTCGACGATCACGAGCTCCCAGTCCTTACACGACTGAGCGAGGACCGACTGGATCGCCTCAGAGACGGTCCTCTCGGCGTTGCAGGCCGGCATACAGATCGAGAAGAGCGGCGACGCGGAGGTCTCCGCGCCGGGGCCGTTAGCGGTCACGCCTGGCCTCCCATCCAGAAGCCCTGACGCGCCCTGCAGCTGCACGGCGTCGAGCGTGAACTCCACTGCGAAACGCAAGCGAGCAGCGGTCGAGCACGGCCTCGCACCCGCTCACACCGCTGGGCTCTGTTGCTCGAGGCCGGGCCCGGGAACCTGCAGCGCGGCGCTCAAGCGCCTGAACAGGCGCGGGCTGATCATCATCGCACCCAGCCCGAGAAGGTACTTCGGCTTGGAGTAGTAGGCCGCATGACAGCGTAGGTACTCCCGGCGCGCGGCTCCGAAGCGGCCCTCCCGCAGCCGAGCCTCAAAGACCCGCCGCGCCAGCAGAGTCCGCTGCCACCGACCCTGTTTGACCGCCACCCACTTGGCGCCGCCAAACGCCGCGCGGATCTGCCGGTGGGTGACCTCCAGACTGAACTGCTCCTCGAAACGGCGGCGAGCCGCCGACCCAAGCGCAGCGCGCAGCTCCGCGTCGTTCACCAGACGCTCGAGGGCGGCAGCCAACTCGTTCACCGCGCCGGGCCGCACGAGCAAGCCATCAAGTTCGTCAGTGATCGCCTCCGGGATGCCGCCAACATTGGTCGACACCATGGCACAACCGGCCCGCATGCCCTCGAGAAGCGCATACGGCAGGCCCTCCCAGTGCGACGGGAATGCGTAGATGTCGAACGTTGCGACCAACTCCGCCAGGTCGCCGAGATAGTGCCCAGTGAAGACGACCCTCGAGCCCAGCCCGTGACGTTGGACCGCCGCTTCCACATGAGGCCGCTCGGGCCCATCGCCCACAAGGACGAGCTCGACATCAGGATGGCGTTCCCCCACGACGGCGAAGGCGTTCACGAGGTCAACGGTGCCTTTGGTCGCTTCCATGCGGGAGACGAAACCGATGCGCACCCGACCGTCGTGTCGCATGCCCGCCCTGTGAACTTCATCGGGCAAGCCGTTCCGCACGAGGTGCACCCGGTCCGCCGGCAGGCCGCGGAGCGCCACGAGAGCGTCGCCAATGGCCTCGGCGTTGACGATGACCGCGTCGACTGCGGCACCGATGCGTCGATCGAGCCATGCCTCGTACCTCCTCAACGCACGGCGCCTCCGCGTCGGCATGCTGACGACGGTCAGGGCCACGGGCACATCCTCCCGGTGTGCAGCGACGACCATGGCCAGCACAGACCGGGCGGCTGGGTAGCCCCCGTTGTAGCCCAGCACAGCGGAAGGCTGTACGTGCCGGATCACTCGCCGGCACACCGCCACATTGAACTCGAACACCATGGGATCGAGCGCTCTGACAGTATTGACAAGGAGCGCAGTCGCCCTGTGCGAGAAGACCATCTGCCAGGAGTTCCAGACGCTGGCGGAAGTGAGGATCGGGACGATGGCCGAGCGTGCCGGTAGGACGAGACGTGGCAAGGTGTCTGGCGGAAGCCCGCCTGCGTTGGATGCTAGCACCACGTCGCCATAGAGCGGGGCGAGACCGTTGATGAGGTCAGCAACGAAGCTGGCACCGCCAACACCCTGATAGTAGTTCTCAGTGTACGCCAGGAGGGAGACGGGTCCAGGTGTCTGTTCGGCATGATGCGCAGGTGAGACCAGCTGCGCGGCGCCCGAGGCTGGACTCCCGCCGTCGTCCGCTGTCGCGCCAAGAGCTCTGCCCCTCTGCACGAGATCGGCCGCTCGCCGCAGCCACGGCGCGGATTGAAGCGCGCAGTACGCCGCGATTCGCGTCAACGGGATGGTGCCCCGCCACTCGAGATGGCGGGTGCACCACCAGACGAACGACCGGGCTTCTTCGCGGCGCCCCGCTTTGAGGAGCTCTCCTGCGACAGAGTACGTGACGCGGAAGATTCGCCGCTGGATGAGGTCGTGATACTCATGCCCCAGATGCGCGTCGAGCACGCGAAGAGTACTGACCACTCCCGCGGCGCGATCCACAGTATCCCTGCGTGACCAGAGCCCGTCGCCCTGGAAGCGGTATGCGGCCATGGTGTCATCGAGGTAGCCGATCCAGCCATGCCGGGCGTGCATGGCGTGAAGCGGCAGGTCGCCGATCCACAGTTCGGTCCACCACTCCGGCAGCGCGCCCACAAATCCCCATCGATACATCACCGAGCATGATGCGATGAAGTTCTCGCCGGCGAGGAGGTCGGTGAGACCGGAGCGCTCGGGCCAGCCGACGAGGACCGGCCCGGACAGCGCACCTGACTCGTCCACGAAGCAGATGTTGTGGCAGCACAACGTGCAACCGGGATGCTCGTCCAGGTAGTCTGCCTGCCGCTGCAACTTGGACGGCGAAGTCCAGTAGTCGTCGCCGTCAAGCCAGGCGACGTACTCACCGGTGCACGCTTCAAGCACGCGCGCGAGATTCCGCTGCGCACCGAGGTTCTCGTCCGCGTCGAGTAGACGGATGCGTCCCGGGTGGCATCGTGCGAACTCTTCCACGATCTCGCGCGTGCCGTCAGTGGAGCAGTCCTCGCCGATCACCAGCTCGTAGTCGAACGTGCACTCTTGCTGGAGCACGCTCTCGACGGCCTGTGCGACGTAGGCCTCATGGTTGTAAGTGATCATGGCGACGCTGACCTTCATCAGATCACCGCGTTGTACGTCGCCACTGCGGCCGCAACCGCCCTCTTCACTGCGGGCGCGTCAGCCAGCGCCTGCCTGGCTATGCGACAGACCTCGGCCACCTCACCCTCGCTCACGGCCGTGCCGGTCGGAAGCGCCAGAGTCTGACACGTGAGCTTCTCCGTCTCGGGAAGTGGAGCTCGAAGGGGCCACGCGCCGTACGGCACCATGCGATGGCAGCCGGGGTAGAAATAGCGCCTGGCAAGCACGCTTTCCGCGTGAAGCACGACCAGGAGTTCATCGCGGTCGAGTGGCGAGACGGCGCCGTCGACCTCCACGATGACGTACTGGTAGTTGCCCCGCTCATTGGCGGCGTACGGCACGACTGTCAGACCCGGGATGCCTGAGAGTCCGTCGCTGTAGAGGTGGTGGTTACGGCGGTTCCAGTCGATGAACGTCTGAAGTGCCTCGAGATTCGTGAGCCCCATGGCCGCCGCCGGCTCACTCATCTTACCGTTGATACCGAGAGCGATGACCCGGTCTGGGCCGGCGAACCCGAAGTCCCGCATGGCTCTGCACCGCTTCGCGACCGTGTCGTCGTTGGTGGCCACCGCGCCTCCCTCGAAGGTGCTGAAGAACTTGGTGGCGTGGAAGCTGAAGGCTTCAGCCAGGCCAAAGCCGCCGATCATGCGGCCCGCGGACGTGCAGCCGAACGCGTGGGCTGCATCGAAGCAGAGTCGCAAGTCGTGCCGATCGGAGAGGCGTTGCAGTTCCGCCACGTCACACGCTCGCCCCCACACGTGCACGCCAAGAATCGCGCTTGTGGCGTCAGTGATCAGGCCTTCGACCTTGTCTGGATCGATGTTGTGCGTAGCCGGGTCGACATCGCAGAACACCGGGGTGGCGCCCTGCCAGGTCACGGCGTGTGCTGTGGCGACGAACGTGAACGAGGGCATGATGACCTCGCCGGACACGCCGCAGGCCGCCATCATGATCTGGAGCGCCATGGTGCCATTGCAGACGGCCACGCAATGTCGCACGCCGAGGAACTCCGCGATGCGCACCTCCAGCTCACACAGATACGGGCCGTTGTTCGTCAGCCAGCGGCGGTCCAGCACATCGTCCATCCGCGCGAGAAAAGCCCGGCGGTCACCGGTATTCGGACGCCCGACGTGAAGAGCTTCGACGAACGCCGGAGAGCCCCCCAGGACGGCGAGACGCGATGGCCGAGGCGTCACGGCATCACGCGTCGTAGATCTTGCGTTCCACTCGCGCCGGAACCCCGACGGCCAGGACGCCATCCGGCACGTCAGCGACAACCACTGAGCCCGCGCCGCATACCGACCAAGCACCGACCTGCTGGCGAGGCAACACCACCGTCGCAGTCCCGCATAGGGCCCCAGTGCCCACGTGAACCCATCCTCCAAGCATGACCGCCGCCGCGAGGTGCACGTGATCGCCCACCCGGCAGTCGTGGGCGACGTAGCACCCGACGTTGAGCAGAGCGTTCTCACCCACGTGGGCATCCGCGCTTACGACGCACCCCTGCATGACCAGCGAGGCCTCCCCGATGCGGGCGAAACTGCTGACGCACGCGGACGGGTGAATGAGCACAGGGAAAGGGTGATCTGCGGACAATCCTTCGTAGAACCTGCGTCGAAGCGCCGTATCGCCCACACCCACCACCATGCCGTCGTACCCCGAGTCCGGGATCCGGTCGAAGAGAGGAGCATCGTGAGGCGGGCGATCACGTCCGGTCTCCCGTTCTTCGTAGAACCCGGCGATCTCGTGGCCGGTGCTGAGCACGAGATCGGCGACTTCTTTCGCGAAGCCGCCCGCTCCGAGGATCAACAGCCGCATGCAATCGCCTTTCTTCAGCGCCCGCCTCTGGTAGCCGGCTCGTGGAGCGCGCTGTGCGCGCGCCTGAGAGAATCCTGCGATGAGCGGCGCACCGTCAGGCCGAGAGCGGCCGATCGTGCTGGCCGACACAGTCCCGGGCCGTCCACCTCGGGCCGGTCAGCGCGAGCTTCTCTCTGATCAGATCCCCGGCCACCTCGTCACGACTACCCACGCGGATGCCGCTTCCGCTGCACACATTGTACGTCCAACCCGGCAGCCAGTGCTCGGCCCAGTCCCGCGTGACGACTCGCACGCTTCTGGGCTTCTCCACGGCGCCGCATCCTGACTCCCAAGAACAGCACCCTACCGAGACCGGAGCGATGACCTCGTGTTCAGCGAGGATCGGGGACGCAAGACAGCCACGACGCTCTCAACGTCAAGACGCTCGGAGAGGCCAGTCGACCGCCCATAGCTACCATCAGGACCTCCACATGAGCACCACGGTCGCGACCGACCCGCTCGCGGCGACCAGCGACCCGGCCATGATCCGGAGCCGCGGTGGAGCGCCCGGCTACGGGCTGACGCCGCTCCGGGAGACAATCCACGCGTTGTGAGCGGCGCGTAGCGGCGTGCGCGGAGCTTCTCGACGACGCTTGCCTGCTGCTCGAGTACGCATGGGCCGCTGTCGGAGAACCTCGACGTCTCAGGAGACCGTCCATGCGCACAAGCAGGCCCAAGCTGCTTCAGCGTCCCACGCCGGTGTCCGACTCGAGAAGCGCGTCATACGCGCGAAGCAGAGAGTCGCCCAGAGAGTAACGCGTCGACCAGCCGAGAGCCATCAGTCGTGCCGGCGAGCCGACGGACACCGTCCCCGGATCGTCCGGCTCGAGTACGTCCGCTTGGAGCCTGCGACCAGTCACGTCCGCGGCAACCCTGGCCATATCGCCCACTGTCGTGCCGACTCCGGTGCAGACGTTGTACAGACCTCCCGGTTCGCCCTCATCGGCGAGCAGGACGAGGGCGTCGGCAACGTCGGAGACATCGACGAAGTCGCGCACAGACGCGGTCTCTCGGAGCGCTACTCGGACCGTCTCTGCCTCAGGGGCGCTGGCAAGCTGAGTGAGCAGACTGTGGACCACCGAGCCCCTCGGTTCTCTCGGGCCCACGACGTTGAACGGCCTCGCTATCACAAGATGCAAGGAGTCCAAGCTCGAATAGGCGCGCGCGATCTGTTCAGTGAGTGCCTTTGAGAAGCCGTAGTGAGTAACCGGATTGAGCGAAGCCGATTCGCAGACGGGCACCCTTGCCCGTGGGCCGTACACCGCGGCAGAACTGAGCAAGACGACGGGTACCTGAGGGCAGACTCCGGCGACTCCGTCCAGCAGTTTGGCTGCGAGGCCCGCATTGGCCTCGTACAGCGCCGCCGGCGCCTCAGCCGATCGAGAGCCGGCCCCCGCGCAGTGGATGATCGCCCTCGGAGCCGCGGCGGCGAGCGCAGCACGCAACTGCCTCGCATCGCTCCACTCGACCACCAGCGAGGGGATGCCGGCCTCCATCTGCTCCTGCTCACACGCCCTGATCAAGGCCATGACGCGCTGGCCCCTCGCCAGCTCACGTCGAACGACAGCCGATCCAACGAAACCTGCTGCGCCCGTGACGGCGACGCCGCCCCTGTGCGAGCCTCTCGCCGGCACGGCCATACTCACGCCACCAGGAAGTCCGCGCGATGCGCGCACGATTCCTTCTGGGCCTTGGTCAGGTCATCGCGGGCGCCGAACCCGAGCCAAGGCCCGCCAGACAGCGTGCAGCGCTGAGCCTCTTCCGCCTCGAGTCGGTCTCTGCGGCCGACAACAGTACCATCATCAGAGAAGCGCGCACGACTCCAACGAGGAACGCCATGAATCGCCTGTGCCACAAGGTCATCGGACTCGCAGAGCGCCGTGATGAGCAGGACTGCCGACGCTTTCACATGCCACGGCCCCTCTGATGCATTCTGGAGATGCGGCGTTTGAGCTCCGGGGGGGCAAGAGCCCGACCGAGGCTCATGACCACAGGCGGCACGTAGTCCCTCCAGCCAGGCACAGCCGGCGTCGCCGGCTCGAAAACAGGCGGTGCCGGCTCGGGAACAGGCTCAGATCGCTCGATCTCCGATTGCGCTATCGCATCTCGCAAGCGGCTCGCCAGCAGGTCGAACTCCGCATGGAAGACGTTGCTGGTCAGCTCGTCGTAGGCGGGAATGAGTTCAAGCTGGCATCTGAGCTTGTCGAAATGCGGCTTCTGCGTCCAGACGCCGCGCGCATGGAGACGGTAGACGGACATTGGCGTCTCCAGAAAGCCGATGAGGCTCTGTCGCGCAACGCAGATGTTGACGATCCAGTCATACGACTCGACCTCGAAGAGAGCCTGAGGCAACGCATCCAGCGCAGATTTCCGATACATACAGGTCGAGAAATTGCCGACTAGATTGTCCGCGATCAGTTCTCGGGCATCGATGAACCTGTGCCCAGTCCCAATCGCCGTCCTGGGAGCAAATCGAGACCTGTCTTCCTCATACACGAAGTAGTTCACCGAACACAGGTCACACTCCCAGTGAGTCTCCAGAAAATCGCATTGGCGCTTGAGCTTCAGAGGGCTGACCCAGTAGTCATCCCCCTCGAGAATCGCAACATATTCCTCAGTGCAAGCAGCGAAACCACGCTGATAGTTTCGTGTGATACCAAGATGCGACGTGTCATCAAGATACTTGAAGTGAAAACTGGGAAACCTTGTTTCGAAGGTCCTGATGATGTCCACAGTGCCATCTGATGACCCATCATCAGCGATGACTAGCTCTATGGGCGAGTCAATACTCTGCGCAAAGAGAGATTCAAGCGCTCGTTGTACGTGTTTCGCATGGTTGTACGTCACGAGCAGAACGGACAATCGGCCATGATTGGCTCGATCAGGCATCATATCTCCGAAGGCCGGACCGGCCTGTCACCTGCAGCAGCGTAGCGCTGTACACACCTGCCGGCATCAGCAGCTGCGCCAAGAACGGCGCCTTCCCCGATCAGCATTGGCTGGCTTCGACTTTCTTGCCTGATGGCAGCACTGACACGGGCGCGCTCATGCGCCGAGGAAGTCGGCGCGATGAGCGGCGAATTCCTGCTGGGCCTTGGCGAAATCGTCGTGGCGACCGATGTCGAGCCAGTACCCGTCGAACGGAGCGCTTCGCACGGCCCTTCCCGCCCTGATAAGGCGCAGGATGAGCTCGGGAAGATCGAGTCTCTCTCCATGCCCGACGAACTCCAGAGCCTCGGGCGACAAGGCGTTGACGCCCATGCTCACGAGGTACTCCGCGGCGGGCTTCTCCAAGTAGTCTAGTACCAGCCCGCCCGCATCCGCCTCGACAACGCCGAAATCAACCGTGTGGGTACGCCGAAAGGTGGCCACCGTTGCCGTGGCCCCTGAGGCGACGTGCTCGTCGAGGAATCGTCCGTAGTCCAGCGTTGTGAGCACATCGCCGTTCATCACCAGGAAAGGCTGGGTCAGCCCGTCGATGAGCGAGAGAGGCCCGGCTGTCCCGAGCGGCTCCAGTTCACGAGCATAGCGCAACGACACGCCAAGACGCTCGCCAGCGCCGAAATACGCCTCGATCAGTTCCGCGAGATAGCCGACAGCCAGCGTGACACGCGAGAATCCGTGCCCAACGAGCTGTCTCAGCACGATATCCAGGATCGGCGTCTCGCCGAGCGGCATGAGGGGTTTGGGGAACACCGTCGTATACGGCGCCAGCCGCGTTCCCTTGCCGCCCGCAAGGACCACTGCGTTGCGCACTGCAGCCATTCCTATACCTCGTAGCCGGTCGTGTACCGGCTCTGATTGGCCCTGAACCAGTCTGCAGTGACCGCCAGACCCTGCCGGAGACTCGTTGCAGCCTTCCAGCCGCAAAGGGCGCTCGCGAGCGACGGGTCGGAAACCAGCCGCTCGACCTCGCTCCTGGCCGGCCTCACCCGCTCGTCGTCAACGACGACAGCGGGGTGGGCACCCACGACATCGCACAAGAGCGACGCAAGATCAACGATCGAGATCTCGTGGCCGGTGCCGAGATTCACCTCTCGGCCCACCGCCTCGTCGCAGCCGGCCAGCGCGATGAAGCCTGCCACGGTATCGCTGACGTACGTCAAGTCTCGAGTAGGGTTGAGGGCCCCGAGGTGGAGTCTTGAGGCCCCGGCAACAAGCTGCGAGACGATTGTCGGAATCACCGCGCGTGCCGACTGGCGCGGACCATACGTATTGAACGGACGCACGGTCACGACGGGCAGATCGAAACAGCGGTGAAATGACTCGGCGAGTTTGTCGGCGCCGATCTTGGATGCGGAATAGGGTGATTGCCCCTGCAGCGGATGCTTCTCGTCGATGGGCACGTAACGAGCCGTTCCGTACACCTCCGACGTCGACGTGACCACGACCCGCGCAAGGCCGAGGTCCCGCGCTGCCTGGAGAACGTTGAGGGTGCCTCTCACATTGGTGTCGATGTAGCTGTCGGGCGAGTGATACGAGAACGGGATGCCGATCAGCGCCGCGAGGTGAAACACGGCGTCGGTCCCACGCAGGGCTTCCCTCATGCCGTTGGGGTCACGGACATCACCCATGAAGACGTCGATCTGCTCGAGCAACGAAGCTGGCACGCTGTCAAGCCAACCGCGTGAACCGAAAGAGTTGTAGTAGCAGAAGGCGCGGACCCGGCAGCCGCAGGCGACCAGGGCTTCCGTGAGATGGCTGCCGATGAACCCGTCGGCACCGGTGACCACGACGCGCTTCCCTTCTAGATCCAAGCTAGCACCTTCATGAACAGGCCGGGGCCGGCGCGGCGCCGGCCCGCATGCGGCGATTCTACAGCATCCGTGAGCAGGCGGAGTCCGCTCACCCTCGGGTACCGTGCGCGGACCCACCCCTCAAAGACCGAACAGGACCGCGAGGCAACTCCTTGAGACCATCTGTGCTCGTCAGCGTCCGCCTCCATCCCTGCTCGACCGTCGGCTGTGCGCGTTGCGCAACACGCGGCTGGCCAATCCCATTCGCGCTGAGTCGCCACGACGCGGAGTGATAGACGGACATGAGTCTGGCAGTCTGCCCGGCACGATCAGAACTCAACCGCACAGCCTCTGCTTCTTCCTCGGAGAGACGATCGTGAAGACCTGCGATCTCCTTTCGCAGCGACCACAAATCGACCTCGGGAGTCCGGGTCGCGCGCCGCAAGACGTCCGCCAGGCCCGCTTCCCATTCCTCGAAGCTCATGGCGCGATGCAGCTCGACCAGGGCGTGATAGGTATCACCGGCATCCATCTCAGAGCCAAAGTCGAAGCCCTGGGCTTCCGGCTGCAATTCGTGAAGAACTGCGGGCCGTTCGGGCACCTCGAGCATTTCGAGAACTACGCCTCCGTCATTGGCAGGTTGGCCGCCCCGCAGCATCAGCGCCGGCGAGCACGGGCGAGTGTGCGCCCGAGCAGGCCGATCAGCCCGCTGTCGATCGCCGGATCGGCCTCGGCAACGGGCGGAGCCACCGACAGGTAGATGCGCAGCATGCCCTCGAGATTGGCGAACAGCTTGCGGTACTCGGCGTCGTTGCGGCCCACGGCATCCCAGGCGTCGATCATCTCGGACCATGCGCCGATGATGAACCGCTCCATGTCGTTGTCGCAGCGGCCGAGCATGTCGTCGTGCCCATGTGGGTACGGCAAGCCGGCGATATCCTCGTGCAGGACGAGAAAGGTACTGAAGAGGCGTTCGAAGACGAACGCGAAGTAGGTGGCCGGCGCAGAGTGCGGCGCCAGTCCAAAGAGCTTCGTTCTGTCGCCGGCGCTGAGGTTGTCCACCGCGGCAGCGATGTTGCGCACAAACGCCATGTAGACGCGCCAGAAACCCTCATTGCCGACCCAGTAGTTGCTGTAGAGCAGAGACGCGGCGGTGTTCCGCGGCAGGGCCTCGACGCGGATGGAGTGGCCGGCCGCGGCGAACAGCGCATCTGCAAGATCTCCGAGGCCGAGGTGCCAGAACTCACCCTGCGTCCAGACGTTGAAATGCCAGTAGCTCACTTGTGGAAACGGGTTGATGAAGTAGACGTCGTAGCCCGGATTGGCCTGCACCCAGTCGATGAAGGCCTTGCCGCCAATCCTAGCCTTGCCGGCAAACTTGGGCGACACCAGCCCGAAATGCTCGGCGTTGTGGTGCCTCCATACGCCTTCGTCGTAGAAGCGAAGCATGTGCGCAGTCTCGCGTTTCTCCCGCTCGGGGTTGGCGCGGCAGTCGTACGTGATGAAGGCCGGATCGAACGTGCCGACAACGTCGTCACCGTACTGAATCTGATACACAGAAACGGTCACGGCGCCGACGAGGACCGTTTCGGCTTGCGGCTTAGAACCGATTGCTGCCTGTGCGGCGTGCGCAGCATCGCGCGGCGCTTGACCTCCGCGATCAGCGACCAACCGCCCACGCTCGAGAGCGCGCCCGTCGCACCCTCAAGAGAGAACGTATCGACATCGGCAGCCATCGCCTGAAGAGCGCGATCGTCAAAACCGTAGCGGTCGGTCAGGGTCCGCCGGTGAGTGTCGCTGCCCAGCAGAACGTGCATCCTCTCAAGGCCGATCAAGTTGTAGATGTGCGATGACCAGCGATCCTTCGCCAGGCACAGCAGCGCCTGCTCGATATCCGTGTGGGCGTCGTCCGGAAGTTCCGCCATGACCAGTTGGTCGCCGAAGCCGTCGAGAAACACATCGCGCGAGATTCCGTAAGAGAACCCTTCCAGGATGAAGTACGTTTCGTTCAACAGGCGCCCCATGTTCACTCTGGTCGCGCTGCTTGCGTCTCTGGCATGCCAAGCATGTCGCGATCTCCTGAGCCGGCTCGTTTCTCTCCGCGAGGCAGGCCTTAGGATACAAGCGCCGGCGCGGCGCGTATACTTGGCTCCTGCTCGCGTCATGGCGACGACGTGCGCCGTGAGCATCTCACTACCAGCCTGCGATCGGCGCCTCAAGGCGCGACCGCGGAACGGCAGGAAACGAATGGCGCACTTGACATCGTACTACTCGAGCGAGGCGCTGGACGCTCTCGGCCTCGCCGCGCATGGCGCCGATGTGCTCGTCAGCCGCAAAGCATCCATCTACTCGCCAGAGCGGATCCATGTGGGCAACCACGTACGCATCGATGATTTCGCCGTGCTCACGTGCGGTCCGGACGCGGAGGTCAGGATAGGCGACCATGTCCATGTGGCCGCGCACGCGGCTCTCTACGGGGGTGGGGGCATCCTGATCGAGGACTTCGTTGGAGTCTCGGCGCAGACAGCCATCTACTCCATCACCGACGACTACAGCGGCGAAGTACTCACGAACCCCACAGTCCCCGCTAGGTTCACGCGCGTCATCCGGCAACGCGTTGTTCTGCGCCGCCATGTCGTTGTCGGCGCGGGGAGCATAGTTCTGCCGGGCGTCACCATCGGCGAGGGTAGCGCGACGGGAGCGATGACGCTCGTCAACCGGGATCTCGACCCTTGGGGCATCTACGTTGGCGCTCCGGCGCGCTTGCTTCGGCCACGTTCTCGCGGGCTCTTGGCGGCCGAGGCGGAACTTCGTGCTCTCGAAGCGACGAACGACGCCGCAATGGGAGGGGAATGAGCGCGACTGAATTGGCCATCTTGGGCGGAGAACCGGAGTTCGCCGAGCCACTTCATGTGGGAAAGCCGAATGTGGGCGACACCGACAGGTTCTTCGCACGCGTGCGGCGCATCCTGGATGCTGGCTGGCTGACAAACGATGGACCCTGCGTCCGGGAGTTCGAGCAGCGCATCGCCGACTTGACGGGTGTCCGTCACTGCGTCGCCATGTCGAGCGGCACGGCGGCCCTGGAGATCGCCAGCCGTGCGCTGGGCCTGGTGGATGAAGTCATTCTCCCAGCCTTCACCTTTGTCGCCACCGCGCATGCGCTCATGTGGCAGGGCATTCGACCCGTCTTCTGCGACATCGATCCCAGCTCGCACCAGATCGACCCAGGAGCCCTCGAAGCGCTCATCAACCATCGCACCAGCGGCATCCTCGGAGTCCATCTGTGGGGCCGGCCCTGCGACGTCGAGGCGCTCACCGAGATCGCCAAGCGTC
>Ga0315276_10002971_pt1 | contig 15521 bp, 6 predicted proteins | sample YL17G05_0_MG_FD_204542 | JGI IMG/M metagenome (GOLD analysis project Ga0315276, IMG submission 204542) | Sediment microbial communities from Yellowstone Lake, YNP, Wyoming, USA - YL17G05_0 | ecosystem: Environmental > Aquatic > Freshwater > Lake > Sediment | place: USA: Wyoming | collected...
GGGACAGGCCCGATCTAGCAGGATTGTTGTGGAAGGTGGGCCATTCGTCGCTTGTCGGTGTCGTCGGAGGCCTAGGAGAGGTCCTGAACCAGTAGAAGAGCGAGGAGTTGTCCGCGATTGCGGCATTCCCCGCCTCGTCCGCCGATGCGACCGAGAACCAGTATGTCACATTGCTCTGGAGTCTGGAGAGGGGCATCCGGTGTTCGAGTATCAGCCTTGCGTCGATGACTTCCGTCCCAGGAGGCCTCGATGTATCGAGTGCCACGGTCGAATCGGATGGCTCGTCCGTGACCCACTGTATGATCGCAGTGGAATACCTCACCCCGGTGACTGTCACGTTCCCAATCACGGGAGGGGAGTCGTCCACGACGGCCGTATCGTATACGTAGCCTCCGCTACCAGTGCCGTTGTTAGTATCGAGATACCTCACTGTGATGTCGTCCCCGTTCCGCACTTCGAGCTTGCCGTTCCCACTCACTGGTACGGGACTGTTCCTGAGAGGGATGGAGCTGAGGAAGATGGAGCTATTAATCGCCGTCTCTGTGACCGTCAGAGTCTCCCAGGTCGGTTCAGTCGTGCTCGATATGCCCACGGTCGCGGAGTCGATTGCGTTCGGGTCGAGGTTCAGGCCCGAGTCCGCCACCGTCACGTCCACGTTGGCGGATGACTGGTAGTGCCCCTTATCCAGCTTCACTGACCCCAGATCGCTCACGAGCCCACCGGTCGCGACGATCGCATACGGTTGTGGGCCATATGGCACGTTGGATCCGGACACCCGTATGTTCCAGATACCTGGGCTAGCGTCGCTGATGACCAGCACGCTCTCGACGTTGTTCACATGATCCACTCTTGTCGAGTCCGGCTCTGACCGACCGGGGTTCGAGCCGTAGTAGGCGTTCCCGAGATAGACGGTCCCCGACGGGCTCGTCACGGTCAGGTCGAGATCGTTCACAAGGTTCGGGCTAGTGAATGTCATGCTTGGGTAATCGCTCCATACGAGAGTAACTTCGAACGGGATAGAAGGATCCCCGACTGAGATCCGGTACTCGTGCGATGAGCCTGTGCCGAGCCCGGAAGCGTTGTCGTCGAGGAACAGCTTCCTCGAATCTCCCCTGAAGTAGAGCGCGTCATCGAGCGTCACCCTTCCCCAGCCCTGCTCGTTGTTGGGATAGGATTTCTCGCTGTTCCCGTAGGCCCCATCGCCCGTCATCTCGCGCGCGCTGTTGATGACGGTGGCCTTGACGAGCGCTGCGGACGGTACGAACCCCTTCGTCAGGTCCCTTGTCCCAGTCGGGTACCAGCCCGTCATGTAATACTCTCTGATGAGCGCGACCGACCCGGCCACTGTAGGCGTCGCCATGCTGGTTCCACTCAGCTTCCAGTACTGGTTCAGGGGCGGGGACGGGTCTTCGCCCTCGGCCGACCAGATGTCGACCCCGGGTGCCATCACGTCAGGTTTGATGCGGCCGTCCGCGGCCGGACCCCTGCTGCTGAAGCTCGCGACGTTCTGGAGGTCCTGACCGTTCATGCTCGCCCCGACGGAGATTATGTTCTTGGCCACGGCATTAGGGCTCAAGGTGGCGAGACCGGGGCCTTCGTTTCCCGCGGCGAACAGGACGATGAAATCGCGATTGTCCCAGATGAAATCGTCCGTCGCCTGGGCGTCTTGACCATACAGGTTCCCGATAGACCCCCAGCTGTTCGTGTGTATGTAAGAGCCTCTGTCGAGGGCAGCCTGGAACATGTTATGCAAGTCGCTCGGCGGGTTCAAGGAATAGCCATCTGACGACATGTCCTGGATCTGCAGGGTCGCGTTGAACGCCTGACCATCGTGGGGTCCGGTCGTCGCGTTGGAACCGAACGGGTCACCGTCATACACATGCCATGTGCCGTCATCACCGGCGACGGACCCCGAGACATGGGTGCCGTGATTGATCCCGTTGTCGAAGAGATCGCCAGATGCACCTGTCGGGGTGTAGTACGCAGTCACTTTCCTGTGGTCGGAACCCGGGATGGAATGATTGGGGTCGGAGAAGTCGCGTTGGTCGTAGTCCAGACCCGTATCACCGATCGTCACCGTCTGGCCAGTGCCGTATATCCCGTGGTCGTGTATCGGTGTCGAGTATCCTGCGGTGTCGCCGCTCTGGACGACCCATCTGGCGATGTCGTTGTAGACCTCGTACTTGTCCTGTCGGTCGATCCACATCACCCCCGGCTCGCGGGCCAGCTGGGCGAGCATGTTCCTGTCCATCCTTGCTCTGACCATCCCAGACGAGTTGTGCGACCATGCGATATCCGACCCGCCCAGCATCGAGACCTTAGACATTACGCTATTCAGCTGAGAGGGCTCGAACGCCAGGACCTGGACATCGATGTTCTGTTCGACGTTCCCCTTGATCCGGGGCGTAGCCGCCGAGGAGATGCCTTTCATGGCATCCTTCTTCTGGAGCAGTTGGTCGAACTCGGACGAGAGCCTTGGGCTGAGCTTGTACGCCGGTTCGAACGTCCCCACCCATCGGACGGCCTCGAGGTCGTTCGCCCTCTCGATGGAAGGACCATCCGCCCTGACGACGAACGCGTTGTAGTTCACATAGCCCAGGATCGAAGCCCCTGTCCCGGAGAGGGCGGCCTTCATCTCGCTCGTGATTGGCCCTTTGAACTGCACTATGTAGTATGCGGGCACCGTCGAAGAAATCGAAGAATATCTCAAGGTCGATGGTATGCTCGGTCCCCCAGCCAGTGGGTCGAATCTGAGATCGTTGACCTGTATGTACTTCATGTACTCGGGAGTGGAATCATCGCTCGGGTGCGCCTGAAGGCCCGGAACGTTTGAACTGGCGTGAGCAGACGGAAGAAGCGTGGGCATCATCGAAAGGACCAGGACGCAAATCAGCAAGACCGATGCCAATCTCGCTCCGACTGGACCTCGAGCGACGACCCCCACTGGCTGAGCCGACTCCCTCATGCACCTGAGCTAACCCCGTTTGCACTATATAATTGGATTCCAGATTCGCCACGCCGTCGCCCAATTCCGGGTTGGCTACGGTCGCCCGTGATGATGCTCTGGTCGCTCGAAGTTCACGGGCGTGAGCTTACCGAAGGCGGATGCGACGGCCTCCGATAGCGCCGGGTGGATCACCTGCGACCTTGCCAGAGGCTCGTAGGTCTGGTCCTCGGCGTTCATCAGGAGAACGATCTGCTGGACGAGGGTCGAGGCTTGAGGCCCGACGACCGTGCCTCCGAGGACCCGCCTCGTTGGATACTCGACTATGACCTTGACGAAGGCGTCGAGGTCACCGAAAGCGAATCCCATGGCAGTATCGTGGAACTTGGCCACGCCCACCATCACCTTCGTGTTCCCCTTCGCCTCTTCCTCTGTCATCCCGACCGCCCCCACTTGGGGATCGGTGAAGACGGCGTGCGGGACCGCATGGAGGTCTATGGCCGACCTCTGTTTACCGAACAGGTTGTTCCTCACTATGGCGGATTCGTAGTTGGCCGTGTGCCTGAACATGTTCCTTCCCAGGGCGTCCCCGAGGGAGTATATGTTCGGCTTGGAGGTCTCGAGATACTCGTTGACCATTATCCAGCCGTTCTTGTCGGTCCTCACGCCCGTGGCCTCTGGCTTGTACCAGTCGGTGTTCGACCGGACGCCTGCGGCCACCAGGAGCATCTGACCCTGGACCGAGTGCTCGCCCTGCGCGTCCTTGACCATGACATGGAGGTCGCCGTCCTTGCCATCCACGCTCATTCTCTCGACCCCTGTGTGAACATTCGCGTGCTGCGACAGCCGCTTCTTGACGAGGGCGCGGGTTTCGGGCTCCTCGCCTGGCAGGAGCTCGGGGTTCCTTCCGAGGAGCGTGACCTTGGTGCCTATCGCTGAGAAGAAGTGGGCGAACTCGCACCCTATGTATCCTCCGCCAATGATGATGATGCTCTCGGGCTGCGTCTCGACATCGAATATGGTCCTGTAAGTGTGGAACTCGACCTTGTCCAGGCCTGGGATGGTCGTCGGGATGCTAGCCCTCGCGCCCGTCGCCAGCACTATCTTAGGGGCCTTGATGGTCTCGGTGCCGACCTGCATCGTGTAGTCACCGACGAACTTTCCGATCACGGGGTAGAGGTCGATCTCCTTCGCGGACTTCACCGCGTCCTCCAGCTCGTGTCTGCCTGAGAGGACGATGTCCCACATCCTCTTCTTGAGAGCGCTGTAGTCGACCTTCTCCAGCTTGTACTTCAGGCCGATGCGCTCCGCCATCTCCGTCTCTCGGATCACATCGGCCGCGTGGATGAGGACCTTGGAAGGGATGCAACCCCTGTTCAGGCAGGTGCCACCCAACGGCCCTTCCTCCACGAGCGCCACCTTGTGGCCGAGCGCGAGAGCGGTGTCGATCACGTTCATGCCCGCGCCCGATCCCACCACTATCAGGCCGTACTCCTTCATCCCGTCATCCTCTTGACCGGGAGTGTAATCCTCCTGAATAGTTATTGTTTCGACGTCCTAACGAGCCTCTCGACCACCAATCAGGAGATAAATCCTTAGACCCGGCAGATGAATCATCCGACCAGGGCACGCTTCTCAGCTCCATGAGGGCGGTCCTCTCCGGGCTTGCGCATTCCGGGACATCGTCTCAGGAGGCCAGGGCGAGGTCGCAGCATCAGCAGCCTGGGTTGATACAAACAAGGGGGTCTTGAAAATGGGAAAACTGGAGCTTCCCCTGCCGCAGCTCGGCAAGGGCAAGCAATCGCTGGAAGTCATCGCGAAGGACATGCAGAATAAGATAAGGGCTCTGGCTCCGAAGGACATGAGAGAGACCATCACCGTGAAGCCGTTCACGAAAGGGAAGCAGACGGGGCTCTCGATAGAATACGACGACCGAGCCGAGAACATCGTTTACATGGCCATGGAGTATCCGAAGGGAGGAGGGAAGAAGGAATCTGTCGTCCCCCGTTAGGAGCCTCTTCAAGCTCATCAGGCCACAGTTCCTAATCGCAGGTGTATTTCTAAACCTGCTCGGCATAGCCTTGGCCATACACCTTGGCACGACCATTGACTGGGTCAAGGCGGCCATGTTCCAGGTGCTTGTATCATCAGCCCAGCTCGCCGGCGCTGTCGTGAACGAATACTCGGATGTTGCGACAGACTCGATCAACAAGAATAGGACTTGGTTCTCGGGCGGGAGCGGGGTGTTCGCAAAGGGGTTTCTCAGAAGGAACACGGTGATAGCCCTGGCAGTGTTTCTGACCATCGTCAACATCGCTGCTATGATGACGATCACATTCGTCTTCGAGGCCGGACCCCTAGTGCTGACCCTCATGGCCATCGGGCTGGTCCTTGCTCTGGGCTATTCTCTGAAACCGCTCAAGTTTTCATACAGGGGCGTCGGGGAGCTAACCATGGCGGGCATGGTCTCTTTCCTTGCCCCGACCACATCGTTCCTTGTGCAGCACGGATCGTGGGACGGCTCAGCATTGTCGCTCGCAGTCCCAATTATGTTGCAGATGCTCGCGCTCATGATGGTCGTCGAGTACCCCGACTACGAGGCCGACAAGACTGCGAACAAGCGGAACCTGGTTGTGAGGCTCGGGAGGGACAGGGCCTGGAGGCTGGGGCTTGGATTCCTGGTTATGGGAGCAGCGGCCGCCCTTGCAGGTATCATGTTCGGCCTGAACGCTTCGGTGTCTTTGCTGGTGGCTGCGATCCTAGGAGCTGAGGCCGTTCTCTTCTGGATGCTGGAGAAGAGGGTAAGGGCGAACCCCGCATACTGGTGGGCCACCGCTGGCACGGCAGGTTTCTACATACTCGTGCTCGCATCGGCAGCGGCCGTCCTGGCAAGCAGCTGACGCAGAATCATTTCTTCTTGTGTATGGGACACGTGATCCCGAGCCTGCAGTACCTGCACTTCTCCTCGGTAACAGGCATGATGGACTTCACCATGTGCCCGTACTTGCGCCTCGGCATCGCTCCCCGGTCACTCCGAGTGTCAAAGTCTTAGATAAAACTGAGGACTCGCCATCGTCAGATGGCCTTCGGGAGCAGCATGTTGAAGACGCATCCCTTCGTGTAATCCCCCGGGACGATGTCCCCGACCCACATGCTCCCAGAGTACCGGTCGATGATGCCCTTCGCTGCGGCCATCCCTATCCCGAAACCTCCTGCGAGCTCCGATTTCGAGATCTTCACCATCCTCAGCACGTCGCCTTTCAGGTTGGGCGGGATGGCCCTCGAGGGCTGCGCCACCTTGACCCACCAGAAGACCATCTTGCGCTCCTTCCTCTCCTCGGCTGAGATCAACAGCCTGGTGGTCTCCTTCTGCTCGGTAAGGGCGATGCTGTAGAACAGGTTCACGAAGATGTCCCTGAGCAGTTCGTCCGCCGAGACGAGCATCGCGTCCTCCGGCAGGCTGACCTCGAAACCGACCGCTTTGGAGTCCCCGAACAGCTTGACGTCGTCTATCGCGGACTCGATCGCCTTCCTCAGATCCATCTTCTTGAGGAGCTTAGGAGGGCCTTCCCGGAGCCTGGAGATGGTCCTGACCATCTCTATGAGCCTCATGATGCTCTCCGCCTGCTGCGAGGTCCTCTCCACGACGGAGGCGACCTGGGGGTCCAGGTCGCGCCTCTTCCTGAGAGTCTCGAAGTAGGCCATGATAGGCGTCGCGTAGTTCGCGATGTCGTGGGTGAGCAGGTCCATGTGCAGCTCGATCTGGTCCCTGACGGAAGTGAGCTCATTGAACAACTTCGCGTTCTCCAGGGCGACCGAGGCGTGATTGGCGAACAGGATGGCGATCTCGAGGTCCTCATGAGAGAATCTGTTGGGCGCATACCTCAGCAGCTCGATGACCCCTATGACCTCCTTCTGACCGATGACCGGGACCGCGAGCATCCTCGTGTGCGTCTTCGGGGTGCCAGGTATGTATTCTGCTCTCTGGTCGTCCTCGACGTCCATGACGACCTCGGCCTTCCTTGTCTTGCCGACATAACCGACCACACCCGCGTCTGCGGAGAAATCCCTGTCCGCCATCGTCTCAGCGGCGTATGGCCCCGTGGCGTAGACCGGGTTGCAGATATTTCTCTTCCAATCGAAGACATAAAATGCGAGCTCGTTGCAATGAACGAGCTCCGAAAGCCTGGTCGCAACTATCCTGTATATCTCCTCGGATTCGATCTCCTGCTGGAGCGAGGCCGCGGTGTCGATCAGCACCTTCTGCGCCCTGGACCTGATGTTCAGGGCCTTGAACAATTCGCTATTCTCCAGGACGCGGGACACTTGCCTCGACAGGTCTTCTGCAAGGCCGACCTCATCTGGTGTGAATTGCATGGCCTTCGACGAGTCCCCTATGAGAAGAACGCCCACGACCTGTTCCCCTCTGGTCATCGGCGCGCAGATGGTGTGTGCGAAAGCGAGCTTCCCGATGATCTTCCTCTTCTTCGAGGGCTCCCCGTTCGCGTCGCCAACATAGATGGTCTTCCTCTGAGCTATCGCTTGGGCTGCGGCCGGGAAGGATTCGAGCATGACGGTAGAGTCCTTCGTCAGCGCAAGTCCCTTCGCAGAGCAGGCCTGGCAGACAAGGTCGCGCATGTCTGGGTCGTATCTGAACAATGCCACAAAATCGCTGTCGAAGTAATCCATCGCGCTCCTGCAGAATCGAGCGAGGGCTTGGTCCAGTGAGAAGGTCTCGTCCTCTCCGGGAAGGGACCTTGAGAGGGCCCCGCGCATCTCGCCGTACTCCTCCATCGTCGCAGCAGTGGCCTCGATTCCTCGGTCGATGATCGCATCGAGCGCCATCTTCGCCGTGGCCCTTGATAGGTCCGGAAGGTCGTGCTCCACGACATAGAGCATCGTGTCCCTGAGCAGGTTCTGTTTCTTCACCATGCCAGACAAGCTCGAGCTGCGCGCGTGTTCGGCACGGATCGCGCTCCTGAGCATCTCCTGGGCTATCTTCGAGGTCGGGTTGTCGGCCTTGGCCATGAGCGCCTGGTAGAAGACCCTGAGCCTCTCGACCCGGACCTCCTCCGGAACGTTCAGGTCCGCCCCTTTCAGAAAAGCTGACTTGGAGGATTCGTGCGACCATGTCTCGATGATCCTTCCCGCGTTCGCCTTGAGCACTTCGATGATCTTCTTGTGCTCCAATGACGAGGATGCGGACAGCGTGCGTTCTACCATGGACGGTTGAGCTCCTCCAGCTTTGCTTGGGGGGCGGTCAATCCTATGGCTGTTCGAGATTAAATCGCTTTTGACAACGTTCAAGCCGTGATAACACCCGGCCAGCAATCTTGGAGTTCAATCCGTCGTCCCCCCTAAACCCTTTGGCCATTTCCTCCCCTAAGGTTTCTTCCGAGGCGAGGCTCACATCGTTTCGTTCTCTTGTCTCGCCCAGGCTACAATAATGGGGGACTCCAATCGGTGAGAATGACATAGAAACCGCCAAACATGACCATCACAGCGAAAAGAATCCAAGTTCCGAGAATGCTCTTTGCACCTCCATAATCTCCCGCGTAGAAGACCGTGATCCCCAAGAAGACCAGCGCAGTTCCGATGGACAGAAAGGTTGCGAGAATCAGAACAAGGACTATCCTTCGAGTGTTTGTCGCTATTTCCACTTGCGCTTGCAGTTGTCCCCTTCCATCCGGAACTCCGGCAGGTTGCTGAAAGGACCGATAGTCAGCACCGCAATAAGGGCACACGGCCATGTTCCAATCAAGTGCTCTACCGCAATGTGCGCATGCCCTTTGGTTCTGTTGACCTGGCACCATCACGAACTCCCCATCCCCAATCCCCCCTCCTACCTAAGGTCTTTTCCGAGGCGATGATCTAGACTTCTCTTCTTCCTCTTGATGTAGAGCTTCCTTCGCAAGCATGGGAGGACCATACTCCAGACTCATTATGGACCGTCCAATCCAGAGAGCTGCCACTCCAAGAAATGCGGCTCCGGTCAGGAACATAGCCATAGCGGGGATCAGGCCGAGGCTAGGTCCATAGAACCCCCACATTAGGAACAATGAGATGAAGGCAACACCTATCACAACGAGCAATGCATTCATTGCCAGGTATCTCCTCTTCCACCCTGGAGTTCTTCCCTCTACTACGTCCTGGTAGTAGTCCGGGCCCGTACTCATGTAGCCTCGAGTGCCTGGAGACCACGAGCGGTCCTTTTCCTCTAGAACTGAGGACTCGACAAGTTTCATCCTCGCATTGTGTCGTGTCTCTTCGGAAGGGTCCATTCTCCCACTCTAAGACCTCTGTAGGTATCTCGTACTATTAGGGAGGTTGTAGGAATCCCATGCGTCTTTCCTCCCCTAAGGATGTTATGATGAAATCGTCCCTTAGCATCCGCGGGATACGAATAGTCGAAAGACCATACGATGTTCTAGTCACGGATCCAACCCCGGGAAAAGAGTGCACTTCGAGTGCGTCCTAAGGATTGGGGCATATCCCTGACAAAGGGACGAAGTGACCATAGTGCGGGAAAACCGCGAATAGAGGCATGTCCGACAGCCCCAACGAATCCGTGAGATCAGGGGAATTCAGAAGAAGATAGCTCATAGCGAATAGGAATCGAGGGACATTTCAACATAGAGGTCTTTTCCGAGGTTAGGCTGAAATCGCTTTTCCACCGATATCCCGCACTTCCGCAAAACGACGTTATCTCTCGGACGGATATGGTCAGTGCGTCGGGCCTTTCGGTTGTTAGCTCCTATATGCTTATATTACAGCTTTAGAATCCAAGGCGTCGGAGTCATGGTATCGATGCCGTCACAGCACGCAAGTGTGAGAACACTCATTCTGACAGGCAAGCAGGTCAAGAAGTTGCTCGATATGAAGGACGTCCTCGGCGCGGTCGAGAACGCATTCAAGCACAAGGGGCTTGGAAAGGTCCAGATGCCTTCGAAGGTCTATCTGTTCTACTCGAAATTCGACGGGGACCTGAGGACGATGCCCTCGTATGTCGAGGACATGGACATTTCCGCCGTGAAGATCGTCAACGTGCATCCGCAAAACCAGAAGAACTTCGGGATGAGGACCGTGATGGCGGTGCTGGTGCTCATCAACCCCCACACCGGAGCGCCCCTGGCATTCATGGACGCCACGCACATAACGGACATGAGGACCGGCGGGGCGAGCGCGATCGCCTCGAAGTACCTCGCGAGGAAGGACCCGAAGGTATTGGGGATCATCGGAGCAGGGAACCAGGCAAGGACCCAGATGCTTGCGCTCATCACTCAGTTCGGACACTTCGACGAGGTGCGGGTCTACGACATGTACCCCGAGAAGACCAAGCAGCTCGTGCGTGAGTTCAGGCGGAAGTACAAGGAGCAGGTGGGCAAGTTCAAGGTGGTCCAGACGGCGAAGGACTGCGTCGTCAACTCGGACATCGTTGTCACGGTGACCTCGGCCCGCTCTCCCGTTGTCCTGGACGAGTGGGTCAAGGACGGCACGCACTTCAACTGCATGGGAGCCGACGCCCCGGGCAAGCAGGAGATGGACCCGAAGATACTGAAGAGGGCGAGGCTAGTCATCGACGACTGGGAGCAGGCCAGCCATTCTGGCGAGATCAACGTCCCGTTGTCCAAGGGCGAGATGACGAAGGACGACGTGGACGCGGAAATCGGGCACATCGTCGCAGGGTTGAAGCCCGGCAGGGAGAACGATCAGCAGATAACCGTCTTCTGTTCGACTGGCCTCGCGATACAGGACTGCCTCACAGCGAAGCTCGCCTACGACGCCGCTGTACAGCAGAAGATCGGAAGGTCGATGCAGATCGTCCTGTGATCCCGACCAATCCAAACCATTTCTCTTCTTCTTGATCTTCCGACATGGTGCTACCTCTATCAACCTGAGAGAGACGCCGCCAAAGGCCCTCTTCACATGCGGCCTCAATTCCGGCCGGACCACTCAGCCGAAGAAGATGGCTCAACATTCCAGAATAGCGCCTCGGAAGGTGTGTGCCAGTGGAGGAGCGCTCAGAGTCGCAGAGAGGAGTCACTTGCTCAGTTGCCGTTGAGCCAAGGGTTGTCCATTTGCGAGATTCTCCCTGAGATTGTATATGGAGATTGTCAGATCTCTTCGCATTCGAGTGTTCAGGTCAAGGAAAGACTTTAAAGACTCCTCATACCAATAGCTACAAACTGGCACGTGGGGCATTGCGGAGCTGGACGCAATTCCTGATCATGTTGCCTGTCCCCCCGGACCTGATCTGATAACATGACTCCTAGTGATAAGAAGCTCAAACGTTGCCCCACATGTGGCATGAGTATTCAGGGCCGCAAGGCTGCGTGTCCCGGATGCGGCACGAAGCTGAGAAGCCCCCCAAAGTCGAAGTGTCCTTCCTGCGGGGAGCTCATCCCCAAGAATTCGAAGAAGTGTCCGATCTGCAATGTGGACATCCCCGGAAAACCGATCAGAGCCAAGTCCAAGGCCGTCAAGAAGCCCGTGGACCAACATATGACCGACCTCGTCGTCGTGACCGAGCCGCCCCAGACGAAAGTGGAGGACGACAAGCCTGCGTGTCCCAAGTGCGGAACCATTCTCACTGGAACGGGATCGAAGTGCCCCAAGTGCGACCAGGAGCGAGCGGGTGAGTCCGGGATCCGGTGCCAAGTGTGTGGAACGACTGTCAAGGAAGGACTCAGGGAATGTCCGAACTGCGGTTTCGCTATCGACAGGCCTAGCGATGTCGCCAAACCCATTGTCCCTCCCGATTCCAGATCCGAGGACAAGTCACCTAGCATGGTCCCCACTAGGAAACGTGTGGACTCGCAACCGTGTCCTTCCTGCGGAGTCCTGATCCCAACGAGCCTTCAGAAATGCCCGGTGTGCCTCGCGAGCATCGTCACAACGAAGCCTCCGGAAGAAGCTGCGAGGCCTGAAGAGGAGCTGCCCGAGGTTCAGCGCACCGGGCCAACCGATCCTGCTTCGGCCAAGGTCGAACAGGTGGCGATGAGGCCGGCCAAGAAACGGACGCTGAAGGCGGCGAAGGTCGCCGCCCTTCCAGTACCGGCCCTCAAGAGCGCTGGCGGTCGCACCAACGGTGTTGGCCATGTGAACGGGTTGCGCAAGACTAGCGGCACAGACGCAGTTAGAGGCGAATCGTTCGTGAACGGTTCCGGAATCTCGAACGGCTTGGGAGCGCGGTCGAAGGGGAGCTCGGCAGGGCGAGCATCATTCTTGACTCGGTGGCAGTTCCTCGCAGTGCTGGTTGCGCTCATCATGGTCATCTCGACATTCGTGTTTCTCTCATACTCGAACAACTCTGAGAAGTTCTCGATCGACGGCGATTTCGCTGACTGGGCAGGCGAGACGACCTACGGGTCGGTGATCCAATCGGCTGCGCCGGCGACCAACATCACCGAATGGTCAATAGCCACCCAATCGCCGGATCTGTTCTTGTACCTCAGGACACAGGCGAACATGATGAACTCTCCCAACGCCGAGAGCTACTACCTGTTCGTCGATTCAGACGGTTCGAACGCGACCGGCTATGTTATGGAATCGATCGGAGCAGACTACATGCTCGAGCTCACAGGGTGGGATTCGGCGGTCAAATCGAGCTCACTGTCCCGATACTCCTCGAGCTCGGACCAGTACAACTGGACCGCGTGGACATCGATAGGCTCTCTCTCTCACTCGTTGGACAATGCGCGCCTAGAGGCAAGGGCCACCATGCCAGAGGCGCTCAGGCAGACGGCGATGTTCGTCTTGGTTTCCAAGGACTCCGCGGACAGAGGTTCGGTAAGCTGCACTGCCCCGCTCAAGGGAGGCGTTCTAGTCGTCGAGCAAGTGCCGTCCGTAGATGTTGCGGCGACCGGAGTCCTACCGAAATCGGCCTCAGTCACGATGCTCACTCTGAAGTTCAAGTGCGAAGGCCAAGGAGGCAGTGTCGACAATGTCAATCCGACCGTGACGGGCGCGCCCCTGGCCAATCAGGCGCCCGCGTTCTCCCTCGGAAAGGGGGAGAAGCACGAGATTACTATCACCGTCGACACATCTGCAGCGCCAGACGGTCGGGTCGTGGCGGTTGAGATGCTCGTATCAGGCATCGTCTCTTCCTTCGCCCACGTGGAGGTCATTGGCAGCGGTGCGAGCGCGTATGTCGGTTCTCCTCCCCCCGTCATCACGATCGATGGCGCCTTCGCCGACTGGGCGGGGAGAACCTCAGTGGATCAGGACCCGACACCCGCCACCAGCCCCAGCACAGACATCAACCAGGTCGGAAACGTGAACACGACCCACGATTCGTACTTCTATGTCAGCGTGATAGGCGAGATGTGCAGCGGGACTTTCGTACCGGCCACGGTCTCCAAACCCGCGGGAACCGGAGGCGGAGGGACGGTGATCCCGGCAAGACGAACGGCCGAGGATGTCCTGAGGATCTATATCGACAGCGACAAGTCCACTTCCACGGGTAAGCCGATGGCTCTCAACTCGAAGATCATTGGCGCCGATCATATGATCGAGGTGAAGGGCCTATTCGGAAGGATCACGTCAATGAAGGAATTCAATTACCCCTCATCTTCGGGCAACTGGGTTGCGATGACAGATCAAGTAAAGGCAGCCAAGGACACTAGGAGGATGGAAATCGGGGTCAGTGCCGCGAGCATCGGCGGGAGCACCGACATTGACTTCATCGTCGAGACAACGACCTGGAATGGACGGAGCGACCTCGCGACGTTCGACCCGGCATCGATAAGCGCCTCGACGAAGACCTGGATAGTGGATCCGTCCACGGCTTCCCCGTACGCCACCTCGATGTCGTACCAAAGGAAGACGTTCTACGACGGCACGAACTACTGGAGCTTCTATTACGACGGGACGAACACCGTCCACAAGTACAGCGTGGACAACGGCCAGACCTGGACGAACAATGGACCTGTGTTCGCTACCACTGGGGTCAACGAGACATCCATATGGTACGATTCATTGAATAGCACAATATACGCGATCGGCGACACCTCCACGGCAACGAACAGAGTATATGTCCAGGTGGGGGGCGTCAACGCTGCCGCGCACACGATCTCATGGGCCGCGAGCGACGCAGGCTTGAAGACATCGACCGTGGCCCTCGCAGGAAAGAACACCTACATATCCAAGGATTTGAACGGCTACCTCTGGGTGCTGTCAAGCAACTGCACGGCGCTCGGGTCATACCAGCTCTCGGCTTTCAGGAGCTCTGCCGTCAACAACGCAAGCTCCTGGGTGTTCACGGGACAGATGCTGGCCGCTGCCTCGGCATTGGATAATGTGAAGGGGTCAATCGTTCCGGCAGGGTCCGGAAGCAACGTCTGGGCGATATACGCATACGCTGGGAATGTAGCTGGCAAGAAGTACACGGGCATTTGGTCAGTTCAGGCGCTGATTTACAATTCAGGCGCGCTCAAGGTTAACACGGACAACTCACCACCTTCAGTGGTCGTCGACGGAAAGGGAGTGGTGCATGTCGTCTACGGAACAGGATACAGGTGGGGCCAGAACTCGATCCCAAGGCTTCAGTACTCGCATAACAACACTGGTCTGACGACATTCACGCCCGGCTTGGAGCTTCCGGATCCGCTCGAGCCTTACACCGTTGGCGACTACTACCCGACGATATCCCTCGATGCTTCAACAGGCAATCTATTTGTCTTCTGGATTCGAGGCAACAGCACCTTCGTGCCGATAACGGTCATGGGCAGTATGTGCGTCTCGGGCACTTGGTCCTACATTAGCTTCGAGCCGCAGACGAACTTCACGAAGCAGTACCTAACCTCGGTGTACTCGGTCTCGGGCGAGTCCAAGATATGCTGGCAGTGGACCCAAAACACGACAGCACCCTCTGAGGTATGGTTCGATGATATTCAGGTCCCCGAATTCAGCATGATGCCACTCGTCATACTGGTCCTCCTCGCAGTGATCGTGCTTTCGGTTGGGACGAGGGGAAAAGGAAGATCGCGACCCTGAATGGTCGCCCTTCCATCATTGCTACCCTTTGAGGGGGAACAAACTCATTTCTATCCGCCACGCGATAAGGTGGCTCGATGATCTGTCTCGGTATTGAGGGCACGGCGCACACGATCGGCATCGGGATCGTCGACCAGGACTGCAAGGTCCTGGCGAACGTGTCAAAGATGATCGACGGTTCGAAGGGCGGCATCCACCCGAGGGAGGCGGCCAATCATCACGCCGAGAACGCCGTCCCGATGATGCATGAGGCGGTCGCCAAGGCGGGGATAAAGTATAGCGACATCGGGCTGGTGGCCTTCTCGCAGGGACCGGGTCTCGGGCCCTGCCTCAGGACCGCAGCAACGGTTGCGAGGGCTCTCTCCCTGACCCTCGGGGTCGACCTCGTAGGAGTGAACCACTGCGTCGCGCACCTCGAGATAGGCAGGAAGGTCACCGGATGCAAGGACCCGACTATGCTCTATGCTTCGGGAGGGAACACGCAGGTCATCGCGTACTCGGGCGGAAGATACAGGGTCTTCGGAGAGACCATGGACGTCGGCATAGGCAACATGATCGACAAGTTCGGCAGGAGCGTCGGCCT
>Ga0315276_10002972_pt1 | contig 15521 bp, 28 predicted proteins | sample YL17G05_0_MG_FD_204542 | JGI IMG/M metagenome (GOLD analysis project Ga0315276, IMG submission 204542) | Sediment microbial communities from Yellowstone Lake, YNP, Wyoming, USA - YL17G05_0 | ecosystem: Environmental > Aquatic > Freshwater > Lake > Sediment | place: USA: Wyoming | collected...
TGACCATCGTGTCCTCGACCAGTCTGCCAAACGGATTGTCGAGACAGCCGAGCGTTCGGGTGCCCATGTTGTTGGCCCGGTACCCTTGCCAACCAAGATAGAACGGTTTACAATACGCCGCTCGACTTTCATTGATAAAGATTCGCACGAGCATTTTGAAATTCGCACGCATAATCGCCTGATCGACGTACTTGATCCTGATTCCAAGACGATTGATATGCTGATGCGGCTCAACCTGCCAGCGGGTGTGGATATCGAGATTAAAATCTAAACTCAGATACTTGCGACCGGATCAGTGGACAGGAGTTCCAGTCCCGGCAATCCGGTAAAAGTAAACAGGCAGCGCAAGAACGGTCCTGTTCGTTGGCCCCACGAGACTGTGTGCCGCGGCAGACCGATTGACTGTGCTGTGACCGAGATGATGCAGCCAAGCCCGGCTGACAGTCTCGAGGAAATATTTGAAGGAGAAAACCGAGCATGTTGAAAGGGCTGATTGGCAAGAAGATTGGCATGACCCAGATCTTCGATGAGACCGGTGCGGCTTTACCGGTTACTCTGATCGAAGCTGGGCCATGTTACGTCACGCAGGTACGCCTTCCTGAAAAGGAAGGCTACGCAGCGGTGCAACTAGGTTTCCAGGAAGCAAAACCCAAGCGCCTGACTTCCGGTGAACTCGGCCACCTTAAGAAGAATGAACTCCCGCCTCTTCGTTTCCTGCGCGAATTTCGCAGCAGCGAAGCCGGGTACAAGGTTGGTGACAAGCTTACCGTGGAAGTATTTGTAATTGGCGAACGCGTGGACGTGGTCGGCACGAGCAAAGGGAAGGGCTTTGCCGGTGTGGTGAAGCGATACCATTTTGCGGGTGGACCAAAAACCCACGGCGCCTCTGACCGCCTGCGTGCCCCAGGTTCGAACTCCTCGACCACGACACCGGGCAGGGTTTATAAAGGTTCACGCCGTGCGGGTCACATGGGTCACGATCGCATCACCGCCCAGGGCCTGAAGGTGGTTCTGGTGGACGTTGAGCGCAACCTGCTTGGTGTCTCTGGTGCTATCCCCGGGTCGAAGGGCGGCCTGGTGGTGGTTCAGGAAGCGCGCAAGCAATAGCGCGGATGATGGGAGCATAGGCACTATGAAAGTAGACGTTGTCAATATGAAGGGCGAAAAGGTCAAGTCGGTTGAATTACCGGCCGAGATCTTTGAGGCTCCGATCAATACCGATCTGATGCACCAGGCTTACATTCAACAGATGGCGAATGCACGCCTGGGAACGCACAAGACCAAGACTCGCAGCGAGGTTTCCGGCGGCGGTAAGAAACCGTGGAAACAAAAGGGCACCGGACGTGCCCGGCAGGGGTCCACGCGTGCTCCGCAGTGGGTGCACGGTGGCAAGATCCACACGCCCCGCCCGCGTAAATACACCCAGCACATGCCGCTGAAGATGCGCCGTGCGGCGCTCCGCTCAGCATTGACTGCCAAGGTGGCTGGATCCGGTCTGGTGGTGGTGGATGAGTTGGTGCTTCCCGAACCGAAAACAAAGCTCATGGCCCAGGCTCTGAACATTCTGGTTGGCGATGCGACTGCGTTGATCTTGCTGCCAGAAAAGGGTGCTGAATATGACCTGGTGGCGCGCACATCCAATAATCTTCCGGACGCCAGGTTGCTGCTGGCCAAGTACCTGAACATACGCGACCTGCTTGGCTACGATAAACTCATCATGCCGCTCAAGGCATTGGATGTGTTGAAAGCATTTCTGGTGTAGGAGGGCAGCATGATAACCATATATGATGTACTTCGCCGCCCGCTCGTAACTGAAAAGTCGAATTATCAGACTAGCAAACTTCATCAATATTCCTTCGAGGTGGCTGAAGACGCCACCCGAACATTGGTCAAGGATGCGGTGGAGACCCTGTTCGATGTAAAGGTCACGCGTGTCAACATCTTGAACACAGCCGGCAAACGCAGCCGCCGCCGCAACCGGCGCCTGATGATCCGGGATGCTGGTTTCAAGAAGGCGATCGTTACCCTGGCTGAAGGCAGCAACCTTGATTTTCTTGAAGGGGTGAAGTGATGGCTGTAAAAAAGTATAAACCAACGACACCCGGCCAACGGGGGATGACCGGATATACGTTCGAAGAGATCACCAAGTCCACGCCGGAGCGCAGCCTGATCATTCATCCGCGCAGCCACGCGGGACGGGATACTACCGGGCGCATCACCGTTCGCCATCGCGGCGGTGGGAATCGACGTTACATCCGCATCCTGGATTTCAAAAGGGATAAGCGCGAGATTCCAGCCAAGGTTGCGGCGATAGAATATGATCCCAACCGCACTGCCCGCCTGGCGCTGCTTTTCTACGCAGATGGCGAGAAACGCTATATTATTGCCCCCCTGGGGCTGAAAGTAGGCGACACGATCTTTGCTGGTCCGAAGGCGGAGATCCGTCCAGGAAATAACCTACCGCTGGCGAACATCCCCGTAGGCACCCTGGTTCACAACATCGAATTAAAACCGAACAAAGGCGGGCAGCTTGTCCGCTCGGCGGGCGAATCCGCGCAGGTGCTTGCGAAAGAGGGCGAATATGCCCAGATCCGGCTGCCTTCCGGTGAAGTTCGCCTGGTGAGCCAGGTATGCACCGCCACGATCGGCCAGGTGGGCAACCTGGATCACAGCAACATCAAGCTGGGCAAGGCCGGACGGAAACGCCACATGGGAATTCGCCCGACCGTACGCGGAACTGCCATGTCACCCCGCGACCACCCGCATGGTGGTGGGGAAGGCCGCCAACCAACAGGTATGCCGGGACCGAAAACCCCGTGGGGCAGACCAGCCCGCGGTTACAAGACCCGCCGCAACAAGTCGACCAACAAGTACATCGTGCGCCACCGCAGCAAATCGAGCCGCTAGGCGCTGAGTTAGCGAGGATAGCCAATATGTCTCGTTCATTGAAAAAAGGGCCTTATGTAGCCCCCAAGCTGTTGAAGAAGATCGAAGCGATGAATCAGAAAGGCGAGAAGAAGGTCTTACGCACCTGGAGTCGCGCCAGTGTGATCTTCCCCCAGATGGTGGGCCATACGATCGCCATCCATGACGGGCGCCGCCATGTGCCGATCTATATCACCGAAAACATGGTCGGGCACCGCCTGGGTGAATTCGCGCCGACGCGCCTATTCCGCGGCCACATGTCGTCTGAAAGGTCAGCAAAAACGGTAAAGGAGTCTTGAGATGACACATGATATTCGAGCTCAGTTGCGTTTCCTGACCATCTCAGCCCAGAAAGTACGCCTGGTTGTGGATATGGTGCGCGGAAAAAATGCCGTTCAGGCGATGGACATCCTGCGTTTTAACCCCCAAAATGCAGCCTTGCCGGTAGGCAAACTACTGGCTTCTGCTGTTGCCAATGCCGAGGAGAACTTCGGTGTGAGCCGGGACGACCTGTTCGTGGCTAAAATCTTTGCCGACGAAGCGCCCACCCGGAAATGGCGCCGATTTGGTGCCCGCGGGCGCTTCAAGCCGATCTTGCGCCGTTCATCGCACGTGACCATTGTGCTGCGCGAACGGGCAGCAGTGTGACCGGTTAAGAAAGGTCGAAGGAGATCTTATGGGACGCAAAGTACATCCGATTGGTTTTCGTCTGAATGTGAACAAGGACTGGCGCAGCCGCTGGTACGCTGAAGGGGCTCAATATCGAGAGCAATTGTCGCAGGATTTTGCCATCCGCGATATGCTTTATAGCGAATCCGGCCGGGCGGGTGTTTCACGTATTGATGTGGAACGCTATCCCGGAAAATTGAAGGTGGCGGTCTTCACAGCCAAACCAGGTATTTTAATTGGTCGCAAAGGGGAAGGCATCAAGAAAGTGCGTGTAGCCCTTGAAGGATTGACAGGTAAGAAAGTGGACCTGGATATTAAAGAGATCAAAGCCCCAGATTGCGATGCGTATCTGGTGGCTCATAATATTGCCGATCAACTGCAACGCCGGATCAGCTATCGCCGGGCGATGAAACGTGCCATCCAGCAAGCCATGCGACAGGGTGCCCAGGGGATCAAAATCGAAGTGGCAGGCAGGTTGGGCGGCGCAGAGATGGCTCGTACAGTCTGGCTGCGTGATGGTCGTGTGCCGCTGCAGACGCTGCGCGCAGACATGGATTTTGCCCGTGCCGAAGCAGCCACCACCTTTGGCCGGATCGGGATCAAAGTCTGGGTATATCGCGGCGATATGAAGACTGAGGTTGAGGAAAAAGTGGAGAACACCGAAGGCGTCTACATCAGTGAGTAGACAGGGTGTCTTTGTGAAGCGAGGTTGATACTATGTTAATGCCAAAACGGGTGAAATACCGCAAGCAAATGCGCGGTCGTATGAAAGGGAAGGAATCGCGCGGGGTTGAAATTTCCTTCGGCGATTATGGATTGCTGGCGATGGAGCCGGGGTGGGTGACCGCCCGTCAGATCGAGGCCGCTCGCCGCGCCCTGGTGCATGCAATGAAGCGCCGTGGCAAGGTCTGGATCCGTATCTTCCCTGACAAACCATACACGCAGAAACCACCGGAAACCCGCATGGGTAAAGGCAAGGGCGGGGTGGAGTACTGGGTGGCGGTCGTCAAACCGGGCCGGGTCATGTTCGAAATCGGCGGTTTGGACGAAGCGGCTGCCCGGGAAGCACTGGGCCTGGCCAGGCATAAATTTGCGATCAAGACCAAGATCATCACCCGCAGCGATGTGGCGGCAGGAGGCTAGGCATGAAGACCGAAGAAATCCGCAAGATGTCGGTTGAAGAGATGCATGGCAAAGTGTCGGATATGCGCGAGGAACTGATGAAACTCCGCTTCCAGCAGGTAACCGGTCAGCTGACGGATACCAGCCACCTGCGCTTGCTGCGTCGTGATATTGCCCGGATGGAGACCATCTACCTGGAACGTACCCGGGCGAATGTACAGGAAGGTGAAAAATGAATGACCGTCGGCGAATTACCGGTGTCGTCACCAGTAATAAAATGATGAAGACTGTAGTGGTTGAGATCGGTCGAACTTATCGGCATCCGCTGTACCACAAGGTGGTGCACAGCAGCAAACGCGTCAAGGCTCATGATGAACTGAGTTGTCAGATCGGCGATCAAGTTCAAATTGTGGAGAGCCGTCCCATTTCACGGGATAAACGCTGGGTGGTTGAGTCGATCCTCAAACATGAAATTCGCATGGCTGAAATTGTCCTGGAGCCGCAACCATGATCCAGCACGAGTCTCGATTGAAAGTGGCGGATAATACCGGGGCGCGGGAGATCCTTGTCATCCACGTGATGGGTGGATCCACGCGCAGGTATGGCAGGATCGGCGACGTTGTCGTCGGAGCGGTGCAATCCGCAACACCGCAGGGATCGATCAAGAAATCCGAGATCGTCAAGGCGGTGATCGTGCGCTGCACCAAGGAATGGCGCCGCGAGGATGGCTCCTACATCCGTTTTGACGATAATGCGGCCGTCATCCTGGATGTGGATGGTCAGAATCCGAAAGGCAGCCGAATCTTTGGACCTGTGGCACGCGAATTGCGCGAAAAAGGTTTCATGAAGATAGTATCGCTGGCCCCGGAAGTGCTCTAGGCCAGGCGAGGAGCGAACGATGAGAGTGAAGATCCGTAAGGGTGATACCGTTGAAGTCATCAGCGGGAAGATTGAAGAGAAGGGCAAGCGCGGCGAAGTGATCAAGGTCCTGCCAGACGAGCACCGGTTGGTGGTGCAGGGTGTGAACATCCACACCAAGCACCAGCGCCAGGTTCAGACGCAGGGTCGCACGATCAATCCCGGGCGGATCAAGTTTGAAGCCCCGCTCGATATATCGAATGTGATGCTGGTGTGCCCGAAGTGCAGCGAACCGACCCGCATTGGAGTCACGCGCGACGATGACGGCGCGCACCGCGTCTGCAAGCATTGTCAGGCGTTGATCGATTAGGCGCCAGTGGAGCAATAATTCATGAATAGAATGCAGGAAAAATACCAGAAGCAGGTTGTTTCGGCACTGCAGAAAGCATTCCAGTACAAGAATTTAATGCAGGTGCCTCAAATCACGAAAGTTGTGGTCAATATCGGTCTGGGCGGCGAGGCAATGGATAATCCGAAAATGCTCGAAGCCGCGGCAGGCGATATGGTCATCATCACCGGTCAGAAACCGGTCATGACCAAGGCCCGCAAGAGCATTGCCAACTTCAAGCTGCGCGAGGGCAGAATCATCGGTACCAAGGTGACCCTGCGAGGCGCAAAGATGTGGGCTTTCCTCGACCGGTTGATCAACATCGCCCTGCCGCGCGTGCGTGACTTTCGCGGTGTTTCCCCGGAAGCCTTTGACGGCCGCGGGAACTATACGCTCGGGCTGCGCGACCAGTTGATCTTCCCGGAGATCGAATACGACAAGATCGACAAGTTACGGGGCATGGAGGTCACCATTGTGACCTCGGCCAAATCTGATGACCATGCACGGCTGATGTTGCAATTGCTGGGCATGCCGTTCAAGAAGGAAGCGTGATTATGGCAAGTACATGCATGAAGTATCGTGAACTCCGCCGCAAATATCCTCATCAAATTCGCCATCGCTGTTCGCGTTGCGGGCGACCACGGGGTTATATTCGCCGTTTTGGCCTGTGCCGGATCTGTTTCCGTGAATATTCGCTGGAAGGGAAAATCCCCGGCGTCATGAAATCATCATGGTAGCCAGGTGGAGGTAACAAATGAGCATGACTGATCCTATTGCTGATATGTTGACCCGCATCCGCAATGCTGTACTAAGCGGACAGGCTCTGACGGCGATGCCTCTATCAAAGGTAAAAGTTGAAATTGCCAGGATCCTGAAAGAAGAAGGCTTCCTGGAAAACTTTGAAGTTGCCGACGGGGAAACCGCCACGCAGAAGGTTCTGCGCCTGAAGATCAAGTACATCGGCGAGCGACGTGAGCGTAAACCCGTGCTGACCGGTTTGGAACGGGTCAGCCGTCCCGGCCGCCGGGTATATACCAAGAAACAGGAAATCCCTTGGGTACTTTCGGGTATCGGTGTCGCCATCCTCTCCACTCCCAAAGGCATCATGACCGGGCAACGCGCCCGCCAGTTGGGCGTGGGTGGTGAGATCCTCTGCAAGGTCTGGTAAGAGAGAGGAGGTAGTAACAGTGTCTCGCGTTGGAAGAATGCCTGTTGTGATACCAGCGGGTGTGCAGATCGACCTCAAGGGTGCGAATGTGAGTGTTAAGGGACCCAAGGGCGAACTGAAACGCACATTCTCCCCATTGGTGGAGATCGCCATGGAAAATGGACAGATCGTCATCACCCGAAAATCTGACCTGCCCGCTGAACGCGCTTTGCATGGTACAACCCGCGCCGTCCTGGCGAATATGATCCTCGGCGTTAGCGCTGGTTTTGAACGTGTCCTGGAGATCGAAGGGGTTGGATACCGGGCAGAGATGAATGGCAAGAACCTGGTGCTGTACATGGGTTTTTCGCACCCGGTTGAGATGCAACCCCCGGTCGGGATCTCTTTTGATGTGGAACCAAAAGCCCGCCAGGTTTTTGTGCGTGGTTTTGACAAGGAACTTGTCGGTCAGACGGCTGCGAATGTCCGCAATGTACGCCCACCGGAACCCTACCATGGGAAAGGTCTGCATTATCTGGGCGAAAGGATCAGACGGAAGGCTGGCAAGGCTGGAAAGGCGGCTAAGTAATCTATGGCTGAAAAATCTCGTGCTGAAGCTCGCATCCGGCGGCATGCCCGTGTGCGTAAACATATTCAAGGGACGGCGGAACGTCCCCGCCTGAGCGTATTTCGCAGTCTCACTGAAATCTATGCCCAGGTTATAGATGATCATGCCGGTAACACACTTGTATCTGCTTCGACCATTGACGAGGAATTGCGCGGCAAAATGAAAGGCCTGAAGAAATTCGAGCAGGCCAAAATAGTAGGCAAAGCGGTTGCTGAACGCGCAATCAAGAAAGGTGTCAAGATCGTGGTATTCGACCGCGGCGGCTTCTTGTACAGCGGTCGGGTCAAAGCATTGGCTGACGGCGCCCGTGAAGGCGGCCTGGAATTCTAAGGCCCGATTGGAGATCGCATTATGCTAGATTACCAGGTAAAAGTAACTGAACAGCAAGCAGAATCGCTGGACGAGCGCGTCATCGAGATCGCCCGCGTAGCCAAAGTGGTGAAGGGCGGGCGCAGATTTCGCTTCCGGGTAACCCTGATCATGGGTGACAACCATGGCAAAGTGGGCATGGGGGTTGGCAAAGCCAATGCCGTGCCGGATGCCATGCGCAAAGCCACCGACCGCGCCCGCAAGGATATGCACCAGGTTGCCCTCTTTGGGACGACAATCCCGCATGAAACCACCGGCAAGGTGGGGGGCGCGATCATCCTGCTCAAGCCTGCTTCTCCGGGTACGGGTGTCATCGCCGGCGGAGGCGTGCGTGCCGTATTGGAAGCGGTTGGCGTGCGTGATATCCTGACCAAATCGCTGGGTTCATCCAATGTGCTGAATATTGTCCAGGCGACTCTCCAGGCGCTGGAAGCTCTAAAGTCACCGCAGGAGGAAGCCAATCGCCGCGGTAAATCGGTGGAGCAATTAACACCGTTCTGGGAGAGGAGAAAGAAGAATGGCTAAGGCTGCCCCCGGCAAGAGTATCAAGGTGACATTGGTCCGCAGCGCGATCGGCTTTCCGGTGCCACAAAAAGCAACCGTTCGTGCACTCGGATTGCGACATCTCAACCAGACCGTGGAACACAAAGACACACCTGCACTGCGAGGCATGTTGACGAAAGTGATCCACTTGATTCGGATCGAAGAATAGGGATTTAAATGAAACTGAACGATCTAAAACCCAATCCAGGCTCGAAGAAGAATCGCAAACGCGTCGGGCGGGGCATCTCTGCCGGCCAGGGAAAGACTGCCGGGCGTGGCACCAAGGGCCAGAACTCGCGCGCGGGTTCGGGTGGACACCTGTACCGGCAAGGTGGCAACCTGCCGTTCTTCCGCCGCCTGCCTTTCATACGCGGCAAGGGTTTCACCCCCCCGCACGAAGTTGTATACAATGAGGTCAATCTCGACCAGCTATCATCCTTCAAAGCCAATGCCGTGGTCTCCCCCGAAACCCTCGACCAGGCCAGACTGATCCGCAACCCGAGCAACCCTGTATCGTTGATGGGGCGCGGCGATCTGAAGATCGCCTTGAAGGTGCGCGTGGATAGAGTGACCAAGAGTGCCAGGGCAAAGATCGAAGCCGCCGGTGGCACCGTGGAATTGATCGGATAACCCGTTCCTGCGAGGAGCCTTTTTATGAAGAACCCATTTTCAGGCGTCCGTTACCTCTGGAAGTCCCAGGACATACGCCGCAAATTGATCGTGACCCTGGTCATCCTGGTCATTTACAGGTTGGCGGCAAATGTCCCTGTACCGGGCATCGACGGGGCTGCGCTTAAGTCGTTAATGGCAAACCTGACCAGCACGGGTTCCTTCTTCGCATTCCTTGACCTGCTCTCCGGAGGCACGGTTTCGCACTTCTCGTTATTATCGATGGGTGTTTACCCATACATTACCGCCCAGATCATCCTGCAGCTTGTTACCCCCATCTTCCCGGCCTTGCAGCGGAAAATGGAAGAAGACCCGCGCGAGGCGCGGAAATGGCAGGAGAAATGGACCTACTACCTGGCAGTTCCGATGGCCACGCTCTCGGCCCTGGGACAGATCAACATATTCAATTCCTATTCAGCCAGGAGTTCGGGAGCCGCGATCGTCCCCTTCGGTTTCAGCGCTGATCTCTGGCTGCCCTCACTGACCGTCCTTCTGACGATGGTCGGAGGAACGATGTTCGCCATCTGGCTGGGAGAACTGATCTCCGAATACGGCATCCGCGGGCAGGGGCTCTCGTTGATCATTTTTGCAGGCATTGTGGCCAGAATTCCTTCCCAATTCGGAACCCTGCTTGCAGACAAGCAATACGGTTGGATCCTGGTGGTCGCCATGATAGTAGTAATGGTGGCGGTGATCTACGCGATCGTTTTCGTGCAGCAAGGAAGACGCTTCATGCCGGTCATGTATCCGGGGCGGCGGGTTGGCAACCGGATGTCGATGCCGGTTAAGGGAACTTTGCCGCTGATGGTCAACCTGGCCGGAATGATCCCGCTCATCTTTGCCAGTGCCATCCTTCAATTCCCTGCCATTATCTCCAGTTATTTCACCAGTTCCAAGTTTGCCTGGGTGGCAAACCTTGCCAACAGCACACAGACGACCTTCAGCCCAACATCCTGGATCTATCAATTGCTGTACTTCCTGATGGTTGTGGGATTCACCTTCTTCTACACGGATGTGATGTTCACCCAGCAGAATTACGGTGATAATCTTAAAAAGGTCGGCGCACAGATCCCCGGCATCAATCGGGGTGCCCCGACCCAGAAATACCTGACCAAGGTCCAGCGCCGGATCACGCTTCCCGGAGCCCTTTTCCTGGGGGTGGTAGCCGTGCTGGGATACCTGATCAACCTGATCCTGAAGGCGGCAGGCATTGGAGCCGCTTTATCATCGACTTCCATCTTCCTGGTCTCCTCTGCTGGTTTGTTGATCGTCGTGGGTGTGGTAAGGGACACCTTCCTGAACATCGATGCCGAATTGAAGCTTCACGGTTACGACGATGCACGGCTGGTGAAATAAATCGTGTCCATGTATATTGTCCTTCTCGGGCCTCCCGGTGTGGGTAAAGGAACTCAGGCAGAACGACTTGCCCAAACCACCGGTCTGCCGCATGTCTCTTCCGGCGATCTTTTCCGGGAGCATATCAAGGAGATGTCGGAACTGGGAAAACTTGCCCAGTCCTACATGGACAAGGGTGAACTTGTACCGGATGACGTTACGATCAGCATGATCCGTGCCCGTCTTTCACAACCGGACTGCCAAGGCGGAGTTATTTTGGATGGCTTTCCCCGCACGACGGTGCAGGCAGATGCACTGGCGAACCTTCTGGCAGAATTCGGAGGCAAGGTGGATCATGTACCTTACATCAAAGCCTCCGAGGACATCCTGGTTGAGCGTTTGAGTGGACGATGGACCTGCAAATCCCAGGGACATATATTCCACGAGAAGCACAACCCTCCCCGGAAACCTGGCGTCTGTGACATTGAAGGCTCACCCCTTTATCAGCGCGAGGACGACCGGGCAGCGACCGTGACAAAGCGGATCCAGGTGTATTTTTCGCAGACCGCACCCCTGATCGCCTATTATCGGGAGCGCGGCGTGCTTTCAGAAATTGACGGCACCCAGCCGATTGAAAAAATCACTACCGACCTGCAGGCTGTGATAAGGAATTGAGGATGCGCTGGGATCGCGATATCAGTTTCAAGAACGCGGCTGAAATTGCCCTGATGCGGGCTGCAGGACGAGTCAACGCGGAAGCGTTGAAAGCAGTTCGAGAACTTTTAAAACCCGGCGTGACCACCGCAGACCTCAACGCGGCTGCTGAGGAAGTCCTACGGAAGCACGGCGCCTATTCACCGTTCCTGAATTATGGTCAGCCTCCTTTCCCCGGTTCCATCTGCGTCAGCCTCAACGAGCAGCTGGTTCACGGCATCCCTGGCGATCGCAAGCTCAAAGAAGGCGACATTGTCTCCGTGGATTGCGGAACGGTCCTTGAAGGGTTCATCGGGGACTCGTCCTTTACCGCCGGGGTAGGGGAGATTTCCGGGCAAGCCCGGAAGTTGATCGAGGTAACGGAGCAGGCGCTGGAAGTGGGTATCGCCATGATGCGCTCCGGTAACAAGACCGGGGATGTCTCCGCCGCCATCCAGCAGTACGTGGAGGGGCAGGGATTTCACGTGGTTCGGGAATACACCGGGCATGGCGTGGGACGGAAAATGCATGAAGGACCGCAGGTTCCGAACTATGGTACTCCGGATACCGGAATCCCCCTGAGACCAGGCATGACCATCGCTCTCGAACCGATGGTCCTGGTCGGGACGCACCGGACAAAGGTTTTACCCAACCATTGGACGGTGGTTTCAGCAGACGGATCCTTGACCGCCCACCAGGAACACACGGTGGCTGTCACCGAAGGCGACCCTCTCGTCTTAACCCTGCCATGAGGCCGGTGACGATCTGTAACTGGACGTATACGAGTAGAACAAGTATAATTTGACGTTTGGTTGTAGCACAAACAGCCAGGAGAAAGCAATCATGAAAGTAAGCCCTTCCATTCGCAAGCGCTGTGCGAAATGCAAGATTGTCAAGCGAAAAGGCAGATTGTACATCATCTGCGAAAATCCTAAACATAAACAGCGACAAGGATAGGATAAGGAAATATGGCAAGAATTGAAGGTGTTGACCTGCCACGCAATAAACGTGTCGAAGTGGGATTGAATTACCTGTTCGGCATCGGCCCCGCGCGCACGCGCGAGATTCTTATGGCAACCAAGATTTCCCCGGATACACGCGTCAAAGACCTGACCGAATCCGAAGTAGCCGCCATCCGCGAATATATTTCCAAGAACTATAAAGTGGAAGGTGACCTGCGCCGCCAGGAGCAAATGAATATCAAGCGGCTGGTGGAGATCGGTTGCTACCGCGGTCTGCGTCATCGGCGGAACCTGCCCGTGCATGGGCAGCGCACGCGCACGAATGCCCGCACCCGCAAGGGAATCAAGAAGACCGTCGCCGGACGCGGACGCCGCAAGGGCGGCAAGAAGTAATCCGTTTAGAGGAACGAAAGAGGTATTATGGCTCAGACTGTACGTTCTGCACGCCGCACTGGTGGCGCCAAGAAAGGAAAACGCACGCTGTCCTCCGGACAGGTGCATGTATTTGCATCCTTCAACAATACGATCGTGACCGTAACCGATCCCGATGGAAACACTCTATGTTGGGGCAGCGCGGGCTCGGTGGGTTTCAAAGGATCCCGCAAGAGCACACCCTTTGCTGCCCGCCTGGCGGCTGAACAGGCCATAAAGGCAGCCCAGGCAATGGGAGTCCAGGAAGTGGATGTCATCGTCACCGGGCCTGGCCCGGGCCGCGAGAATGCTATTCGTGCCGTTCAGGCGATGGGTCTGAAGGTCAAGTCGATTGCGGATATTACCCCGGTACCGCACAATGGTTGCCGGCCTCCAAAAAAGCGTCGTGTCTAGTTCTGGTGAGAGAGGTTAGCAAGTATGGCGAAATTTATTGGTCCGGCCTGCAAACTGTGCCGGCGTGAAGGTGAAAAACTATTTCTCAAGGGAGAGCGGTGCTTTTCTCCCAAGTGTGCTTTTGAACGCCGCAGTTTTGCCCCGGGTCAGCATGGACCGACAGGCAGCCGCGGCAGCCGTGGCGGACGGGGCGGCACCGGGCGAGTATCGGACTACTCCAAGCAGTTGCGTGCCAAGCAGAAAGCCCGCCGCATCTATGGTGTGTTCGAACGCCAGTTCCGCCGCTATTATGGCCATGCCTTGCGGGCGCGAGGTATTACAGGTTTAATGCTCCTGCAGATATTGGAATCCCGCCTGGATAATGTTGTCTTCCGGTTAGGTTATGCCACAAGCCGTGCCCAGGCTCGTTTGCTGGTCACCCATGGTCACTTCACCGTGAACGGCCGCCGGACGGATGTGCCGTCGATGAACCTGGCGGTGGGGGATGTGCTAGCGGTTCGCCCGGGTTCGCAGGATGCCACATATTTCAAGGAACTGGGCGCCCTGGCTGAGACCCGCAATTCACCCGTCTGGTTGAGTCGCGACCTCAAGGCGCTTTCCGGCAGCGTACTGCGCATGCCTGAGCGCCTGGAGATTGACGGCAATTTGAACGAGCAGTTGATCGTAGAGTACTACTCGCGCTAATCCGTGGATTACGTAAGAACGCGGCGTACCGTTTTGTACGCCGATGAGAGGGTATCGTGACTATTACAAACATGGTTATGCCGAAAATCGAGCGCGAAGCCGAAGCTCGGAATTATGGCAAATTTGTCATCAGCCCGTTGGAACACGGTTATGGTGTGACTCTGGGCAATGCCCTGCGGCGCGTCCTGCTATCCTCCCTGGAAGGGGCAGCCGTGACCTCCATCCGGATCCTGGATGTGCTGCATGAATTCAGTGACATCCCAGGTGTGCGTGAAGATGTGCTGCAGGTGATGTTACAAGTAAAACAACTGCGCATGATCATGGACGGCGTGGATACCACCCGCATGCACCTGGAGGTGCGCGGCGAAGGTGTCGTCACCGCGGCGGATATCATCGCTCCCCCGGAGATCACGATCATCAATCCTGACATGTACCTCTTCACCGCGGATAACGCAAAATCGCGACTGGACATTGAGTTCACGGTTGACCGTGGGCGCGGCTATGCTCCTTCCAACGAGCGCGGCCGCATGCCGATCGGGGAACTACCCGTGGATGCAATTTTTGGTCCGGTCAAGAGGATCAACTGGGAAGTACAGTCAGCGCGTGTGGGGCAAAGCACCAATTACGATAAATTGGTGCTCGAGATCTGGACGGACGGATCCCTCGCACCGGAAAAAGCCCTGAGCACAGCGGCAAAGATTTTGATCGAACATCTACGCTTCATGGCAGGGATCAGTGAAGAGACACTGACCATTGCGATGGAAAAGGAGATCTCCGGATCACACCTGACAAGTGAGGTCGCAGAAACCCCGGTCGAATCACTAGACCTGTCTGTACGCGTCTTCAACTCCTTGAAGCGGACCGGCATCACCACCGTCGGGGATGTACTTGAACTGCTGGAGAAGGGTGACCAGGCGGTCATGTCCATCCGTAATTTCGGTGAAAAGAGCCTTGATGAACTCCGCCTCCGGATGCGCGAGAAGGGTTATACCAAAGATGAAGCCAAGAAAGAATTGGAGTAATTGAAGCATGCGACACCAAGTAGCAGGGTATAAACTTAGCAGATCCAAAGGCGCGCGCATAGCCTTGCGCCGAAATTTGATCAAACAATTCTTTGCGCACGAGCGTATCCGCACCACCGTTACCAAAGCGGCAGCGATCCGAGGCGAAGCGGAAAAAATGATCACGGTGGCGCGCAACGTGAAAGATGGCACGGATAGCGAGAAAGTGGCGGCCCGCCGGTTCATTGTTGCCAAGCTGGGCGGCAACAGCAATGACATTGTCAAGAAACTGTTCGATGAAATCGCGCCGCGCTTCGCAGAACGGAATGGCGGATATACGCGCGTCCTTAAACTTGGTCCCCGCTTTGGAGATAAAGCGGAAATGGCCATGCTCGAACTTGTCGAAGAGTGATCCCCAGGGTTAGCAATCAGTCGGCCAGGCTGTAACCCTTCTGCAGAAATTGCCTGACCTAAAATGGCTCGTTACAAGATCATCATCGCATACGACGGCACCCATTTCCTGGGCAGCCAAAGACAGGCGACTTCCCGAACGGTCCAGGGTGAAATCGAAAAAGCCCTGCATGAAATCGGGTGGAACGGTCAAACGGTGTACCTGGCGGGGCGGACGGACACCGGCACCCATGCCAGCGGGCAGGTGGCAGCATTTGACCTGGAATGGCGTCACGGTCTCGACAGACTGCAT
>Ga0315276_10002973_pt1 | contig 15519 bp, 18 predicted proteins | sample YL17G05_0_MG_FD_204542 | JGI IMG/M metagenome (GOLD analysis project Ga0315276, IMG submission 204542) | Sediment microbial communities from Yellowstone Lake, YNP, Wyoming, USA - YL17G05_0 | ecosystem: Environmental > Aquatic > Freshwater > Lake > Sediment | place: USA: Wyoming | collected...
AACTGGAATTATTGAGTGTAAAAATTGGTTGGACTCATCTGGGAGAACGGGGATGAAGTGATAAGGAGAAATCCGGATGAAGAGATTTTACGTTTATATTGATGCTTCCGTAATTGGTGGTTGCGAAGATAGCGAATTTGCCGAAGCGACCCTTGCTTTATGGCAGCTGTTCATCCAAGGAGTCTACATAATGGTTCTCTCGGAACATACGTTGCGGGAGCTTCAAGGGGCGCCTCAAAGTGTCCGGAATCGCCTCGTTGAAATACCTGAGGCCCATCAGATCATCCTTGCAGATACGCCTGAAGCGGATGCGCTTGCAAAGGCGTATCTATCCCACGGTATTTTAGGCCCGGGCAGTCGATCAGATGCTCTTCATGTGGCTTTGGCAACAATTGGCCGTGTTGATGTTCTCGTCAGTTGGAATTTCAAGCATATTGTCAATCTTGGTAGAATTCGATTCTTCAATGCTGTAAATTTAGAACAGGGTTATGGTTTGATCGAAATTCGTATTCCGAAGGAGGTGTTATCCGGTGAAAAAGACCTTTGATGCGGTCGCTTGGATGCGAAAGCGACGGGAAGAAATTGACAAGGAGGACCAGGGACTTTCCTGGGAAGAGAAACATGAAAAAACTCGGAAGTTTCTTGAAAAGGATCCCCTTTGGCTTAGTCTAAGAAAGCGCTTGGTTGAGCCAACATCGGTTCCGGTTGGGAAGACCAAGGGCCATAAGCAGAAAGCTACCGAAAGACATCCCGATTGAGCCTTTCATTTGATCCCCTTTGATGGTCTTCCCGGTGATCTTCGGTCAACCTCTTTGGATCTCAACCTGTCGTCCTTGCCCCATCCGCTTCCCCCATGATGGCAATCTTTTCCTCCAAAAGGGGATGCTTTCCTTCTACTGTTTACCCTCCGAAGCTTCAGCGTAGGAGGGCCTTCTGATTACTGATTACTGATCACTGTTCACCGATCACTGGTCCCTCAGAAAATTGCTATAAAATTAAATTTTTGGTATAAATAGGTCAACTTCCGGGGGTGATTGGAAACAGACGCAAAAGAATTCAAGATCGGGGGCGAAAACCAACTTCGTAAAAGTCGGCTTTTCGGGGGAGTGGTCGAGGGGTTGATGGAGGATTAAATCAAGAAAGGCCTTAAGTTGCATTTGAACCAACGTCCCGCTTTTCATCAGACATCGCAATTATTGGAGAACAGATACAAACCAGTTCCGGACCCTTGGACTTCCTGGGAATCGATACCAGCGGTAATACCGTTATTGTTGAACTCAAACGAGACCGTCTTCCACGTGAGGCGCTTGCTCAGGCAATCGATTATGCATCAGATGTTGCAGAATGGGATACCGACCGTCTCCGTGAGATTTGTCAATCTCATACTGGACAATCATTAGAAGACTATCTAACTGAAAGGTTTGAAGGAATCTCGATAGAGGACTTGGGAATTAATCAAGCGCAACGGCTTTTGCTTGTTGGTTTCGCAGTTGAAGAATCACTTAGCCGCATGATAGAATGGCTATCGGATAAATATAGCATAGGTATTAATGCCGTTGTTCTAAGCTATAATAAGACCAAACAGGGAGATGAAGTCTTGTCGCGTTCGGTAATAATACCAGAAGAGATTGTAAAACAGAAAGCTAATAAGAAAAAGTTCATTATCGAAATGTCAAATGAACCTGGAACGTATGAACCTGAAACCTTGGAGATCAAGCTGACAGAATACCTCTCCAAGAATCTATTTTCCTCTCAACGTATTCGAGATTTCTTCCTGCCAATACTACTCGAAAAAGGGCAAGTTACACGCGAGCTGCTTCGTAAAGAGTTTGTTCGACTAAAGGCCGCACCAGATGAAAGCCAAGCTGGCTATTTCTTGTCACTTATTTCTAACCAACTTGGACATAAATGGAAAGACTACCTAAGACAAATAGTTTCATATGATTTTCCAAAACATCCTTGGGAAAAGGACAACTTCAAGATTCGAGAAGAACATAAGCAACTCGTCGCTCGTGTACTAAAAAAGGTCAAGCAAGAATCCACATAACAAGGTACTCCACCGGATCGCCGAAAAATCCGGCTCCCGGTGAGTTTTACGTTAGCTGCAATAAATTACGAAGTACCATAAGGAGGTGAAAAATGATGAAAAGAATCGGTTACATCTTACCCAGCATTCTATTTATTTTATTTTTAACTGTGGGGGTTGCTCTCGCCCAAACAGATATCCGAGGAAGCAAGGATCACCCATTGATAACCCGCATGCCCGGCTACTACATCAGCCAGTATAATGTATCTGAGTTTGCCGCATTCGATCCGACGGTGATTGGGGGCAAGGATGTTCACTGGGAAGGGAAAGTATACTCCTACGGATATTCGCGGGAGGAGGGTGGCCGGCCCATCAGTATGCTGCAGATCGTGCGAAACTACGAAACGGCGATCAATCGGGCCGGCGGAAAGATCCTGGGCGGCGATGAAAGGCGGATGGCAGCCGAGATCAGAAAAGAAGGCACCTTGACCGGGGTCTATGTGGAAGCCTTCAACGATGGCAAGAATTACAGTCTGACGATCGTTGAGTCGCAGACGATGCAGCAGGAGGTCGTCGCAGACGCCAAGGCGATGCGGAATGACCTCGCCAACACAGGCAAGACGATAGTCCATGGCATCTACTTCGACACCGCTTCGGCACCAATCAAGCCTGAGTCAGAGTCGGCCCTGGTCGAGATGGTGAAGCTGTTCAACGGCTCTCCCACACTCAAGGTCTACGTCGTCGGTCATACGGACAACGTCGGCAGCCTCGAATCAAACCTCAAACTCTCTTCTGACCGCGCCGCTTCCGTGGTCAAGGCGATCACCGCGCGAGGCGTAGCAGCGTCACGCCTGAAGTCTGCTGGAGTCGGTCCATACTCGCCGGTAGCCTCAAATGACACGGATGGAGGCAAGGCGAAGAACCGTCGGGTGGAGTTCGTCAAACAATAGACCATTGATTTTGCGGCAGAGGATGGGGCTTTTAATGGAACCAGCTAACAAGTCGCTGAAGAGGGACGCGGCAAAAGAACGCCGCGCCCCTTAGCTTTCTGTTCGACGTAAAAAAGAACATCATAGTCACTTGAACCTGTAAACAGTTTTTGCTACTATGAATACCGTGAAGCCAAGAAAAAAAAAGGAATATGGGATGAAACAGTCCAGTGACTACGTTGTGCGGGAGAGTTCTGTAGAATATGGGACATCTCTCTCTATTGGGTTTACCAGAACCTGTAACTGCCCGAAAACTCACATCAACTGCATGACTGCAAAGGATTGGTTGAAAAGCCAGATAGGTGTCTGGCAGTTCTTCTATGAATCAAGGGACATTCGCAATAAGAACTTCACCCTGCGACCTTCCCAATTTCCTTGTGCAAGAAGGTAATAGAGCTGTTCACACACCAAGGTGAATTAGTTCTTGATCCATTCGTTGGAAGTGGAACAACTCTTATCGCGGCCACGGATATTAATCGAAATGCAGTAGGATTCGACCTTCAACCCCGATACATTGGTCTTTGTGAAACAAGGCTTTGCGAACAAACCAACCTGTTTAACCACTCGCGACAGGTTGCTATCCAAGATGATGCCAAGAATATTACGAAACACCTCCAACCCAACACAGTCAGTTTAATCTGGACATCACCACCCTACGCAAACCTGCTCAATAGAGCCAGAAAAAACAAGTCAAGAAGATTCAGGGATAATGAACAACTTGGGAAAATAGAACAGTATTCTCAAGACCCTCGTGATCTAGGAACGCTGCCTATTGAACAATACACTCAAACGATGGGTGACATCTTCGAGTCTCTTTTGTCTCTTCTCAAACCCAAAGGTCATTGCGTCATAAATGTGCCTGACATGTGGTGGGAAAACAAAAGAATCACAATTCATGTATCACTCGTAGAAGAACTCCGTAAACGAGGATACGAATTGAGAAACATAATTATTTGGGATAGAACCAATGTCGTTAATCAAATAGGCATTTTTGGCTGGCCAAGCAATTATATCACAATGGGTGTGACGTTTGAATACTTACTCGATTTTTGGAGGCCACCGGAACCATGAAACTTTCGTAAAAGAAGGGGACGTAGGTTCTAAAACAACTTGCCAGTTGAGCCGAAAAGGACAAGGTGCTTTTTTTCTTATGGATCCCCGGTTTTTCATATGGATTGTCTCCCTTCCAAGAATCCATAATGAGAGCGGTCAATCCCAACAACTCTTGTAGCTCCCAATTCGATTTCGGTTTCCCGACCTCTGCCTCTCTCTTATCACAATTGAAGAATGCGGACTGCGGAATGTGAAATCTACAACCAGAATCCCCAGCCTGGATTTTGGTAATGAGGGTTGACAGGATAATAAAATGTGACTATAATTATGGTCATGAAAAGAGGAGCTCCGTATAGACTGGTCTATGCACCTCAAGTCAACCAGCATTTGAAAGCAATTGAACCAAAGCATTATTCACTGATTCGCACTGAGATTGAGAATCAGTTGAAGTTTGAGCCTACCGTTGAAACAAGAAATCGAAAACCCTTGAAGCGGCCCGTTAACTTTGAAGGAGAATGGGAACTTCGGTTTGGTCCTGATAACCGTTTCCGCGTATTTTATGGAGTAGATATGGAACATCATGAAGTCTATATCCTGGCCATTGGCATCAAGAAAGGAAACCGTCTTTTTATTGGTGGAGAGGAGATTAGATTATGAAAATCGCATCCGTCGCAGACGTGAAATCAAAATTTAGTTCATTTTTGAGAGAATCGAAAGGAGGACCTGTGATCGTTACCCGAAATGGGAAGCCAGTGGGAGTTCTGCTTTCCATGGAGGACGAAGAAGAAATAGAGCGGTTATTACTTGCTTATTCCCCCCGGTTACAGAAGATTCTGGCTGCCGCGAGGCATCAAATTCAGACCGTGGGAGGTATCTCGCACCGAGAATTCTGGGAGGGAGTGGAAACGAAAAGGCTACGAATCCGGAAAAATAGAACTTCCAGAGTAACAACTTAACAATTGAACCCAAAAGGGCATCGAGGGTCTTCTTAGGATTACTTCAACTTCCTTTCACAGTCTATCTCCCGAGGTGCCGATTCTCCAGAAACCCCTCGATCCACGAAAAGGACAAGGTGCTTTTTTTCTTATGATCCCCGGTTTTTCATATGGATTGTCTCCCTTCCAAGAATCCATAATGAGAGCGGTCAATCCCAACAACTCTTGTAGCTCCCAATTCGATTTCGGTTTCCCGACCTCTGCCTCTCTCAGAGATTCGCATGGAGCATAGAGTATCCATCCTTCATCCCGCCTTGCGGGACTACGGAGGACAGGTGGCGCATAGGGAATAGCGGGAATATCCGTACTGGAATAGTGGTTGACAAAGAGATCAGATTGTAATACATATATTTAAAAAAAGTAATACGGAGGTGATTGCCATGGACGTCGTGAAAGCTACGGTAAAGGGCCAAATTCTCATCCCGGTATCCCTGAGAAGAAAATATCAAATTGAAAGAGGGACCGCTCTTCGTGTTTATGGTGGGAAGAACCGGATCATCCTTGAGCCTTTGGTTCGAGACCCGGTGGAAGAAGGTCGAGGCATGTTGAAAACCAAAGGGAGAGTGCTAAAGTCTCTGATCGAGGACAGGAAGAGGGAAGCAAAGCAATGAAACGATACGTCTTAGACAGCTACGCCATGATCGCCTACTTTGAAGACGAGGCGGGCGCAGATCGAGTGGCACGGCTATTGAGGCAACTTATCCAAGGCAAAGCAAAAGCGTACATGAGCGTGGTGAACTGGGGTGAGGTCTATTACAACACCATGAGGGAGGAAGGCGTTGCCGAGGCCGAAAAGGTCATCCTTCAACTGGATAAATTTCCGATTCAGATGGTCGAGGTCAATAGAGACTTCGCCTATGAAGCAGCGAAGCTGAAGGGGAAGTATCGGATTGCTTATGCGGATTGTTTTGCTGTCGCCCTATCAGCGAAATTGAACGCTACCCTTGTCACGGGTGATCCCGAGTTCAAGAAGCTGAAGGAACGAATTTCCATCCAATGGATCAATTGACCGTGAGGTTGACCGCTCTTATCTCCCTGCCAAAAACCCAAGAACAAAAGCGGCCAACCCCAATACCCCTTGTAGTTCCCAATTCGATTTCGGTTTTCCAACCTCGGCCTCTCTCAGATACTCGCATGGAGCATGGCGTACCAATAAGAGAGAAAAAGCGGTTCGGTGGACCCCTCAATTGCGGAATTCGGAATGCGGATTGTGGAATTTCCAATCTGCTCTCGGCCAGGCTATCGAGATCAGTAGAAGGAGGGAATGCGTTATAGATGGACCAGGAAGCCATGGCAAAGAAAAACAGAAATAGGGGGGGTAACGTTATTCCATTTCCTGAAACAGCCTTTCCAGTAAATCCAGGACGTCCAGCTCTCTGGCCCACTGCTCAAGATAAGCTCGGTCCAAATTGTCCCCTTGGATTTTTGCTACGCTCAAGGCGTCGTTGAATTGCCGTTCCGCACCAGCCATCTTTGACCATTCGAGCTTGGCCAGGATGGTATCCTCGGCTGTTGCAAACCAACGGCTTGCTCCAAGGTAGAACGCAGGCTGTCGTCTTGAAAACTCCATTCTGCTGAAAGACCTTGATTTACGAATGATTAGGTCAACTTTGAACCCTGTTTCGAGATGAATAACGTTGAACATTTGCTCCCTGATAAGGGCGTCCAATGCAGCTTCCGAACTCCGGTAGAACGCTGAGCCGAGACTTTCGAGAAATCTTTCTAAGTCCCTCTGTTTCACTTCTATGACTATGTCGGCATCTTGAGTGGCCCGAGGGAGCCCGTGAATATTACTCGCGAAGGAACCTGTAATCATATACGGGATCCCGCATTCATCCAGTTTAGACAAAAGAAGTTTCAGGGCATCTTCAGGCGTCATGGCATGATGTCGCGGGCACCAGGGTAGGCTTTAAGAAAAAGATCTTCTTGAAGGAGACATCGGATGAGCGCCAGCCTGACCTGTTCTTCGTTGTAGGTCGGATGGCGTTTGCGAATTCCTTCCGCCAGAAGGGTTCGGCAGGTCTCGGAAAGGAGAGCAGCGGACTGAAGACGCCCTTCGGGCTCCATGCGTCGAAAGATTTCGATCTGGATTTTTTCAGCGTTGGGGCTTGTATCGAAGGGCCTCATCGGTTAACAACTCACTCCGCTACAGTGGTCGCAAGTGAAACAAATTATGGAGCCCACGGACGGATTTGAACCGCCAACCCGCTGATTACAAATCAGCAGCTCTACCTTTGAGCTACGTGGGCGAGCCGGAGCGGTAGCTCCGGAGTTCAGAGTGATCAGTTCGGAGTTAGGAGTAACATCCCGAGGAATCCTTGCTCCTATCCTCGGCGGACAGATATAAGCTGTTCCAGAAACTAATTATAGGATAAGGAATGAAAACGGGCAAGTCAACCCTCCATTCGGAACGTAAATCTTTGCCTCAACCTTAACCTTAACCTCTATACCCCTCACCTTAATCCTCTCCCCCAAGAGACTGTGTCAGAATGGGAAGGGGGACCAATTTAAGGTCGCCATAGAACAGACAGGCGGGTGAGAAGCTTTAGAGCGGCACCTTTGAACGATTATGCATAGAGCCCCCAATATCACGAAAAGGTTGCTGTTTCACTGACAAGGACCATTGCCCATAAGAATGAAACGACCGCATTCTAAAGCTCTCGAACCCGTTTGTCTGTTCCGGTCACCAGTGCCTCCACCAATTACGACACAGTCTCCAAGGGGAGAGGGAAATGGGGGGAATTATTTCCTTTTCTCTTCGATCGCCTTCTCTAAGAGTTTGATCCCTTCCTGGGAGGCATTGATTGACTGGGCCAATGATTCCCTTGCCTGTTCAGGATTGTGGAAACCATCGCTGTTCTCAGCTGTCCACCACTCCCATAGGATATGGGCCTTGTCATGAAATGGCCACACCTCTCTCAGTGTTTGATCTTTCACACCGAGGTCCTTTGCTCGGGTGTAAGTTTCGATCAATTGCCCCAACCAGAATTCAGCCTTTCTCATTTTTCCTCGGATGTAATTCTGGATGGCATCAACCTGATACTCGGCTTCCTCCTGAGACCAATAGGAATGACAACGGACACAGGTATCTCTGAGCATGTATCTGGCACTTTTCTGTCCGTGGAAGGTAGAGGTTTTCCCACTTTTATCTTTAACCTTGGGCATATGGCAATCCTTGCATTCTACCCCCGCCTGTTCGTGCCTGCTCCCCCAGAAAGTCTCGGTCTCCGGGTGTTGAAGTTTTGTCAAAGGTGCCCCTGTGACACCATGTTTAAAATCCTTGAAGCCGATTTCTGTATACCTTTTCAGGACGTCAAACACATTCACCCATGGGAAGTAGTTGGTTCTTTGATCGTCCATCCCGATGGCCGCGTCAGTCTTTGGATCAAACCCCGGATTGCAGGCATATTCCACATGGCATTGAGCGCAAAGAAGAGTGGAATCTGGCTTGTTAAGGATTCCGATCGCCCTGAAGGGTTTGTCACCTCGTTGAAATTCTATCTTTGTCACTGTCACTTTTTTACTTTTCTCTTTGTCATAGGGGTAGGTTCCTTCCCTCCGGTCCACAATAGCCTGAATCAAGGCATCCCGCACTAACCTTGGTTTTGCTGCATGGGGATCATGGCAATGAATACAACCCATTGGGTTCTTGAGGTACTTTTTGACCAGGTAGATCGCCCCGGGGTTTCCTCCCCTCTTCAAATCTGTTGCAGGGTGCGGATCACCCATATAAGGCCACTTCAAAATGGTGTCGGTGGTCTTGCAAGTCAGGCAGACCGTATTCCCTGCCCTTGCTGTCTGAGGCAACTCTTTTCCCGTATCGACCAATCCATCCCAAATTTTTCCTGGTTTGCTGATCCCTTTCCAGCTTTTAAGTTGAAACCTTCCTCCATAGGCTCTATCCACTGTGAGGTGGTCGATGAGCATGAAGGCGTGAGATCTGGGCTCATCATGTTCCTTTGTGAAGCCGTGGGGCGTCATCAATTTGTCAAAAGTCGGAGATCGGCTTGTCGTCGTGGCTTTCTCGACCTTGGCCTTTGATTTCAGATTGACCGACATGAAGGTCTCATATTGAAATCGATGGCAGCCACCACACAGAGATAATTCTAAATTCGTCTCAGGATTTTTCTCCGGGTCTTTGAGGTGCTCTGCAAGTTTGCTATGGCAATTTGCACAGGGGAGAGATGCATGCCTATTTCCCACCTTGAGCGATTTGATCTCTTCGTGACACTGGTAACAAGAGGCTTCTCCTTTAGGAATGGTTTCTTTCTTGGAAGAGGCAAAGGATAGACAAAAAATGAGAAACGAAAAGGAGAAGACTAAAATGAAAAGAGATTTCTTTTTTAACATAAAGTCACCCCTTTCTTTTTTAGTTCGGAGTAATCAGTTCGGGGTACACAGTTTCGATGCTCCGAACTCCAGGCTCAAAACTCTGAGCTTAAACTATTTGGGCCCCACCCATAGGATGACGATGGTCCAGCCAAAGAGGAGGAGCAGAAAGAAAATAAACTGTTTGACTAGTTTGGGATCCATATAATCTCCTTTCCTTTGAGGCATCGTGATGAGCCCTGTTGTTACGTAGAAAATAAAAGTCTTTGGTTGGAAGGTTAGGGTAAGGATGCCAGTTTTGTCAATGGGTTATGTGGTTGGTATTTAAATCTTGAACCTTAACCCCTTGCCCCTAAACCAAACGGGCTTCCAAGCCCTAACCTAAAGACCATTTTCATCGTTCGCGGGAGACGAAGCCGTCATGGACAGTTGTATTGAAATCCAATTGACTGAGTGCCCTCCCTCATTTTTCATGATAAAGGAAAGGCGATTTTAAGTCCAGAATCTAATTCAACAACAGAGTGAATTGCCTTTTTCTTTAAAATGGTGTATGGAAAGTATAATTTAAGACAAAAATATAACGATCCTTCGGAAAATTTCAAGGAAAATGTATGCAAAATTCCGGAAAGGATCTTTTTAGGGTAAGATGGATGAGAAATGCGGATGATCACCGATATGACCGAAGAGAGAAGGATGACATTCTCTATATCATCACCGGAGGCGGAGGAGCCCCATCTATGCCCTCAAAGATAGAGGAGGATATTTTCACCACCTTTGGATCTCGGTGCAAGAGGAGAGGATGGAGGCTGAGGGTGGGGGGTTACATACAGCCACGGGGTAAAAAGAAAGGAGGATGAAGATGGGTCTGGCGTTAGCCCTGATCGTGATGGGAGTACTGATCCTCTTAGATCGAATGGGTACGGGATATGGGCTGAGGGAAGGATGGCCGTGGGTGGTCGTTGCCCTTGGGATAGGAGGCCTTTTTCGTAACACAAAAAGCCTGCCCGCTTGGGTGACAACGATCATTGGAATCTTCATCTTAGGGGCAAAGTATTATTCTATCCACATCTCGATTCCTGTGGTCATCAAGACCTACTTTCTGCCTGTCCTTCTGATCGTCATCGGCCTCCTTTGGCTCTGGAAATATAAAAAGGATTGAATGGGATCACCCCGAACGGAAAAACTTCGTTAGTGAACCTGACAGTTGAAAAAAGGACACGCCTGCGTGCCGAAACGCCTGCCTGCGCGAGGCCGCTCCGGCGAAGGCAGGCACTACGGCGTGCAGGCACGGGCAAACCGCCCTTCAAGGCTTCGGAAGGCGGTTGTTTTGAGAATTTAAGGGTATCGGAGGACATCACTCCAAGTGAATTCTATCAGGGGAAGGGGACGAGAGTGCCGATTCGGCCAAAGGTTCGCCTCGAAGCCTCTCCGAACGGCTTGCCTATGTCCGTATCGTCCAAAGTTTATCAACGTTAAGGTGAATAGAGGAGGAGTCAGTTGGAAGGAAAGGAATGTTTCGGTTTAATAAAAGAAGTTGTGCTTCCCAGCGGACTCACCATGATCCAAACAAAGCCTGAGTGCCGAGATTGTCAGGAGTTTCGAGATTGTCTGCGCCAAAGCAAACAATCCGTTGAAGAGAAGTATGCTCGACTGTCCATCGAAGAGGATAAGGAAAAGGATGAACTGAAAAAGCAAGAGATGATTACTCAAATTATAGACCTCTCGCAGGTCCTTTCCAATGAAGTCGGATCATGCCTATTAGAGTTTCTGAACAAAACCTACAGCTCACCTCTGGGAGCAGGTCTCTTTAAAACCCTTCTTTTATTTTATGAACTCCCCCAAGACACATGTTCTCATACAATCACGGTTACAGTCTCCCCTTCCACTTTGGATTTGATGCAGGTGGGGGAAGTAAAGGTAAGACATCCTGTGGATCAAACAGGAGCTTCTCCAGGGAAGGGTATTCGGGAAGGCATTCCCGTCCGAATTGTTTTGATTCAAAGATCTTTCTCAAATAATCGGAAAGCGAATATGGGGCTGATTGCTTATGAAGTCGCCCGCCTGTTTTCTTCCGACAGCCAAGGGATCAGTCAAATCCTTGAGGTGCTGCCCGATTCTGATATCAATCAATTTAAAAAGATGGATGCCGAAGGGCGAGCCATTTGGATCATGGCGAAGTGGGGGTTTCTGGAGGAATTTAAGGCATTCAGAAAAGAGATTTCCCTCCTTAAGGAAAGGAAGAAAGATTAATCCTGTCCGTTCAGCTAAATTCCAGTAATCAAATCCCTGCTTGCCGCAGACAGACCAAATTCCAAACAGCTTCCAATTGCAAACGTCAAAGAGACCCCGCACCCTTTCCCCTACGAGACTGTGTCGTAATCATGATGGAGGTAGATTCCGGCGGAATCTCTGCCGTGGCGGGATCAGGCTCCTCAGCTTTAGAATGCGGTCGTTTAGATTCATGGGTAATCGGCCTTCTTAGAAATAGGATTCTTTTCATCGGCTTGGAGCCCCGAAGCTGAGCGATGAAAGGTTTCCGTCCTGCCTTCGCCGAAGCGGCTTGCCTACGCTGAAGCTTTAGCGCAAGCAGGCTACGCGCAGGCAGGTCTAAAGCTTCGTCACCCGACCGCCTGTTCTGTGTTGTAACGGAAGTACTTTCTCGTTGATTACGACGCTGTCTCTACGGGGAGAAGGGAAGAGTGAAGGTTGTTCGTCCATATTCTATGCCGGAATAAGCCCAGCGACCACCAGTATGGTAAGCTCCTCCTCTCCGATGTTGGTCAACTCATGGAAATGACCGATGGGGATGTGTATCGCATCTCCGGGTAGAACTTCACGATCCTCATCACCTACCTGCATGCGGCCACGGCCCCTCTGGATCATGTAGATTTCTTCCATGGGATCTACATGGCCAATGAGCTTTTTCCCTGGGGCCAACGAGGCGTGGGCGAGGAACATCAGGCTTTGCAGGTGGCGGGTATCCAGAATCATGTGCGCCACGCCCCCACCGTGGGCCCGGTAGCGTGTGGCTTTCACCTCAGGATGTTCTAAATTTCGCCGTATCATTTTGTTGTCTCTCCAAACAGGGTTCAAAGGTTCATGGTTTCGAGTGTTAAGCGAAGGTTTCACCGATTTACGGGTGGGACTCCCATCGTCAACTACAGTGGCTCAGGGCTCAGTATCGAATTCTTCTTTTACGTTGCGGTGCTCAGGGAATGAATTTTTCCCTTAGCGCCTCCACCAATTCCTCAGCTTCTGCAACGGTTCGCTCAATAACTTCTTTACAAGTAGGCAAATCTTTCATCAAACCGATGGCTTGGCTCATGGGCAACACTCCATTTTCTAAATCGCCGTTGTCAATAGCAACCTTCAGCCCTTTGAGGCTGAGTGCCTGGCGAGCAAGGTCCTGAACACCTCGCTGTTTGAGGCCCCCCAAGAAAAGTTTAAAAAGGGGTACATCGATCATTCTTTTAATGCGCAGGGCACTGGAGAGTGCCTGAAGGATTGAGGGCCTCCCCTCTGCCATCTTCATCGCTGCCGGATTCTTGAGCCATCTTCCAGGCAAACCATCAATCTTATCAGAGCAGATGGTATCTTCCACCGTTGCTTTTAGAGAAAGCTCTTTTGCTTTTTCGTGCATTTCGCATTCCTGGGTCAACATAAACCGGGTCCCCATGGAGATTCCATCCGCCCCCAAGACCAAAGCGGCTGCCAATCCCCTACCGTCGCAAAAACCACCGGCCGCGATCATTGGAAGTTTTGTTTGACGGGCGATCAAAGGGATTAATACTAATGTGCCTGTATCTGCTCCATGGGCTGCTGCCTCGTGACCCGTCACCACCAGAGCATCTGATCCGTCCATCTCTGCTCGACGAGCATGTTTCTCTATGGCCACCGTTGCCAAAACCTTACCACCGTATTCATGGACTGCTTTAATGATCCAATCTCCTTTCCCCAACGCATAATTTATAATTGGGACTTTTTCTTCGAGGGCGATCTCAATATTTTCTCTCGCATTGGGAAATATCAGGGTGGCATTTATACCAAAAGGCTTATCCGTGAGGGATTTCACCTGTTTGATAACATCTCTCACCTGGCTGGGTCCATAGGCGACGGAATTCAACATACCAATACCCCCGGCATTCGAAACTGCGGCCACGAGTTTTGGTAAACTCACGAAGGCCATTCCTGCGAGCATGATGGGATGCTTGATTCCTAAGAGTTCAGTCATTCTCGTTTTCATCTTATTCCCCCATTATATTATTGTGTAAATTTGATACCAAGAAGCTGGGTCAATCGGGTTGCGAACATATATCGCCTCCTCAATTCATACATAATAGCCGCTCAGCGCATACCCTGCCTTCCACAGGCCGGTGCTCATCGTCGTTAGTGGGAATTATATATGAAGAAAAAATTTAGTCAAATGGCCACGCTTAAAAACTCCCCTCCCCTGGCGGGAGGGGATTGAGGGGAGGGGGACACAAAGCGTGCTATGACACCCTCACCGGCTGTCGCCAGAGCGGCTATGGCGCGTCGGCGACCCAACCCTCTCCTGCCTGCGGCCCGAAACCTTCGGCGGACGGGCCCGTCAAGGGAGAGGGAGAATAGGTTGATGTAAATGTCTATTGTCCGGTTATAAATAGTTCTTGTAGTTTTAGGCCAAATATGATAACTATCTTTCAATCCTGGCAGGTGATGTGCCCAGTAAGCCTCGCCAGGTGAGCATAAGATATTTTTGCATTTCCGGGAGGCTCCGCCCTTTGGAGCAGGGAGTTTCAATAGTTTCGAAAAAGGAGGTAGAGAGTGGGTCTCTATAAGGTGATCTTCTTAGGTATGACTGTGGCTGGGCCAGAGGAGGAAGCTCGTTTAATTGAGGGGCTTAAGAAAAAGTTCAATCTTTCTCCTGAGAAGGCTGAACGTTTACTCCAAAGGGTTCCTATCGTCGTAAAAAAGGGTTGCTCGAAAGAAGAGATGGAGAGATACGTGAAAGCCTTTGAAGAAATTGGAGGAAGGATCAGGGTAGAAGAGGAGCCTATGATGACGGCGCCCTTCGAATTCTCCCCGCCCCCTCCACCCGAACCTGTTCACGAACCCGTTCACGAAAGGGAGTCTTACACGGGAACGATGATCACCTGCCCCCAATGCGGATTCGACCAAACCGAGACCGATGAGTGCGTAAAATGTGGGGTCGTCATTTCCAAGTATTTGCAGTACCAGGAAATGGCCCGATCGGTCGAAGAGCAAGTTAGGGAAATTTCATCAGAAGATAAATATTCTCCATGGGAGAGTGGAGAGGGATTCATCTGGGCCTTTTTGAAAACAACACGGGAGGCCCTCTTCTCTTCAACCCGATTCTTTAAAAAAATTGCATTAGGAGAGGGATACTGGTCTCCTCTGATCTACGGGGTGATCGTCGGGATCATCGGGTTCGGGATGGGAATTTTCTGGCAATGGTTCTTTTTCTCCCAATGGTTCCCTGTAGGAAGATTTTCAGCCCTGTCTTCCAGTCTCTTCTTCGCCATCATCACCATTGCTATACCGTTTATAGTGGTCTTCTCTATGTTGATGGGGAGCGGTGTGACACACCTCTGTCTCATGATCGTCGGTGGAAATAAAAAAGGGTTTCAAGCCACCTTTCGTGCCGTTTCCTATTCCTTCAGTGGATATCTCTTTGGAATCATCCCGTTCATTGGGAGCACCATCGGTGGTATTTATGCGATGATCCTGACCATCCTCGGTGTGAGGGAGATCCATGGTATCTCAACGGGAAAAGCTGTTTTGGCGGTTCTCCTTCCTATTATTGTGGTGGTTGGCCTGGGTATCCTCGCAGCAATCCTCATCCCTCTGTTCTTCGGGTCGCTGAGGTTCTTTGGTGGAGTGGGAGTATAAATTCCGATAGGAAGATCTTTGTCGTTCGCGAAAAGGGGTCGCCGAGTGCCCCTTTTTTATTTTAAATCACTTCGGGTTGTATTCCCCGCCGCTTGCGGCGTAAAATGTCTATGTGAGCGAATATGTCCACAAAAGTCATTAATGTTACGGTACTCATATACCATTTGGTATTTCCGGCCAAATACAGACGTGCGGTATTTGACCCAAGCGTTGATGAAACAGTGAAAGACGTGTGCAT
>Ga0315276_10002974_pt1 | contig 15515 bp, 13 predicted proteins | sample YL17G05_0_MG_FD_204542 | JGI IMG/M metagenome (GOLD analysis project Ga0315276, IMG submission 204542) | Sediment microbial communities from Yellowstone Lake, YNP, Wyoming, USA - YL17G05_0 | ecosystem: Environmental > Aquatic > Freshwater > Lake > Sediment | place: USA: Wyoming | collected...
GAGAAGGCCTCGGAATAGATTCTAATAACATTAATAGCCAAGCTAAATTTTATCTATCATGGAGGGTAATTTACAAAAAGATAATCCCAAAAATATTCCTGTTTCTGCGCTAAAGCCCAGCGTTGATATTGGCGCAGAAACCGGCAATCAACTCCAAAAAAATTCTGCTCCGAAAGCAACGGTCTTTTCGGATTCCTCCAAGCAACAAACTCCTACTAAACCAATTGTTAATCAAAAAGAGAAGGTGGGAGTTTTTGTTTCAGAAGAGGCAAAAGGTGATTTTTATGAAATTAGAACAATGCAGCATGACATTGATACAACTAAAGGCAAGCAAGTTTCTTCGGTAAATATTACTAGAGAAAGCCTGTTAAAGCAGAATGAGCAAAAACCGTTAGGAGAGAGAACTTCATTGACCGGCAAAATGGACGCTATGGGGCCAAAAGGTGTATTTTATAGTTCCAAAGAAGGCAGCATTGGCCAAGCAGATGCCATACTGAAGCAAAATCTTTCCTCAAGTTCTTTTCTAGTAAAGCTTAGGGATATTTTTTCAAGAAAAAATTCAAGACCGAGAATGCCTGGAAATAAAAGATTTGGTCTTGTTTTAACCTTAATCATTCTTATTTTCATCGGCGGCATAGGATATTATTTCTATAACAGCGGAGCATTATCTTTTCTTGGCGGCATAGGAGAAATGTTTCAGAGTTGGTTTAGCCCCAATAGACAATCAACATCAACACCGCCTATTCCTCCTATAAGCTCTACGACTCCGCCAATTCCTCCTATTAATTCTACCACGACCCCGCCAGCAGATGATGAATTTAAGATTTCTGCTGCATTTTTCGAACCAGATGATACAGAAATCATTAAATTAGAGACATTAAGTGATTTTTATTCCGAGATTGAAAAATCTTTTGCAAAAACATTGAGCGAAAATAAGTTTAGAAGAATTGTTGTTGGCGCCAAAAATAGTCTCGCAACTTTGAGTTTAGCTGAATTGTGGAAAAATGTTAAGGAATTAGCTTTAGGCAATAAATATAGCGAATTGATTAGCGGAGAAGCAATTGATAATTGGGGATTAGCAATGCCAGGGAATATTTACCGAACGCTTGCCAATGAATATAATATTTTTTTCTATGGCCAGCCCCAGGATGCTTCAAGAATTGCCTTAATTCTTAAAGTGAATGACACTCAAAATTTAGCGGCGAATTTAAATCTTTGGGAAACAACAATGCTTTTTGATTTAAAAAAGCTTTTTTTGGGAACAGAACATGGAAATCCTTTTAGCGAAACTTTCCTAGATAATGTCTATAAAAACTTTAATGTTCGCTATTTGAATCTTCCCGGAACAAATTTAACGCTAGATTATGCTTTTATGCCCGATAAGAATTATCTGATTTTAACCACTTCGCGTGAATCCATGTGGGCGGCGATTGACAGGATTTTAGACAGTAAAGCTTCTGATGCAGAAAATAATCTTGATATTTCCACTTGGAAAACATATACAAATCAGGAGTATGGATTTGAAATAAAATATCCATCAAACTATATTGTTAACCAAACCTTTGCCGGAGATGGTATCCAAGTAATAGGATGGAACATGGGGAAAATAGATAATAATGAAAAAACAATCTGGATTCAAATGATATATGCGACTGATGCATTAGATTCTGCCAAAATATTCAAAGATCTTGCGGAGAAGACTATGTTATCTTATTGTACGGCAGATGGCGTGAGAGGAAGTGTTGATTGCGATAAGGTAGTCCAGTCCACATCATTTTTAAACAAAAATAGTGTAAAGATCTACGAAATTTATTTAAATGAGATTTATACAACTTACACAAAAATAGGAGTAGATACAGGAGAAATAACTACGGGTCCTTTCTTTGCTATTGAGTTTTCTCAAAAAATTGGTTTTTCTCGTGGTATTTATTTTGATGTTAGCAGTAGCAGCATAGATAGCGACAAAGATTTAACAAGGAATATGGTTTCTACGTTTAAATTTATTAATCAATGATTAAAAATATGCCTAAAACAACTATTGTAGCCCTCTTTTGCTTAATTGGAATCATTATCATCGTTGGGTTCTTGATTTGGCAGTTTTGGCCAAACAGCGTAGCACCATCTTTGACCGACGAAACAGCAGATTGGAAAACATATACAAATCAAGAATATGGATTTGAAATAAAATATCCTTTGGATTGGCAAATAGTTTCTGGAACAAGTAGCGCGTATGTAGAATTTAGCAAAGATGACAAAGAACAACCCGAGTTTATTCTTCCTGGAGATAAAAAGGTACCAGCGAATTACGAAATTAGAGTTGATATTGATAATATAAGTAATGTAAAAGATTATTCAGATGCAAAGAAGGTAGTTATAGCAGGAAAAAATGGATTACAATGGGAGGAAGGGGCAGCGCCTAGTTCTGGTCCAGCAACACTTACAGAAATTGGCAATAATAATAAATTTTATATTATTTCATATTCGGCAAGTGCAAATGAAGATACTCATAAAAAATTTATAGACATCTATGACAAGATGCTTTCTACGTTTAAATTTATTAATCAATAATTAAAAATATATCTAAAACAACCATTGCAATATTCTTTTGTTTGCTAGGAGCCATAATTATTGGAGGGGTTTTGGTTTGGCAATTTGGGCATGTGTCAATCAAATCAAATGTACCTGTTTGCACTCAAGAAGCTAGAATTTGTCCTGATGGTTCTTCGGTTAGCCGTACTGGTCCTAATTGTGAATTCGTAGAATGCCCCCGGGAACATCAAATACTTACTACTAACTGGCAAGTTTATAGAAACGAAGATTACAATTTTGAAATAAAATATCCTACTTATTACATGTTTGGAGAGTTTAAATCTGGAGATGGATATGTTATTAATTTTAGCAACAAACAATATACAGAGGATCTATCTGGCGGATGTATATTAGATATTTCAATTGACCCGAATCCATTAAAGAAAAGTCCAGAAAAATGGTTTGCAGATAATTCTACAAAGGCTGAGTTCGGAACCGATGCGTATGAAAAAAGCGGTAAGGGTTATTACAACTCTAATCAAGCAAAACCCGAAAAAATAATTATTAACGGAGAAAATGCTCTAAAATTTTATCAAATAGGAGGATATCCTAGTGATTCTATTAAGATATTAGTAGAAGATAATATTTATTTAATGGAGATTAACTATTTCACGAGTTGTTCTAGTGAAATTAAAACGTTTGATCAAATCATTTCTACGCTTAAAATCATTCCATAATATTTAAGTAAAAATTTTACTCGTTTCTTGAACTATCTGTGTTGATAAGTTTGAAAAATCTGTGAATATCTGTTTAAGTGACCCATTAAAGGGTCTTTTTTAAATCCACAATATTAATCGTGCGTCGCGTAAATCGTTATCAGATGTGTATTTATGGAACTGCTCGCAGTGAGGAGATTTTTATGAAGTAAAAATCTATCGAACTGTGGATAACTTGACCTTTTGATACTTGCGTGTAGAAATTTAACATGGTATAATAGAATTGTTAGTGAAATTTTCACTAACAACAAAGAAGTCTGTTTAGGAGGGACAGACACAGCGGTCTTCTTAGGCAAAGGAACATACTTGTTCTTTAAGAATCTAAACTAGGAGGGATTAATGATTCTTTCCTTGTCTCGGTTGACCGAAGTTGGAGTTCCGAAACTGAGTCGGGGCTCTTCTTCGAGAGGGCGACGCCCTCAAACATCGTTTTAGTGGCGTTTCGCCCTCTTCGTTTTTTATGAGGTTTTTCACGATTTCCATATATTTTCTATCAGTTTTCTGAAGAGAATAATTAATGATTAACAATTTAATATTCTGTAAGTACTTGATTTTTTTTTATAAAGATTTAAAATAAGATATTAAGAGAAAAATGAATAGTCCTTGTATTCAAGTTAAAGTTGATATTGTTGTTTCTCTTTATTAGATTTTTGTTAAAAATATGCCAAAAAGAATTCTTAAAAAGATTCAAGAGCTAACCAAGCCGTTTCAAAAGCCGAAAAATCAAAAGAAACCTGCTATAGATAAAGTGCAAAAGATAGATCAGAAAGAAGTTTCAAAGCAAGCAAAAATTTTAGAGCGGAAAGAAAAAAAACTCAAAAAACAGCTAGCGCGTTTTGCTCGTCAAAGAAAATCTATCAAAGGTGATTTTAAGACGCTTTTTCCGATTTTTGGGCGCGGAAAAGACGAAGATGCTCAAGAAGTAGAAAGCTATGAGTCAAAACTTTCAATAGAGCATCAACTTGAGACCGATCTTCAGAAGGTTACAAGAGCTTTACAGAGAATGCAAGGCGGCAAATACGGGATTTGCATAAACTGTGGGGCAAAGATTGATCCTGAGAGACTTAAGATCTATCCTGAAGCTGAGCATTGCATGAAATGCCATCAAGAAGAAGCGTAAAACTCAAAACGTAAACCAGAAGATTTTAAATATGGCTTCGAGTTTTGCGTTTTAATTTTTTGTAAATTAAAACATAAATCGCACGCAACCTTGCTAGAACAAGGTTTTTTTGTTTGCATTAGACAGATAATCTTTGATTTGATAACATTGAATCATTAAAGTTGTCACTTTTTTAGTTTTATTTTATGTCAGCTAAAGTCTTTTCCGCTGCTATTATAGGGCTTGATGCTTCGCCTATCGAAGTTGAAGTTGATATTTCAGGCGGGCTTTCCCTTTTCAACATTGTAGGACTACCTGATAAAGCGGTTGAGGAATCGAAAGAAAGGGTAGGGGCAGCTTTGAAAAATAGCGGAGCAATATCTCCTCAGAGCAAAAGTCAGCGCATTACCGTCAATTTAGCACCTGCTGATCTTAAAAAACAGGGATCGCTTTACGATTTGCCGATTGCTGTCGGATATTTGTTGGCATCGAAACAGATTGATTTTTCAACCGAAAAAAAGTTATTTTGCGGGGAATTATCACTCGAAGGGAGATTGCGTCATGTTAACGGTATTTTAGCTGTTGCGGATCTTGCTCGCAAAAAAGGCTTTGAGGAATTCTATGTGCCGGGAGTTGATGTTTCGGAAGCTTCTTTAATAGAAGGCGTGCGCATTATGCCCGTAAATACACTTAAAGAATTAATCCAGCATTTTCTAGGCACTAAAATGATTATAGAAGCTTCAAAAAGCTCGCTTTTTGAAGAGCTGATAAAAAAAGACCAGGCCTATGAAGAAGGCCTGGATTTTGCTTATATTCGCGGGCAGGACCAGGCAAAACGAGCATTAGAATTGGCTGCTGCTGGCGGACATAATGTGATTTTTAGCGGTTCTCCTGGTTCTGGAAAAACCATTTTAGCCAGAAGTTTTCCAACAATTTTGCCGCCGATGGATATAGAAGAAGCTTTAGAAGTAACACGGATTTTCAGCGTAGCAGGAGTTCTGTCTTCCGATAATCCATTATTGGTTAATCGGCCGTTTCGCAGTCCTCACCACTCCGCTTCTAGTATTAGCTTGGTAGGTGGCGGCACTTTTCCGCGACCGGGCGAAGTTACCTTGGCTCATCGAGGCGTTTTGTTTTTGGATGAATTTCCAGAATTTCCTAGAAGAGCGCTTGAATCATTGCGTCAGCCGATGGAAGATGGTTATGTGACAATTTCGCGAGCTGCCGGCACCATTAAATTTCCTGCTAATTTTACCTTGATTGCGGCAATGAATCCTTGTCCGTGCGGCAATCTTAATGATTCTGTTAAGCAATGCATTTGTGCGCCATCACAGGTTGCTAAGTATAAGAGAAGAGTCTCCGGGCCCATTTTGGACCGGATTGATATTCACGTGAATGTTCCGCGATTGAAATACGAGAAGTTGACATCAGAAAAATTAGAAGAGTTGTCAGGCGAGATTCGCAAAAGAGTTGCTAGAGCTCGCAAGACTCAGAAGGAGCGCTTTAAAAATGCCAAGAATTTTCTGAATAGCGGGATGAATAATTTGCAGATTAAACAATTTTGCGAAATTGATAATACATCTCGGGATTTAATGCGGAATGCGGTTAATCAATATCATCTTTCAGCGCGCAGTTATTTCCGAATCTTGAAAGTTGCGCGAACAATTGCCGATCTTGGTTTATCTGAGAAAATTTTACCTGAGCACCTTGCCGAAGCAATCCAATATCGAGTTCACGAAGAAATAGAATAATGATTCTAAAAAAAAGATGCATCACTTTGAACCAAATCAATTAGAAAAAACGATTATCGCAACACTTGCTTACGGAGAAGTAAAAAAATGGCCCATGACCTTTTGGGAAATTTTTCGCTATCTCATCAATCCAGGAAGAATAGATAAGAAGCCGAAAAATCACATAATCCATAAAAAAATTGATTTTGAGAGCATGCATAAAAGTTTAGATGTTTTGCAGAAACAGGGCATTGTCGGCGAAGAAGATGGATTTTATTTTCTGAAAAAAGCCAATTTTGGTGCAACAATTTTGAAAACCAGAATAAAACAAGACAAAATTGCTGACGAAAAGATTAAAAAGATTGTACATATTGCTAAATATCTTCAAGTTTTTCCATGGACAAAGGGCTTTTTTTTGAGCGGATCTTTGGTTTTCGGCTGGGCAAGGCCCGAGAGTGACATCGATCTTTTAATCGTAGTCAAAGCTGGCCATATCTGGACTGTTCGTTTTTTTCTATCAGGTCTTCTTTTTTTACTTAGACTTAAGCGATCTAATCAAAACATACAAGATCGATTATGCTTAAATCATTTTATCGGCGATCAAAGCCTAAAAATTCCTCTTTACAGTCTTTATAACGCAGCGACTTATGCTCGCCTTGTGCCTTTATACATTGATGAAGGAGTGCTTATGAATTTTTTTAAGAGAAATTCTTGGGTAAAACAATATCTTGCGTGGGGATATGGCAAATATTTTGATGATTTAAGAAGACAAAAAAAATCTTTTTTGCAAAAGTTATGCAATGATATTATTGAAACATTGTTTTGGTTTATAGGTCTTGGATCTTCACTCGAAAATATCTTAAGCGCCTTGCAGATCAGACACATAAAAAAAGACCCCTTAATTTACAAAAAAGGAGGCAGAATTGTGGCAAGTAAAATGCAAATTGAATTTCATCCCAAGTCGCCCGAAAAAAAGATGCTTGAGGGTTATAATAATAATCTAGAATCTTTAAATCTTTTTGATTTTGAGCGCGAAAAAGATTCGGGACTTATCTAAAGCTTTTGTTTTCTGTAAAGCATCTATGAGTTTTTTATAGAGCTTGCTTGTCTCAATGCCAATACGCGACCAGTTATAAAAATCAGCAACTCTTTTTTGTCCGAGAGTTGATTTTTTTTCTAAATTGGCTTTAGGGAGCGAGAGAATTTGGAAAAGTTGATTATAGAGGTCTTGGATGTTTTTATTTTCAAAAAGAAAACCGTAGCCTTCTACAATTTCCGCATTAGCAGGGATATTGCTTGCAAGCACTGGAATTCCATAATTCATAGCTTCAAGTAGAGAAATAGATAATCCTTCTGATTCCGATGCCTGAACGAATAGGTAAGCGTTTTGAAAAAGAATTTTCAATGAACGGCCGGTTTGCTGGCCGGTAAAAATGATATTCGGATTGTTATTGGCAAGTTGTTTCAATGCTTTTTCGTAATCATCAGTAAAAGCAGGTGATCCCACAATGACAAGTTTTTTACTTTTCTGAAATTCTGGAGCCAATTTTTGATAAGCGGAAATTAAAGTATGAATTCCTTTGTGGCGCACAAGGCGATTGACAGTAATGATATATTGTTCTGATTTCAATTTCCACCATTTCAAACTTTCTTTATCAGCAGCAGTGATAGTTTTTTTAGCTTCAGGATAGATCCCATTGGGAATATAAACAGGAAAGTGTTTGTATTTTTGCTCTACATAATGTTTTAATTCTTTTGAGACCACAATGGTCTTATTAGCGAAACAAACCGAAATTTTTTCTCCTAATTTTAGGAAAAGACGCGCCAAAGGCGACCATTTTTGATGATAGTAGTCTTGGCAGTGAAACGTAGAGACAATTTTTATCTTAGGTTTTAGGATTTTGGCAATGATAATAAATAAAGATGGGCCGATGGCGTGATAATGGAGGATATCAACATTTTTTAAACAGAATAAAGCGTGAAGTGTTGCAAAAAAAGTATGCGTGGCAGCGTCCAAGTTTTTTGTTTTTATAGAGGGTAGCGAAATTAATTTAACGCCTTTATATTCTTTAAGCGATTTTGGAGTATAGTGAGGACGGGCATAGACGATGACTTCATGGCCTAATTTTACAAGCTCTTGAGACAATGATTCAACATGGCGTTCAATGCCGCCAGAATTTGTTGGTATGCCTTTTTGACCGATCATTACAATTTTCATAGTTTTTTAATTAAAGCTCTTTGGTAAATAGCCATTAAGGCTTGATAATGTGTATTAGGAGAGAAATTTTGCTCAATCAATAAACGAGCCTTATGCCCCATAATTTTTATTAACCAGGGCGACTGGTAAAGTTTGAGAATTTTTTCTTTGAGATCTTTTTTATCGCCGGCATTAAATAACAAGCCGGTTTCATTATCCTTAATTAATTCTGGCAGACCGCCTAGATTACTGGCAATAACCGGTTTTCCCAAGGCAAATGATTCTAAGACAGCAAAGGGGGCATTTTCATAGGAGAGAGACGGTACGATAACAAAAGCCGAATTCTTAATGATTTCTTCCAATTGTTTGCCATATTTTGGCCCCACGAGTTCAATATTATTTATTTTTTCCTTTTTGATTAACCTTAACAGATTTTCTTTTTCTTCGCCAGTGCCTACAATTTTAAGAGGAATATGCGGTAATTCTCGAAAGGCATCGATTAAAATATCAAGACCTTTTTGTGCGTGGAGACGGCCAAAGTAAAGAGCATAATTTCCCGGTGAAAAATTAGGCAAATACATGCCAGCATCTACGAATGGTTTAATGGCGATGATTTTTTGAGCAGGGAATTTGTTTTCAAGATATTTTTTCTTCAAAAATTCAGAAGGAGCGATGAAGAAATCAACATTTTTAAGATAAACCCGGGAAATTTTTTCAAAATACATCTTAACAGCTACCAACATGCTTGCAAAACGGGAATTTTTAATACATTTGTGGACTATCGCTTTCCAATATTTTCCATGACTGCACGTTTCATGAGGACTATTTTTAAAGAATAGGTTATAATTAGGAGAGATAAGATGAAAATCGTGCAAAGTTTGGACAACGGGCAGATGATATTTTTTTAAAACAGACAAAATTGATGGCGTAATATGATGGTAAATATTATGAATATGCACGATATCTGGTTTTTCGTTCTTGATGAGTTGTTTAATATTACGTTTTGCCTCAAATGAATAGATAAATTTGATAAGTCGCCCCAAATTTCTAAGGGAAATTTTAGGAGTTGAGAAATCTTGTTTTTTGACAAAATATGGGCTATAAGGAGAAGAGAGGGTATTTTCGTCTTGCATAGAAAAGATTTCTATTTGATGGCCGCGGCTTTCAAGGAGTTGAATCAATGAAAAAAGATAGCGGCCAGTGCCTCCTGATTTACCCTTTTCGTGATAAAATTTATTGATCTGCAAAATTTTCATAAAATATGGAAATGGACTATTTATCGAGAAATCGGAAATATATTTTTTATTGCCTTGGAATAATCTTTGTGCTGTTTTTTTCAGTTTTGGCCGGACTTAATGCCTTAGATGGTATTTGTCTGTTTTTTTTGCTAGGATTTGCGATTTTTCTTTTTGCAAGACCTTTCTGGGGATTTTTGTCTTTGATTATTTTGAGGCCGATGATTGATCGATGGGGCACGCAATCCTTTGGTCCGGAAGCACTTTCTTTAAACTATAATAGCCTTTTGGGTATTTTAGTTGTGCTTTGGGGAGGAGTATTGATTTTTCAGAAGCGAAAAGAAATCAGGAACTTACCAGCAATTATTCCGCTTGCTTTATTGGGAGTCTTTTTATTATTAAGCGCACTCTGGTCAATTAGCGGCCTTGATGGTTTAAGAGAGTTTTTAAGAATTGCAAGCATTTTTGTTCTGTATGGAGCAGCTTTTTTACTGATCAGAGAAAAAAGGCATTTACGGCAGCTTGTTTATGCTTTTTTAATGTCGGCTTGCGTGCCGTTAATTTTTGGTATTTGCCAATTTTTTACAGGAAAAGGGGAAACGATTTTCGGTGAATACTTCACGCGGCTCTATGGAACTTTTTATTATCCCAATAGCTTTGCTTTCTTTTTAGTTTTTATTATCGCCTTATTGTTTTTGATGTTTAATGAAGCTCGAGAAAAGTTGGGCAAGTTTTTTTACGTTATTCTAGGAATTATTACATCATTTGTTCTGTTAGGAACTTATACGCGCGGCGCTTGGATGGCTGCGTTAATAATCTTTTTTGTTTTTGGCGTTTTGAAATTTAGGCGATTGTTATTAGGCGGCGCGCTTTTGCTTATTTTAATTTATCTTTTTGTGCCGATAGTTCAGGAAAGATTGGGAGATATCATATCGCTTGAACCATTTAGTTCATTAATCTGGCGATTGCGCCTTTGGACAAATATGTTGCCTTTTTTCTATGCTAAACCAATTTTAGGCTATGGCTTGGCATCTTTTCAAATTCTGAGCCAGAATCTACAGGGATTAAGTATGGCATCAGTTCCTGAAGCGCATAATGATTATCTTAGATTATTAATTGAGACAGGAGTGATTGGGCTTGGATTATATCTTGCGCTTTATTTAAGATTATTCATCTTTAATCTCAAAAATTTTTTTAAGATCAAGGACAAATTCTTAAAAGATTTAAGCTTGACAGCAGTTTTGCTTGTAGGAGTTTTTTTGGCGGTGTCTTTGGGCGATAATATTTTGCGAGGCACAGCCACAGAATGGTGTTTTTGGGCTTATCTTGGCAGTGTTGCAGCTTTAACTATCAAAAAACATTAATTTATTAAGAGAGAAAAAGGGCAAGCGAAGAACAACTCCTCCGCTTGCCCTTTATGTTTTGTAGGTGAGACTACCAGAATTTTACATAGATGATGCTTGCGCCATAGCCGTCGCCAGTGGCGTATTTGTTACACCACTTGAAGGCGGCCGGAATGAAGTAATTGATTTCGCCATGCGTGGTAATCAGGTAGACATTTCCATTGAGCACGCCGTTTAAAAGCGGAATACCATAGATTGTCACCTGAAGATTGCCGTTTGCTATGGTTTTCCACTCAGAACGGTAGTTCTGGTTGAAACTCATTCTTTCGGATTCATCGATTCTGCGATCGTCGTTCGCGTCCCATCCCCAACCAGTAATGCTGGAGGCGAAGTAGTATCCTCTGATTGGGAATTCGACGCATGACTGGACGACCTTTTCCCACACTGTGCAACAATGCTTGGCATCCATGCCATCCCAGCCAGGCCGGAGCTCGAGTACGAGATCAGCAGCAACAGCTTTGCCGCCGCTGTCCGTTCGGCTCACCCTGATGTCGGTGATGGCGCCCAACCACTTCGGATCCTCCTGACACTTACAGGAGAAACACTGGGTGGTCTGTGCGTAAGTTCCGATAGCCCAACCAACGATGATCACCAGAAACGCCATTACGATTGCCCACTTTTTCATGTTTCTCACCTCTCCTTTTTGAGGTACTTTGATTTGGTCAACCATTTGACCGTAAGGCAAAGAATTTTATCATTCTTCGCCCATCGTTCAAATCGTTTCTATGCTATTGGTAAATTGCTTGGAGCGCTTGTTTTTTTCGAAAAAGGTTGATTTTCTAAAGAATATTTTATTGTTTTTGGACGGGAAATGCTGGAAATATCTTTTTCTATTTTAACTGGTGTTTTTTTAACGCGAAAACTTAGTTTTTTTTCAGGGAAAAACATTATCAATCCTAAACTTCCGCAGATACCAGCCACAAAACCCAAGAAAGTATTAGCCAAAGCATTGGGCTTAACCGTTTTATTACTGATGATTGATTTACTGAGCGATACAATACTGATTTCTGGATTATCTCCCAAAAATTGTCCGCGCTCATTATTGATAATATAAGCCAATGCTTCACTGATTTGCTGAGCTTGTTTTTGTTCAGGATGAAAGACGCCTATTTTTAGAATACCAGTATTAGGCAGTGTTTCAATAGCAATAGTTTTTTGCCACTTTTTAATCATTTTTTCCTGATCAGTGCCGAAATAATTATTTTCAATGTCAAAATTTAACTTGAAAATTCTGTCAAACACCGCAGGCGATAAAACAACTTGTTTAAAAGTATAGGCTAATTGCTCCGAGCCTTTAATAGCAGTGTAGGCATCGATATTGGGATTTTGTTTTTGGACAATAAGAAATTCGCTCGAAGCTCGGTAATAATGAGGCAAGAAGAAATTAATATAAAGGCCAAAGGTAGTAGCAATAGTTGTAATGATGATTATTGCTTCCCATCTTTGTTTTAGAATTGTGAAAAAATCTTTTTTTGTCATGATGACCCCTATCTTATCACAATAGTTTTCTTATGTCAAGGGTTTTGACCAGTTTTGAGCTTTAATGTTCTTTTGCAACGCGCTTTAATGCTTAAAATTTGAGCATTGGGATAAAGATATAAAATATGTTGTTAAGGCTTGACAAGATAAAAAATCGCGCTAATATTATAATAATTTAGAATTAGCAAACTAAATCTTAGAGTGCTAATATTTTTAAAAAATTATTTGTGTTGTTTCCAACTATGACTATCAAACCATTGAGCGATCGAGTTCTTATCGAGCCAATTTCCCAAGAAGAAAAAACAAAATCAGGCATTGTTTTGCCGGATATTGCTGAAAAAGAAAAGCCAGAACAAGGAAAAATTATCGAACTTGGGCCAGGTAGAGTTTTAGAAAGTGGAAAAAGACAAGTTCTTGAAGTTAAAAAAGGCGACATTGTTTTGTTTGCCAAATATGGCCCTACCGAGGTAAAGATTAAGGATAAAGAATATTTGATTGCGCGCGAAGAAGATATTCTCGCGGTTATAAAAAAATAATTATTATTTGTGTTATTAGAATAATATGCCAAAACAAATTGAATTTTCTGAAAAGGCGCGCCAATCATTAAAAAGAGGCGTTGATACTATCGCTAACGTTGTAAAAGTTACTTTGGGTCCAAAGGGACGGAATGTGATTTTAGACAAGGGATATGGCGCACCAACGATTACTAATGACGGAGTAACAATCGCAAAAGAAGTTGAAGTTAAAGATAAAATTGAGAATTTAGGCGTTGAGATTATTAAAGAAGTTGCTAATAAAACTAATGATGTTGCTGGAGATGGCACAACAACTGCAACCTTGCTTGCTCAAGCAATTGTTACTGAAGGATTAAAGAATGTCGCGGCTGGCGCCAATCCATTAGCGATTAAACAAGGCATTGAAAAAGCGACTAAAAAGATAGTCGCGCGCCTTAAAGAAATTTCCAAAAAAATTACTTCAAAAGAAGAAAGAGCAGATGTAGCAACAATTTCAGCTCAAGATCCAGAAGTGGGTGTTTTGATTGCTGAATTAATGGAAGAAGTTGGGCAAGAAGGTGTTATCACCGTTGAAGAGTCGAAGACGTTCGGCCTATCAAAAGAGATTGTCAAAGGCATGCAATTTGACGAAGGCTACATATCGCCCTATATGGTATCTAATGCTGAAAAAATGACAGCTGAACTGATGAATCCTTTAATTTTAATTGCTGATTATAAAATTTCTTCCATTAACGAGATTTTGCCGATTTTAGAAAAAGTGACTACCGCTGGAAAAAAAGATATTGTAATTATTGCTGAAGAAGTAGAAGGAGAAGCTTTGGCTACCTTATTAGTTAATAAAATTCGCGGAGTTTTTACAGCTTTAGCAGTTAAAGCTCCGGGATTTGGCGATCGTAGAAAAGAAATGCTTGAAGATATTGCGATTATTACCGGTGGTCAGGTTATCTCAAAAGATCTGGGATTAAAATTAGAAAATACTGAAATTAATATGCTGGGCGAAGCAGATAAGATTGTTGCCACTAAAGATAATACAACGATTATCGGAGGACATGGTAAAAAACTGGAAATTCAAAAAAGAGTTGATCAGATTAAAAATCAATTAGACAAAACCGAATCTGATTTCGACAAAGAAAAACTTAAAGAAAGATTGGGCAAGCTAGCGGGCGGAGTAGCCGTGATTAAAGTCGGAGCTGCTACTGAAGTTGAACAAAAAGAAAAACAACATCGGATTGAAGATGCTATTGCGGCAACAAAAGCAGCTGTTGAAGAAGGAGTTGTTCCAGGAGGGGGAGTCGCTTTTCTCAGAGCACTAGACGCTCTTGAAACCTTAAAAGTGAGCGGTGATGAAAAAATAGGAGTGCGCATTATCAAAAGAGCGCTTGAAGCGCCATTGAAACAGATTGCCTATAACGCGGGATTAGAAGGATCGGTTGTTGTTGAAAGAGTTAAAAAATTAGAAGGAGCTAAAGGTTATAATGCAGCCAAAAATATTTATGAAGATTTATTTAAAGCCGGCATTTTAGATCCGACTAAAGTTACAAGGTCCGCCTTGCAAAATGCTGCATCAGCCGCGGCAATGTTATTAACAACCGAGGCAGTTATTGCAGATTTGCCAGAAAAAGAGGACAAGCACATGCCTTCGCAAATGCCGGAAATGATGTAAAAAGGTAAAAGCCAATAAAGGTTAATAGAAAAACAGGAAGATTAACTTCCTGTTTTTCGTTATCTCGGCTTCTAGATTCTATCTACGGCACATTAATTGTTGTATTGGGACAGCTAGGTAATGTTGGCCACTGAACTCCAAAAGGAACACCATTTGAGCAGCCTCCAAGAGTAACGTTTAAGTCAAATCTACAGTGAGCGGAAATATTTTTTGCTCCTCCTGAAGCATAATTGTGGCAGATACCGCCATTTGACGACGCATCATAAAGAGAGACTTTTTGACTACCGTCTCCCCAGTCAATGGTATTGGTTGTTGGCATATCTAATCTTAATTTTGTGCCTCGATAAGCAAGCGGTCCGACTTTAATATCAATGCCTTGGATAATCGGTTGGCCCAAAATACTGATATAAATATTGGGTACGTCGCAAACGCCAAGTGAAGCGGCTTTGATTGTTGGATCATAGAGACAAACTTTATGTGTTGCAGGATCAGCGTTTGTATTGATGGGCAAGCTACCAGTACTGCAACTATCCCAATTATTACCATTGAGCAATGTACAAACAGCGGATAATAAATCAGTTGGGCAGGCAAAATTACCGGAAATTTCCACGTTAATCAAAAGTTTTTTAATGATTGACATTAAATCCAGATGCATAATATCGTTAATTAGATTATTTTGGATAATGAGTCGGAAGATTGTGTTTAAGATATCATAGGGAATACCCGTCAATTTTTCAACTTGTTTTGAAGCAAACTCAGACAAAAGTTCTTCAATTTGATTTTTAGCATAATTAGCAAGACTTTCTAAAGATATATTTTTAGTTTCAGATAAGAATTTAGCAAAACTAGCGATTTCTGCTAATAGTTTCGGATCGATATTGACGCCTAA
>Ga0315276_10002977_pt1 | contig 15501 bp, 13 predicted proteins | sample YL17G05_0_MG_FD_204542 | JGI IMG/M metagenome (GOLD analysis project Ga0315276, IMG submission 204542) | Sediment microbial communities from Yellowstone Lake, YNP, Wyoming, USA - YL17G05_0 | ecosystem: Environmental > Aquatic > Freshwater > Lake > Sediment | place: USA: Wyoming | collected...
GGGGGCGGGGTGCTTCTTCCCGCCTGAGGCATGGAAGGAGAACTGCCTCATGATGCCAAGCGAATTGCCACCTGGCTCCCGAACCGGGGAAGGCCATGAAATGTTGTCCCAAGTCCTGCAATGGGTTACTCGCACAATTTTTTCACAGTTTCAGGTGGGGTTGGGGGGATTTGAAAGCTGTTTTCACCGAATGATAAGAATATCTTGACAAACATACACCGGTAGTGTATATTCGTTTCAAAGAATACCGGTTGTCCCAAGAATTCCCTTTAACCTTGCAACGGTTTCCTAAGGGGAAGGCCATGGAAAATGGAAGCTACACCATCGGCGAATTCGCTGAGCTCATGAAGCTCAGTCCCAGGACGATAGATTTTTATACCCGCCGGGGCCTTCTCCATCCCACCCAGCTCCGGAAGGGTCATGGGTACCGGCATTATACGGAAGGGGACCGGCGCCGCGTAACCCTGATCAAGCAGCTCCAGGCGAGGAAATTTACGCTGCGGGAGATTCGCCATATTTTGGATGCGAACCGCCGGGAAAACGTTCCCTCCGCTGTTGAAGCCATGGAACGGGTAGCGAGCGATTTGGAAAAACTTCGCACCCTCGTCCAGGAAACTCGCTCCGCGGCTTTGGCGACTGACCAACCGGCCATACGCCTGGTTGCGGCCGAAGCCTTACAACGAGCGACGGCGCTTTGCACATTGATGGTTACGTTATTGCAGGATATGCCGCTTTTATAGATTGCTTTGCCAAAAGGAGGAAAAGAAAATGTCAGGCAACACCTTTAAAACCTTCATATTGCTGGCCGGGCTAACCGTGCTTCTATTGCTCATCGGGCAGGCCCTGGGGGGGCGAACCGGCCTATACTTTGCTTTTTTCATGGCCCTGGTCATGAATATGGTTGGCTATTGGTTCAGCGACAAGATCGCTCTGGCCATGAGTGGGGCCAAGGAAGTTTCCATTAATGAAGCTCCGGATCTGCACCAGATGATTGAAAGATTGGCCGTCCAGGCCGGTCTTCCCAAGCCGAGAGTTTACATAATCCCCCAGGATACGCCGAATGCTTTTGCCACCGGCCGGAACCCGGAGCACTCCGCGGTGGCTGTGACCGAAGGAATCCTGCGCATCCTCAAGCCCGCTGAATTGGAGGGGGTCCTGGCTCATGAGCTTGCGCATATCCGGAACCGGGACATCCTGATCAGCAGCATTGCCGCGGTCTTTGCGGGGGCGATCAGCTACCTGGCGACCATGGCCCAATGGGGGGCTTTTCTCGGAAGGGGGCGGAGCGATGATGACGAGGGAGGCGGGGGGAACATCGTTGGGGTGATCCTCATGGCCATCGTGGCGCCCCTTGCCGCGATGCTAATCCAGATGGCCATCTCTCGTAGCCGTGAATATCAGGCCGATGCGACGGGGGCCAAGATTATCGGTGCCGGGCAGCCTCTGGCCAATGCCCTGCTCAAACTGGAGGAATCCAACAAGCAGATTCCCATGCAGGTCAATCCCGCACAGGCCCAGATGTACATTGTGAATCCACTCTCAGCGACAGGAATCACTCGCCTCTTCAGCACCCATCCACCCGTCGAAGAGCGCGTCGCTCGTTTGATGGCCATGAGGCCGCAGGATCTTCACTAACAGAATATAGAAGATAGGCGTCAGAAAGAAAAATCCCGCCCTCGGCGGGATTTTTCTTTCTCCTTTCTCCTGAATTCTTTTCCCTGCTTATTTTGCTCTCAGCGGCTCTTTTCCAGGGCTCTCTCCAAGTCTTCGATAATCTCCGACGCCTCTTCGATGCCGACAGAAAGGCGCACCAGGCGGTCGCTGATCCCCACCTTCGCCCGCTCTTCCGGTGTCAAGGCCCGGTGGGAAGAGATGGCCGGGTAAAGGGTTAAACTGTAAACGTCGCCCAGCGTGGTTGCCGGAAGAATGAGCTCCAGTGCTTTCATGAAGCGAAAGACTTTCTCTTTCCCGGCGTCTTTGATCTCGAAAGAAATCATGCCCCCGAATAATCCGGGGGGGAAGAGTCTTTTGGCCAGCTCGTGCTGGGGATGGCTCGCCAGACCGGGATAGTTTACCCGGGCAACGCGCGGATGGCCTTCCAGCCATCGGGCCACTTCCATGGCGTTCTGACAATGCTGGCGCATACGCAGGGGCAGGGTTTTCAACCCCCGGAGAGTCAGCCAGGCTTCCATGGGGCCCAAATTCCCGCCGGTCATTTTTATGATTTCGTGCAGGATCGACCGATTCGCCCTGGAGGTTACGATGGCTCCCCCCAGTACATCTCCATGGCCGCCGATGTACTTGGTCATCGAGTGCACGCAGAAGTCCGCCCCATGCTGGATCGGTCGGTAAAGAAAGGGAGTGGCAAAGGTATTGTCCACGATGACCTTCGCCCCGACTTGATGGGCCAGATTACAGATCGTTGGGATGTCGGCGACTTTCATCAAGGGGTTGGAAATGGTTTCCAGGATTACGGCGGTGGGCCGGGCCTCGAGAAGGGCCTTCTGCAGTTCTTCAAGATTGGTCACGTCTACGAATTTCGCCCGCACACCCAGCTCAGGAAACAGACGGCCACAAATTGCGTAGGTGGCCCCGTAGACATCGTAGGCTGAAAGGATCGATGTCCCGGCTTTGACGCCGGCGGCCAGCAGGCTGGCATGTACCGCCGCCATTCCCGAGCCGAAGGTCAGGGCCGCTTCTCCCTCTTCCAGGGAGGCCAGCGCCTCTTCCAGGGCGGAGTTCGTCGGGTTTCCATAGCGGGCATAGACATATCCCTCCCGCTCATTGCCGAAGACCGCGTCGAGGTCACGCATGTCTTCATACAGAAAGCCGACGGTGTTATAGATGGGCGTGGTAACCGGTTGAAAATCCGGCTTGGCCGCCCGCTCCCCGGCGTGAACCGCCCGTGTAAAAATTGATTTTCCTTTAACCATTTTCTTGCCTCCCTACCCAACACAGCGTAGCCGCAATCAAAGAAGGTTTGCCATCAAAAATCCCAAATAACAAATCCCAAAATCCAAATAAATTTCAATTTTCAACCGCCAATGACCGAAGGTTTTCTTTGGTGTTTTAAATTTTGTTCATTGGAGCTTATCTGTAATTTGGTGCTTGGTCATTGGTGCTTGCTTTCGCGCCGCCTTCAAAATCCCACCCACTGCACACGCCCCTCCCGCCGCGGAGGAACCCGGGGAATCTCATCCGGATATCCCACCGGTACGGCGGCGACGAGCTTTCTCCCTTCGATCCCCAGCAACGCGTTGATCTCCGCTTCCTTGATCAAAATCCCATCGGTCCAGACCGCTCCCAGTCCTTCCGCGTGCGCGGCCAAAAGGAGGTTTTGGACGGCCAGTGCGGTACTGTGTGTATCCCACTGGCCGGAAGGTCCTTTGCCTGCGTAGGCCATGATAAATACCGGTGCTCCACCGTAAGTCTGAAAAAACTGTTTCATTCCCTCGACGATCTTTGGCTTATCCGCAAAAACCTTCTCCAGGTTGGGCCGCATCGTTTCGAAGGCCGAAGAAAAGATTTTCAGCAGCTGATCTTTCTTCTCCCCCTGCACCACTACGAAAAACCATTCCTGCCGGTTCATCCCCGAAGGAGCCCAGACGGCCAAATCCAATAATTTGGCCAGGGTTTCTCCGGAAACGGCCTGAGATTTGAACTTGCGAACACTTCTGCGCCCCTTAATCGCCTCTGACAATTCCATCCCTTTTCTCCTTTTGCAGAAAGTAATCTAATGCCGTGACTCGTTAATTCGCTTAAATCATCAGCTGGCAAACAGCTTATTTCTCCCCCCCACCCTTTCCCTCCCCCTCGGAGGGGGGAGGGTTGGGGAGGGGGTGAATCCGAAATTCCCAATTTGCAATTTATGGCGGCGCCCCCCTACGCCATCATGCCCGCCATCTTTTTCTGTACCGCTTCCGCCTCTCCGACAATCCGCTCTATTACCTCAGAAACTCTGGGCATGTCATGGATCAGGCCGGTAGCCTGACCCACGGGCAGAACCCCTTTTTCATTATCTCCGTCTTCCGTGGCTAACTGAATCGCCTTGAAGGCGTTGGCCATGAAGGCCAGATCCTTCATCGTTTTCCAACCGGAAGCCAGGACCCCAAAGAAAAGCTTGGAGTAGGGGATACGCAAATTCTTGGCAATGTCCCTGGAGTTCAAGAATGCCCGGGGCAGGTTCAGACCCCGCTTGATGGCCTTCTCCGCGGCGCCCGTTTTCAACACCCGGCAGGGGAGGCCGTCGAAACGGTCAGAATAAAGCGTATCGTACACTTCCTTTTCGATGGAAAGTTTCTTGAAATTTTCGTGCAGCCGGCTTTCCTGGGTGGTCATGAAGCGGGTTCCCATCGCAATCCCATCGGCTCCCAGCGCCAGGGCTGCCGCCAATCCCCGCCCGTCGCAAAAACCCCCGGCGGCGATGATGGGAATTTTCACCGTATCCGCGATACTGGGGATCAACACCAGGCTGGTGGCATCTCCCCCATGGGCGGCGGCCTCGTGGCCGGTAACGATCAAGCCATCCGTCCCATAATCCTGCGCCCGTTTCGCATGCCTGTGGTTTACGACCGTCGCCAGTACCTTCCCGCCGTATTCATGCGCCCTCTTGACAATCCAATCGCCTTTTCCCAGGGCAAAGTTGATCACCGGAACCTTTTCCTCGAGCAGAACGTTCGCATTTTGAGCCGCTCCCGGAAAAAGCAGGGAGGCGTTCGCGCCAAAAGGCTTATCGGTGAGCCCTCGGATCTCCCGCACCGCTTTTCTCGTCTGCTCCGCATCCAGAGGCCCCGTAGCCAGGATGCCCAGCCCTCCCGCATTCGAAACCGTTGCCACCATCTGGGGGACGCTGATCCAGCTCATGCCCGAGAGTAAAATCGGATGTTTAATACCCAGCAGGTCTGTAATCCGCGTTTTCATGAAAGGCCCCCATCCTTTTTTGATCGTATTGTCAAGACTTAACCACAGAGGCCGCAGAGAGCTAATTTATTCTAAGGACGCTTTGCAACAAACAATGAACTTGGAGATCAAAGGGTATTATTTTTCGGTTATCAATTTCAAGGGAGAATTTTTGGAGAACACAGAGCCTTCCTCTGTGAACTCTGTGGCTCCATATATTGGCCTTTTATCCCGTCCCTTCCATTACAGAGTTGCAAGTTTTCTCCGCAGGTTATCCGCCTCAAAGACTATGCTCTCGATGATATCCTTCATAGGCATGATCTTGTTGACCAGTCCTACCCCCTGCCCGCAGGAAATGGTTCCGGCGTTCAGGTCTCCTTCCTGAAACATTTTTTTGGCCCGATCGCCAGTAGCCGCATTGATAATCTCCTGCAAGGCAGCCTGCTTCTTTTCCAGTTCGGCCACTCTCCTGGCGGCGTCGTTGATCCAGACGCGGTGGGAATTCTGGATGGAACGCATGATCACCATCGTATCCAACTCGGTCGCGTCAAGGAAAGCCTTTTTCAAGCTGGGATGAATGGGACATTCTTCGGCTACCAGGACGCGGGTCCCGATGATCACGCCTTGAGCCCCCAGGCTCAAGAGGGCGAGAAATCCCCGTCCATCGGCCACCCCTCCCCCTCCGATGACGGGCACTTTCAGAGCATCCACGACCCGCGGTACGAGGCAAAGAGTGGTGACATCCAAAGTTCCGGTGGCTCCGCCGTTTTCATAGCCCACTACGGTCACGGCATCGGCCCCGATGGACTGGGCCTTCAATGCATAACGCACACCCACACACTTGTGCAGGAAAGTGACGCCCTGATTTTTCAAATCCTTGGCAAACTCCTCCGGGGCCCGGTTGCCCGAGGTCTCCACAATCTTGATTCCCTCCTCAAAGAGGACTTCCAGATACTCCCGGTTGTCCACGGGCCTCCTTGCCGGAAACAGGTTCAGATTGACGGCGAACGGCTTATCCGTCATTCCCCTGAGTCTTTTCAACTCCTCGCGGAATTCTTCCTTCTTCTGGAAGGTGGCTGAGGAAAGAACGCCGAGGGCCCCGGCATTGGAGGCTGCGGCCACCATCTCTGCCCGGGCCAGATGCACCATCGTCCCGACAACGATGGGATACTTGATCCCTAAGATTTCCGTGATCTTTGTCTGGAACATTCTCTTCATCCCTTCAGTATTCTAATTTCTCAGTCGGTTTAGCCTTCATCCTTCACGGGAATCTTGGACTCGCAGGGAACACCCGTCTGGCAGAAGCCACACCCATACCCATCAAAATAGAATTGAGACTTCACATAATCTGCCGTCTTCTGCACATAACTTCTGCATTTCTTTTTGTCATGTCCGGCTTTGGTTATGGCGTCAGCCGGGCAGCGTGGAATGCATTTCCCACAGGTGCCTTTGGAAAAAAACAAACAGTAGGCATGATGATCTTGATAGGACCGCTCTGTAGCCGGGACTTTGATTTGGGCCACGACCGAACCACAGCGCATGGCCTTGCCTCTGGGAGTGATCAGGCCATCACAAAGACCAAAGGTTCCCAATCCGGCCGCATAGGCCGCATGCCGTTCAGACCAGGTTGAGGCAAAGACATACTGGTCAGATTCTTTCCATCCCCATTGAGGGGAAAGCATGGGGGCCACCGCCTCAATCCCGGCCTCTTTCAGGGTTGCCACTACATGTATGCGAAGCTTTACATTGGCCTCTTCCCCGAAGATTCGGGCTCTGGCCCAGCTTTCCGGGGGATTCACGGTCTCCCGGCGAAGGTCCGCTTTCGTGCTTTCCATCTGGGGTAAAATCCAGCTTATCACCGTCAGTTGATCGGCGGTCACTTCCAACGAGGGAAAAGTAATCTTGAATACCTCCAGCGGAGTCCAATGAAAAGGACCCACATATTTTTTGTATTCTTGGTAGAGGGGGTCATCCCCCCTGGAGAATCCCACGAGGGGGTCTGCCCAGGCTTTATCATTCTGGGCATTTTTGAGGGTGTTTTCCGGAGATTTATTAATAAAATCCTTGATCATGCTCTCAATCCAATTTGCCGGATTCTTAATCGGGTCGCTACCCTTCATCCTAACCTCCATCATAAAAAGTTACAGGTTACAAGTTACGGGTTTCAGGTTTAAAGTTACAAGTTTCAGTCCCGCGCTTCGCGAGATTCACTTGATTGTATAGGAATTTCCTTTTTTTATCCTTCCCCCTCACCCCCGCCCTCTCCCCCGTTTACGGGGGAGAGGGGAAGGGTGAGGGGGTTTAACTCGAAAATTTATTTCTGGGATTCCATGGCCTGCCGAAGTGCCTTGCGGTTCATGGGGGGCTCGGGTGCTCCCGGCCTCTCTTCCAAAACGACGGCCTCTGCGGGGCAACCCGTGGAGCAAATCCCGCAGCCGAAGCACCGGTCCATATTCACTTCGGGCACGTTTTCCCGAAGAGTCAATGCCTTGGCCGGACATCGATCGACGCAGGTTTCGCAGGCCGTGCATAGGTCTGGGTCAAAGCGGGGCTGGAAACCGGAGAACAGGACCTTCCCGGGTTTCGGCTGACGGAGCGCTGTCTGGAGGATGATCGCACAATGGCACGGACAGCAGTTGCAGAGGAAGTCGATCTCCTGCGTGTTGAGGCTGGCATGAACCAGGCCCGCCTCTTCGGACCTCCTCAGGACTTCCTTTGCCTCTTCCTTGCTCACCCGCCGGCCCATCCCCCTTTCGATTACGAACTTCGCCCCCAGCCCGAACTGCATGCACACGTCGTCTGGCTTGCCGCAATCGTTCTTCTCGTCCAGGAGCTTTCCTTCATGGCGGCAGAAGCAGGTGGTCACGGCAATGGGGTCATACCGATCGATATAGGAAGAGACCTGGTCGTAAGTATGGACCTTGGAGCCCACTTGGATGGTTTTCTCCACAGGGATCACCCGGCTGCCGGGAAAGGTGACCGTCTGGGGTCCCCTCGCCGCATCAACGGCCTTCTTGTACGAATGGATCAGTTGGGCGAGCTTTCGATCCCGGTCCGTCTTGGTCCCCCGCATGAACTGAAACTCGAATATCCCCGGCACAAAAGGAACCGCAACATAGTACCGCTTCCCATCCTGTTCAAAAGAGCTGCAAAGCCCCTGGTCAGCCATGGCCTCGAGGACGGCCGCGATCTCCTTTTCATTTTCTCCCATTTCGTGGGCGATCGCGCCCGCGGTCGAAGGCTTGCGGGGCAAGCTCGCGACCACCGCCGCTTCCTGCGGGGTAAAGAGCTCCCTGGCCAAATCGTGGAACTCCGGGATGTCCATTCCCGGGTAACGCCCGCCCCGCTGGGCCATCGCTGCGCACAACTGCTGGTACGCTTCATCGCTCATTTACATCCTCCTCCTTTTTTCCAGCCAAAATTTCTAAACTTCATTAAAATCGCTTTCAGTCCTTGTGCCTAACCGATTCCCATACCACCTCGGGTAGCATCTTCACCCGATACTCCCCCCTATTTCTCAACGTCTGCTGCAGATTGTTGTAGCAGCCCGTACAGATAGTAATTATCGTTTTCGTCTTGAGACTGTCGATTAACTTCTCCAGGTGCGGTGGCACGTAGCAGCACAGGTTATGATCCAGACAATTCACCTTTAATCCTTCGATCTTCTTCAGGACCCGCAGCGCTGGCTCCACGTCCAGAGCGGTTTGGGTGATACGTCGGCGAAACCGGTAGCAGCCAGCGTAGTAATCAGCATCAAGGGGAAGTCTTCCGCCAGGGAAAAAACGATCCAGAAGTTGGCTAAAGGAGATGACTTCCAGATTTGTGCAGCCCCGGCAATTGCTGTAGGTAGGCTCACAGGCCGCACAGAAAAGAACGATCGATTTTGCTCCCAGGGCCTCAGCTTGTTTGAAATTCTCCTGCACAAACCCCTGGGAGAGTTCTTTAGACCTGGCAATCTCCGCTTCATTTTTAGCCATGACGGCTGGCTGCCCCAAAGGCATCCATCCACAGCAGTACTCTTTGGAAAGAAAGCTGTAGCTGACCTCAAAATGATCGAGAAAATTCTTGAGCGCCCTGAACGCCTGAGGCATTCTCTCTGGCGGGAAGCAGCCGCTCAAAATGATATATTCTGCTTTTTGGTCTTTCATCAACCCCAAGCCCTCGAATAGCACCTTGGCTCTTCCGGCTCCAGAATCATGGCAAACACCATATCTCATTATGTTCTCAACCTTTTTTTCATCTATCACTTTCTTTCTCCTTTTTACAGCTTGCCTCACCGATCTCTTCTTTGGAAATGTTGTCCCCTACCATCCTGATTTACTTCTTCCGGCTCATAACGCCTAAATATCCTCCTTAAAATTTATTGCTCCTCCAACCACCGTAGAATATGACCCGCGATTTCTTCTCCCGCATCTTCCTGGAGGAAATGACTAGCACCTTTGATCGTCAACGGAGGCGCCACTTTTCGAAAAATCCTCCTCAGAGCGGCTTCCCATGGTTTGGTAATCGGATCGCTGTCCGACCAGGGGAGGAGAACCGGCAGATTTAAGGCGCTTAGTTTTTCAATCGCCATCCGGTTATCATAGGCGCCGGGATGATCAGTTCTTATGGGAACGAGGCGAGGAAAGACCAGGGCGGCAGTTTGATAATCTGCGGAGGGGAAAGGGGCTCCATAGGCAGCCGCTTCAGCATCCGTGAGTTTCCGCCTGAGGACAGCGTTATGCATCAGCGCAGGTACATCCAGCTCTTTCGCCCGCTGCGAGAAAAACCGCCACCGCATGAATCCTTCCCCAGGGCTAAAACCCGGGCCGATTCCTGTATTCATAGCCACCACACCCGAAAACCGTTCAGGCATCAGGGAAAGAACCCTAAGGCCAATGGCCCCTCCCCAGTCCTGGCAGATGAGGGTGATTCGCTGAAGATCCAGAGAAACAATGAACTTTCGAACCCACCGGACATGGGATTTATAAGTGTAGGCATTGTCGGCTACCGGTTTATCGGACCGGCCGAAACCGATCAAGTCAGGAACGATCACCCGGCCAACTCCAGCGAGCGGCGGGATCATATGCCGGTAGAGGTAACCCCAGGTAGGCTCGCCGTGGAGCATCAAGATCGGATCCCCCTCACCCTGCTCGACGAAAGCCATGCGCAAGCCCTCGACCTCAACATAACGCGGTTCGTAAGGGAATCCGGGCAGGTTAGCAAAGCGGCCTTCAGGGGTTCGCAGGACGGACCCTTCGGGCCAGGTGGGTCGCACACCGGCGAATTGAGCAACTCGGGAAACGTCGCTGGGATTCAGGGTAGGCGCTGCATCCGCAACCCAGAGTATGAAATCCATGAGGTCGGCTTCAATTTCGTGCTCGGGCGGCCGGGGCTCGTAATGGTCCCAGTGGCCATACAGCATGGCCATCGAAGGCCGGCCCCGTCCAAGGTCGGCCAGCTCGAGGGCGTATAGATGGTCATGCTCGGACCGCCAGTGCACTCGCCCGGCCCGGAAACCGACAGCCTTTTCAATCGCCTCGGCCACTTCCGGACGCACATCCAGCTCCTGCTCCCAGAGCAGGGGATCGGCGCGCAGATAGGAGAGCTCTTCAGCTGAAGGGATGATGAAATTCATCGCGTCACCCCCGCAGTTCGATTGAGAAATTCGACCATGGCCCGGGCCAGATCCGGCCCACGGTCATCCTGGAGGAAATGGGCGGCATTCGCAAACAGGACCGGCCCTTCCGCCTGCGGCAATAGCTCCTTAAGCCGGTGGGCATACTCTGCGGGGAAAACATTGTCCTCGGGAGCCCAGAGCAGAAGCGTCGGCACACCGCTCAGCTCCGGCAGACGGCGTTCGATCGCCTGCATATCTGCCCAGCCCCGGTCCCCCTCCCGCAGAGGGATGGTCCGGGGCCAGGTGAGCACGACGTGATCTGAATCCGGCTCATCGAAGACATGGTGGTAAGCCCGGGCTTCTTCCGCAGTCATCCCGCGGCGAGAAACCGCAGCCGGACCGTGATGCGAGAGAACTTTAACCCTCTTCATGAAGAACTGGCCGATGAGCGGCGCGTGCCAGGTGGTCCAGGGGCGGGCCGAGGAATGGAATTTTCCGACGTAGCCCGTAAAAAGCCAGGTGTTCATCAGGACGAGCGCCGAGAGCCGCTCCCGGCGTTGCAGCGCCGCTCCCACCCCCTGCGGCCCTCCCCAGTCCTGCCCGACGATGACGAACCGGCGGAGCTTGAGCTGGTCCATGAGCGAAACCAGGTCCGCAATGTGGTGGGCCATCGTGAAGGCGGCATCAATTCGGGGGTGGTCCGAATAGCCACACCCCACCCAGTCAGGGGCGATAGCCCGAAAGCCAGCCTCGGCCAGCGGCCGGATAAAGTCTCGGTAAAGGAACCCCCAAGTGGGATTCCCGGAAAGAAGCAGGACGGGCCGCCCTTGCGGATTTCCTTCATCGATGTAAGCCATAGTGCGGCCATTGACCCGGAGGGCCTTCAGCTCCCAGGGGAAGAGCTTCTTCAGCCAATCCGGTTTCTCTTTCAGCATCGCGTCACCTCTGAAAAATCGTGAGTTTTCGTTGAGGAATTCGGACTGCAACCATAAGGCTGGCATCTAATGGCGGGAACCTGCTGGGTCATCCTCATGCCTTCTCCAGGCGAACCATGGTTTGGTGCATCGCCGCTCCGCCACCTATATCCGTAAGAAAGGCTTCCCGTAGCTGATTGACGCCGCTTAAATCACCTTTCCAGAGGGCCGGATTGAACAAAAGAACATCCTTGCGCATTTTTTCATCTTTAGCAACTCGCGCTTTTACCCGCCCCACTTTGCTGACTACCCAGGCAAAATCGCCCTCTTGGAGACTCATGCGGGAGAGGACCTCCGGGTTCAGGCGCACTATGGGATCTGCCCGGAGGTCCCCGGGAAGGATTTGGGAATTGACCATCCGCAAGGTCTTCGTGGCTACCAGATGCAGTTCGTCTTTTCGAAAATCGGGGGGACGGGGGGAAAACTCGGTGATGAACTCAAATTTTCCCGAAGGGGTACGGAAGCGGCCGTCCATAAAGGGCAGAGCAGCAGTCTTGGGGTTGCGGTGCGGTTTTTCTTCCAGGGCCTCCAAGGTCAATCCTTCGGCTGCCAAAGGCGCAAGCATTTTTTCAATCCACTGGTCAGGTTCGCCCGCGAGAGCTGAGCCGAAACCAAGTCGCTGGGCAAGGAGCTGAAGGATCTCCCCGTCTGTCTTGGTTTCTCCCAATGGAGGGACAACGCTATGGGTCAAACCGATCCAGTTGTGCCCATATGCGGTGACCAAATCCTTCATCTCAAGGTAAGTGGTGCAGGGCAGGACGAGATGGGCCATTTCAGCCGTAGCCGATATGAACTGTTCGACCACAACCAGGAATTCCAGGGATTGCAGCCCCTCCCTTACCCATCGAGTATCGGGCGCGGAACTGGCCGGGTTAGCTCCCTGGACCCAGCCCATTTTGAGGGGGGGGTTTTTCGCGGTAAGGATCCCCTCTCCCAGGCGCGGGAGAAGGATCCTTCGGCTCTCACCCTGTGGCGCTTTCCGGAGCATGCCTAGGTTGAATCCCGCCGCCGACCCCATGATGTCCGTGCTCATTCCACCGCCGGAGATGCCGATGTTCCCGCTGACTGCCGCCAGGGCGTCAACCAGACGGATCATCGCCCCGCCGTTAGTCCAGTAGGCGGGGCCCAGTCCGGCAAAAGTGGCCAGGGGCTTTACCCGCGCATAAAGATCGGCAATCTCCTGAATCTCTTCCGGTTTCAGATCGACCGCCCGGGCTATGTCTTCTAACGAGTGGGAAAAGACCAGTTCCTTGTAAGCTGCAAAGCCATTGGTTCGCGTAGCGATGAATTCATGATCAATCGCGTTTTCCTCCAGGAGCAAACGGCTGATTCCGATGGCCAGCATTCCGTCGCTGCCCGGCCGAATCTGGTAGAACCGATCCGCCCTTCTGGCGGTTTCATTGTATATGGGGTCGATGACGGTTAGAATGGCCCCTTTCTTCCGGGCTTCCTGAATGAAAGGCATCCAGTGCTGCCGGGTTACAGCCACATTCTTGCCCCAGATCACAAAAGCCCTGCTCTTGACCAGGTCTTCGGGCTCATGGGTGCAATCCCCGCCGAAATCGAGGTTCTGGGCGGCGTGCGCAGATTCCACGCTCAGGCCTCCGCTGCTAAAAGTGGCCCCGCCGAAATGGGACCAGAATAGGCGGCCCAGGATTCTCGGGATCCAACTGTGAATCGCCGAATAATTGACAACCAAAATGGACTGGGCACCGTATTTCTCCCGGTAATGGAAAAGCTTCTCCGCAGCCAGGTCCAAGGCATCGTTCCAAGATAGGCGCTGCCAGCCATGATCCGTGCGTCGTTGCGGGTATAGAAGGCGACTGGGGTCGTAAAATCGCTTCAAATAGTCGTTCCCCCGGGAGCACAAAAAACCGCGAGTGACTCCATGTTCCGGATCTCCACGGTGTCGGGTGATTTTTCCATTTTCGACCGTGGCCATGATACTGCAGGAATCAGGGCAGTCTCGCGCGCAAATGGTGCGATATTCTTTTGCTTCCCGGTTCGTTTCCTTCGTCGGGCTCATCCTATATCTCCTTTTTTTCCTTATTGCCTTCTGAACAGGCTCCGGAAAGTCCTCCACAAAAATCTTTTGTTGTTTTCCAGGGGCGGGGGAATGGACCCCCTTGCGGTTTCAACTCCCCCGCTTCCCGGCTTCCTGCTTTTCCGCAAGATACCTTCTCATGTAATCTCGCGGATCAACCGGGGGATCTGCGATGCGCTCGCGTGTCTCCAGGACAAGGGAATGGGTGGGACATTTGTGGGCGCAGACTCCGCAGCCGATGCACAGGCCAAGATTGAGGACAGCCACCTTGCCTGTTTTATTCCGGGCTTCGGGGGAAGATTCCAGTTGCAGCGCATCCATGGGACATCGCTTGACGCAAAGGCCGCATCCCTGGCAGGTTTCTGGATGGGTGCGCACGCGATAGTTGGAGGCATCCATGCTCTTTTCATGTCTCAATTTATGAAACCCCTCAAACCACATGCAGCAGCATTTGCAGCAGTTGCAGATGGTGTCCGCCCCTTCCTGCCAGTTGGACAGCCCATGCACCAGGCCCGAATCAGCGGCCTGGCGTAAAATCTCCTGAGCCTCCTGGCGGGAGATTTCGCGCCCCAATCCCTGCTCGACAACGTAGTGGGCGAGCCGTCCAAAATGGAGGCAATTCCCGGTGGGGTGCTTGCAATTCGGCGAGTCCGGGTCCAGATTTTTCCGATGCCGGCAGGGACAGGTGGTGACGCAAAAATAATCCTGAGCTTCTAGCACCCTGGCTACATCTTCGTAGGGCATGATCTGGCGCGTGTCCCCGATGGTCTCCTGGACCGGCAGCGCCCGCAGGCCCCTCACCTGCACCCCTGTATACTGGTCAAAAAAACCATGGTAGAAATATTGATTGGCCAGGGGGGCCATGGCCTTGCTGGCCTCATCGGTACGCCCGGGCCAAAAAGCAGAGCGCAGCAAGACGAAGAAAGAATCGTTGAGGCTATAGCCGACTTTGCCTCCCCTGGCGCTTCGGAAGACGACGCCTTTCTTGGCCAGGTCATCCAAGCGGGGAGCCAGCTCAGAAGGATTCATCCCTTTCAGCTTGGCCAGTGCCTCCAGATCGGTTACGGAATACGGAAGGCCGGTCAGCAAGGACGCCTCTTCCGGGCTATATCGGGTTTTGATCAGAGGGATCGTCTCCTCCGTTTCGGGCAGACCATACCAACTCTTTTTCATCCATTCGATGAAAAGCCGGTAGATTTCTTCTTCAGACATAAAGAGACTGCCTTCCCTCATCCAACCCCATTACGTAGGCCTCGGCTTCCTCAGCGGAAACCCTTTCAAGGGACCCGTCGGGTTTCTGGATCACCGTGCCCGAAGAGGTCAGGATTCTGAAGTTTTCCTTTCGGTCTTCCGGGTCAGGCCAGCACAGCAGCTGGCAGTTTCCGCAGGTGAGGTAGAGTTTGGAGCGCATCAGGATGTGCGGAAAGCCGCCCTCCATCGGTGGACGCGTGGAATAGGCCTTTATCCCTTTTATCATGGCGTCGCGAAACGCCTGGTCATCTTCCGGCATGGCGAAGCGACCCGGTGACCAGGTGGACCATTTCTTTGTGGGGTGAAGACCCGTCATCCCACCGCATACGAACTCACAGCGGAGATAATCTTTCCGCTTGGAGTAAAAAAATTCCTGCCCCCCTAAAGTGACCTTGGTTTGCTGCTCAGGATCCATCAGCCCCGAGCAGCAGGAGGCCAGGCAAAGTCTGCACCGGTTGCAATAACTTTTTTCCGGAGGTAAAGGTTCTGTGGGATCGAGATCGGCGGTTGTTACGCAGGTCCCGAGGATCACAGCTGCGCCATATTCGCGGGTAATTATGTTTCCCGAAAAGCCAAACCAGCCCACGCCGGAGCGAACGGCGATGTAGCGGTGGGATAAGTCGGGATGCATGCCCAGCCTGCCGATCTTTTCTTCGTCGCGGTAGGATTCATTGGCCACCACACCCACGGAAGGGAATCCCCTCTGCTCCAGATGCTTGGCCAGATGAGCGGCC
>Ga0315276_10002978_pt1 | contig 15498 bp, 12 predicted proteins | sample YL17G05_0_MG_FD_204542 | JGI IMG/M metagenome (GOLD analysis project Ga0315276, IMG submission 204542) | Sediment microbial communities from Yellowstone Lake, YNP, Wyoming, USA - YL17G05_0 | ecosystem: Environmental > Aquatic > Freshwater > Lake > Sediment | place: USA: Wyoming | collected...
ATGCGGGGGAGATCCCGCTCATCCTGAAGGTCAACAACCACGACGTCCTCAACGATGAGAAGGATCCCCTCTCGGCCGTCACCGCGAGCGTGAGGCAGGCCCTGCGGCTGGGCTGCGCCGCCATCGGCTTCACCATCTACCCCGGCTCCTCCCAGAGCCGGACCATGTACGAGCAACTCCGGGCCCTCTCCGAGGAGGCGAAGGAGGCGGGATTGGCGGTGGTGGTCTGGTCCTACCCGCGCGGCTCCCACCTGAGCAAGGAGGGGGAGACGGCCATTGACGTGGTGGCCTACGCCGCCCAGATCGCGGCCCAGCTCGGCGCCCACATCATCAAGGTCAAGCTCCCTTCCGCCCACATCGAGCTGGCCGACGCGAAGAAGGTCTACGAGAAGCAGCAGATCCCCATCGGGACTCTCGCCGAGCGGGTCCGGCACGTCGTCCAGTGCGCCTTCGACGGGCGCCGGATCGTGATCTTCTCCGGCGGCGCCAAGACCGAAGACGACCGGGTCTTCGACGAGGTCCGCGCCATCCGGGACGGGGGCGGATTCGGCTCGATTATCGGAAGGAACTCCTTCCAGCGTCCCAGGGCCGAGGCGCTCAAGTTCCTCGACACCGTCATCAAGATCTACGGCGGAGAAACGAAGTAGGCCGGTGCGGCGCCGCGTTCTCGCCGCGCTTTTTCATCTCAGATTCCCGGCCGGGGGTCTCTCTTTGTGCCACCCGGTGTGAGACTGGTAGGTCCTCGCCACCGCCAGGATCCGGTTCTCCTCCTTCGCCCTCCCCACGAACTGGATTCCCAGGGGGAGGTGTCCCGCCCCGAACCCCATGGGAACGGTGACCGCCGGGACCCCGCAACAGTTGCCGGCCCCTCCCACCAGGTCCTCTCCGGCGAAGACCTCGTCCAGGTTCGCTTCCAGCGGAGTGGAGACCCCCGGCAGCGTCGGCGCCACCAGGGCGTCATAGCGGGCGAGGATTCCGTCCAGCTCCTTCTGCAGCTTCCCCCTCAGGCGCAGGGCCCGGAGGTAGTCCCGGGCGTAGACCATGCTGCCGGAATAGCCCCCCACCCGCGACCCCGGGTCCGCCAGCTCCGCCGCCCGGCCCGACTCGACGAGATCCTCGAAAGCGCTCGCCGCCTCCGCCGTGATGAGAGTCCCCGCGGTGGTGCCGAAGGGGAGATCCGGCAGGTGGATCTCCTCGATGACGGCGAACCTCCCGAGGACCTCCAGGGCTTCCCGGAACGCGCTCTCCACCTCCGGCTCCGGCTTCTCCCATGCGCCGCTCACCACCCCCAGCCGGAACTTCCTCGCCGGGACGGCCGGGTCATACTTCCACTTCTCCGGGATCGTGGTGGGGTCTTCCGGATCGGGGCCCGCGATGGCGGACAGGACCATCCCGCAGTCGTCCACCGACCGGGCCATGACTCCGATCTTGTCCATCGTCCAGGAAAGGGCCATGGCGCCGTGCCGGCTCACCCGCCCGTAGGTGGGACGGATTCCCGAGATTCCGCAGAAGGAGGAGGGGGTGGTGATGGATCCCCAGGTCTCGGTGCCGATCGCGAAGCCCACCATGCCGCCCGAAACCGCCACGCCCGAGCCGCTCGAAGATCCGCCGCTCCAGCGCCCCGGGTCCCACGGGTTCCGCCCCGCCCCCGTCAGCGAAGCCGAGGCGTAGCGGTAGCCGAAGCCTCCCGCCAGCTCCACCATGGCCAGCTTTCCCAGAAGGACGGCGCCGGCCTCCTCCAGCCGGCGGATCACAGCAGCGTCGTAGTCGAAAACCTGGTCCTTGTAAGGAGGGGCGCCCCAGGTGGTGGGGATTCCGCGCGTCGCCAGGAGGTCCTTGGCGCCGTAGGGAACTCCATGCAAAGGCGAGCGAATCTTCCCCGCGCGGATCTCCCTCTCCGCCTTCCGGGCCTGGAGCAGGGCCAGTTCCCGGGTCACCGTGACCACCGCTCCGAGCCTCCTTCCCGGCCCCTCCAGCCTCGCCAGGTAAGCCTCGGTCAGGTCCACCGGGGAGATCTTCCCCGCCCGTATCCCCGCTCCCAGGTCCTTCGCGGGGGCGAACAGGACCGAATCATCAATCACGGTTCCCCCTCCATGCCCGGAAGATGAACGCGGGCTCCTCGCCGTTTTCGAGCGGCACCTTTCTGAGGGAGGCGGCCCCTTTCAGGCCTCCGTCGATGGACCGGGTGATCTCCTTGAGCGCCTGCGCATCCAGCCGGGACCCGTATCTCGTCCGCACGATCTCCGCCAGAGCGGCAGCCTCCGGGGAAGGAGCCTCAAAGGCCCCGGAGGCAGGCCGGGTCGCGGGCGATTCGGCCCCGCCGGGCTGCTCCTCGGCGGCCGGGATCCAGCCGGCCACCACGGAGAGGGTCGCCGCCGTGGCGGCCGCCCGGTGGAACTCGCGGCGGGAAAGGCGCGTCTTTTCGGGACTGCTCATCTTGGATCTCCTCGAGGAAGGAGGGGCCGGGCTCGGCCTCCAAAGTCCAGGCGGGGGAATCTTACCAGAAGGACCACTGTGCCGCGGATGGACTCCTAGGCGGCGGAGCGGAGTGCTTCCACCGGCTCCATCCGGGAGGCTTTCAGCGCCGGGTAGGTGCCCGAGACGATCCCCAGCACCAGGGCGATGCCGAGGGCGATGGCGAGGCCGTCGATCCGGATGGGGAGTCCGGATCGGAAGGCGCTTCCGGCCACCTTGGTGATGGTGATGCCGGCGGCGATCCCGAGAAGCCCTCCCAGAAGCGAGAGGATCACCGACTCGGCCAGAAACTGGAAGAATATCTCCAGGTCGGTGGCGCCGATTGCCTTGCGCAGGCCGATCTCGTAGAGACGCTCGCCGATGGAGATCAGCATGACCGAAAGCAGGCCGATGCCCCCCACCACCAGGGAGATGCCGGCGATGGAGCCGAGGACGATCCTCCAGGAGCGGAGCTGCTCGGTGATCTGCTGGCGGGCGCGCAGCAGCTCCTCGGCGATGTTCAGCACGCGGAAGTCCTCCGCCCCCCGATGGGCGATCTTCAAGGACGCCAGGACCTCCGCCCTTACGTCCCCCAGCCGCTCCACCTCCTCGGTCTTGACCGCCAGCGCATCCACAGGGTCCTGCTCCCCCTTGTAGAACTTCCTCAGGGTGCTCAGGGGAAGGTACAACCCCTCCATCTCTTCGATGAAGTCGTCGTCATTCACGAACTGGTTCCCCAGCTTCCTTCCCACCCCCACCACGGTGAAGAGCCGCTCGCCGATCTTCACGGTCTTCCCGACGGCATCCTCCCTGCCGAAGAGCCGGTTCTTCAGACGGTATCCCAGGATGCAGACCCTGGCGAAGGACTGCTCGTCCGCCTCGTTGAAGAACCGTCCCGATTCCGTCTTCCTGTTCCGCACCACGGCATAGGAGGCCGTCACGCCGGAGATCCGGGCCTTCCGCTGGATGTTGTCCCGGCGGACGATCTCCTCCCAGAAGGCCACGGGGGCCACCGCGGTGACCAGCTTCCTCCGCTGGAGGATCACGTCGGCGTCGCGCGGCTGAAGCCCCTCGGATCGGGTGAACAAAGCGCTCTCCCGCAGGTCCCGGGCATTCTGGTTCATCACCAGCACCACCCCGTCATATCCGACATCCTCGAGGCCGGCCCAGACCGTGGCGATGATCCCGTCGAGGAGGGAGGTCATCACGGTGATGGAGAGGGTCCCCAGGATGATCCCCAGCAGGGTCAGGACCGAGCGGAGCTTGTGATGGCGGATCTCCCCGAAGACGGTCCGGAGGATTTCCCAGAGCTTCATTCGTACCTCAGCGCTTCCACCGGGTTCAGGCGCGAGGCCTTCACCGCCGGGTAGAGGCCGAAGAAGAGCCCGACGGTGACCGAGGCCACGACACCGATCAGCGCCATCTTCACCGTGATGATGGCAGGCGTCCCGAGAAGGACGGAGATGGCCTGGGCGAAGACAACTCCCAGGATCAGTCCGAGGGCGCCTCCGATGGAGGTGACCAGGATCGACTCCACCAGGAACTGGACCGCGATGTCGCCCGCCCGGGCCCCCATGGCCTTCCGGATCCCCACCTCCCGGATCCGCTCCTGGAACGACGCGAGCATAATGTTCATGATGACGATCCCCCCCACGACGAGGGAGACGATCCCGCTCACCAGGAACACGATGTCGAAGACCCGGTTCTGCTCCACCCGCTGCTGGAGCCTCTCGGCCCGGTTGATGACCTCGAAATCCTCCACCCCGGCGTGCCGCCTCAGGAGGACCGTCTTGATGGCCTCCGCGGCCTTCGGATTGTTCGCCACCTTGTCTACCACGACGTTGACGTACCGCACCCGCTTCCGGGTGTCCCCCGTGAACCGGGAGATCATGGCGGAGAGCGGGATGAAGGTCTGCCGGTTCATCCACTCCAGGGCGTTGTGGTCCTGGTTGCCGAAGTAGAACTCCTTCCGGCTCATGATTCCAACAACCCGGAAGCCCACGTCCCCGATGGTCAAGACCTTCCCCAGGGGATCTTCGTTGCCGAAATAGAGACGCGCCGCGGTGTCCCCCAGGACGCAGACCCGGGCCTGGGACGCGAGGTCGTCGGAGATGAGGAACCTTCCCCGGGACGGGTAGAACTTGTAGACGGCGGTGTAGTCGGGAGTCGCGCCGGTGACTTCGTTCACCCTCTCGTAGTCCCCGTAGCGGATGGGGAGATCCTGTTCGGCGATGGGATCCACCTGGACGGCGTAGGGGACCTCCTCCTTGATGGCCCGGGCGTCGTCCCAGGTCAGCCCGTCGCTGGCCAGCTGCCGCGCCGTGACGAGGGTCTCTTTCGATTGCCGGTTCACCACCAGGATCTTGGTCAACCCGCCGAATTCCGAGAAGAAGCGCATTGCCTGCCGCTTCCCAGAATCCACGAGTCCCTGCACCGCCACCAGGGAGGCCACTCCGAGGATGACCCCCAGGGTCTGGAGAAGCGTCCGCACCTTGTGCGTCCGGACGTCCACCAGGCCGTCGATGACCGACTCGTGCAGGGTCATGGTGCGGGACTCCCGGAGCCTTCTTCCCCGTCACCGTCGGCGATGAGGCCGTCCACGATCCGGATGATCCGCCGGGCCCTGCCGGCGATGCTGGAATCGTGGGTGACCAGGATCACGGTGTGCCCGTTGCGGTGGAGATCGCCGAAGAGCGCAAGGATGTCCTGGCCCGTCTTGGTGTCCAGGTTTCCCGTGGGCTCGTCCGCCAGGATGATGGAAGGATTGTTGACCAGGGCCCGGGCGATGGCCACCCGCTGGCGCTGGCCCCCCGACATCTGGGAGGGAAGGGCCCGGGCCCGATCGGCGAGGCCTACCTTTTCCAGCGCCTCGAGCGCCCCTTTCTTCCGCTCGGCGCGTCCCGCGCCGGCGTAGAGAAGCGGCAATTCAACGTTGCGGAGGATCGTGGCCCGGGGGAGAAGGTTGAAGGTCTGGAAAACGAAACCGACACGCCGATTCCGGATCCGGGCCAGCTGGCGGGAGGACATCTGGGAGACCGGCGTCCCCGCCAGGGTGTACTCCCCTTCCGTGGGAACGTCCAGGCACCCCAGGATGTGCATGAGGGTGGATTTCCCCGATCCCGAGGGACCCATGATGGCCGCGAAATCACCGGACTCGAGGTCCAGGGTGATCCCGCGGAGAGCATGGACCTGATCGTCGCCGTCGCCGTAGACCTTGCGCACTCCCGTGAGGCGGATGATGGGGCCCGCGAAGGTGCCGGAAGCGGAAGCGTTCCCCGACACGGCTAGTCCTGCTCTTCCTGGATCTGGCGGGGCCGGGTGGGGTCCTCCAGGGCCAGCTGTACCCCCTTGCCCAGGCCCTCCAGGATCTGGGCCCGTTCCAGGCTCACCAGCCCCACCTTGACTTCCTTCTCCTCGAAGAAACGCTGCCAGACGTCCGAGACGTCGAGTTTCCCCGTCTTGGTCTTTCTCGGCTGCTTCTCCCCTTCCTTCGCCGTGTCGAAGGTCTTCTTCAGCACGTAGACCAGCTCCCGATCCCTCTTCTTGAAGATCCCCTCCACCGGAACGCCCAGGACCTTCGTGACCTTGTCGCCGCGCACCTCGATGTTGGCGGTCATCTCGGCCCGGAAGTCCGGGACCTGCGCCTTCAGGGTGATCTCGATGTCGAAGACCTTGACCTTTTCCTTCAGGCGCGCCGCCGGGGAGATGTGGGTGACGGTCCCCTCGAAGCGCCTGTAGGGGAACGCATCCACGGTGATCATCACCGGCATCCCGAGCCGGACGCGGCCGATGTCCACCTCGTTCACGGAGGCCTTGATGAGCATCGAACCCACGTCCGCCACGGTGTAGAGGGGAGTCCCCTCGTTGAACGAGGAAAGCCCCGAGGTCACCGTCTGGCCGATCTCCACGTTCTTCTTGATCACCGTGCCGTCCATGGGAGAGACGATGTTCGCGCGCTGCGAGGTGGAGATCTCCCCGTCCGTGGGAATCCCGCTCTCCTTCACGATGAGGTTCTTGGTCCGGGCCGATTCCAAAGTCTCCATGGTGGTCTCGAAGCGGAACCGGAAGTCCTTGAGCTGCTGGTCCGCCAGGAGTCCCTCCTCATGGAGCCGCGTGTTGGTCTCCAGGTCCTTCCGGGCGTCCCGGGCCCGGATCTCGGCCATGTTCAGCTCCGAGCGGACCTCGGAGAGGGTTTGGGCCTGGTTCACGTCCGGCTCCACGCGGGCCAGGACCTGGCCCCGGGCGACCCGGTCTCCCTCCCGGGCCAGGAGATCGATCACCTTCCCGGACAGGGTGGATTTCACGTCCACCTTCACCAGCGGCTCGATGGTCCCCACCTCGTTCACGGTCACCTGGATGTCCGAGATCTCCGACTTGCCGAGACGGACGTCCAGATCGTCCGGGGAGGGCCCCTTGTTGTTCCGGGCCATGCCTCCCCTGACAACAAAGGCGACTCCGCTGCCTCCCAGGATCACGACCAGCAACAGGCCAATCCAGATCCAGCGGCGCCGCACCCGCTTCTGAGCTCCGGTCATGCAACTTCCTCCCTGTTCAGCAATTGGGACGTGCGGGGGATCCTCCGGCCGTTCGATTCACGAAAAGCGTCCGGGGACCCGGGCCCGTCGAACACTCCTACGAAACCCGAAAGTCAAAGGTTCCCGCCGTGCAGAGAAAAGGGGCGCCGAAGCGCCCCTCTCCGATCCTTCTCGATTCGCCGGTCCGTCTGAAGCCTGAAGATCCGGCGAAAGGCCCCGTCTACTTCTTCGAGTTGGCCAGCTCCTTGTCGATGATCTCGGCGAAGGCCGAGTACTCGCGCGCCCCGATCACCGGAATCCCGTTGATGAAAAAGAAGGGGGTGCTGCTGACCCCGGCCTTCTGGCCGTCCGCCATGTCCTTGCTCACCTCGGCCGCATACTTCCCCGACTCGAGACAGGTCTTGAATGCCTCGGCCTTGAGGCCCAGGCGTTCCGCCGTGGCCTGAAGGTCGGTCAGCGCAAGCTTCGACTGATCGGCGTAGAGGGCGTCATGGTACTCCCAGTACTTTCCCTGCTGGTTGGCGCACTGGGCCGCCTCGGAGGCCTTGGGCGCGTTAGGGTGCATGGGCAGGGGGAAGTCCCGGTAGACGAGCCGGACCTTGTCCTTGTAGTTCTCCAGGATCTGCTTCACCACCGCCTCGGCCCGGCTGCAGTAAGGGCACTGGAAGTCGGAGAATTCCACGATGGTGATGGGCGCATTGGCGGGACCCTTCGCGGGGTCGTCGTCCACCCCCACCGACACCCTCGGCGCCTCGATCAGGATTTGCGTCTTGTACTTGGTGCGCAGGCTCTGAAGATAGCTCTGCTGCATTCTGGGGGCCTTCTGCCCCTTCAGGAAGTTGATGATCTCGGGGGCGACCTGTTCCTTCGTCTTTCCCGGCATCCGGGCCTTGTTCGCCTCCCAGACCTGGTCAATCTCCGCCTGGGTCGGGTCGGTCACCTTGGAGGTGACTTCCCTGGCCAGGAGGGCCTCCCGGGGGAGCCCCTGCGCCTGGGCCTCCTTGTCCAGGACCTGCTCCGCCAGCATCTCCTCAAGCATCTGCTTCCGGACGTCGTAGAGCTGCCGGGCTGCCCGCTCGTCCAGCTGGGCCTGGGTGATGGGCTGCCCGTCGACCATTGCCACCGCGTCACCCGGGGCGGCGGCCTCCTTTTTGGCCGCCGCGCCGCCCGGCGACATCTCGGAGGAGCAGGCCGTGGCGGCAATGAAACAGAGAGCCAGGAAAGCTGCCAGGGGGAACGAACTCGAACGGCGGATCATCATGACCTCCTGTGTCCGGATGGCCGCGGGCGTCCCGGGAGCTCCTCCCGGAATTCCGGCGGGCCCGGCGTTGTGTTGGGGAGCGGATTGCCGGGCGCTCATTGTAAGGCCTGCCGCCGGGAAACTCCAAATCGGCTGCCGGCGGCGCGGCTCAAAGCTCCTGCATGCGGGCCCAAATCCTCCCGATCCCTTCCCGGAAAACCCCTTCCCGCGGCAGGAGGCTCAGGACCAGGTAGGCGGGCGAGGGAAAGTCGAAGAAGTAGCCGGGGTGGACCAGAACCCGGTCCCTCTCCAAAAGCGAGAGGACCCAGTCCTCCTCGGACATCACCGCCGGGACCCGGATCACCGCCGACCATCCTCCCTCGCCCGGCAGGACACCGCAGGAAGAATCGGGGCCCACCCTTTCCCGCAGAAGCCGCCGGTTGGCCTCCACCCGGGCCTGTATCTCCCCGCGGATGCCTCTCGAGAGTTCCAGCAGCGCCGGCGCGGCCCGCTGCACCAGCGTGTTTACCGAAAGATAGGTGTCGCCGATCACTTCGAGCCGCTCCCGGGCCTCCCGGCGCAGGTCCTCCGGTCCTCCCAGGCCGATCCAGCCCATCTTCAGCTGGGGGAGACCGGCCAGCTTCGAGAGCCCTCCCAGGGTGAAGGTCAGGACTCCCTCGGCTTGCAAAACGCTCGCGGCCCTCTCGGGATCCGGTCCCGCCGGATACTCGGCGAAGACCTCGTCGCCGATCAGGGCCAGACCCTTCTCGCGGCAGAAGGAAGCAAGTCCCCGGAGCTCCCCTTGCTTCAGGTAGGTCCCGGTCGGGTTGTTGGGGCTGACCACCACCACGGCCCGGGCCGCGGTCCCGGTGCGCGCGGCCAGAACTTCCAGATCCAGCGACCAGGACCGGTCCGGTGAGAGGGGGTAGGGAACGGGAACCACCGAGTCGAGCCGGGACAGATATTCGAACAGGGGGTAGCTCGGCCGCGGCACCATCACCTCGTCACCGGGGTCGGCCAGGAGCTTGAAGATCCAGGCGTAGGCCTCGCTGGTGCTGGCGGTGAGGATGAGATCTCCGGGATCCACTCCCACTCCCCTCTCCCCCAGGGTGCGGGCGATGGCCTCCCGTGCGGCGGGAAGGCCCCGCGGGTCGGGCTCATAGGAAACGGCGGCTGGATCGGCCAGGGCCCTGAGGATCTCCGCCTCCGGGTAGGCGATTCCGACCCGGGTGGGGTTCGTCTCGGTCAGGTCGAGGACGGGATGCCCCGGGTCCTGCCGTCCCTCCAGGAGGGCGGCGAGCCGGTTGGTGGAACGATCCCAGGCGGTCCGGGAAGAGAACATTCGCAGAGGAGCCTCGGGGGGAAAGTGCGGCTAGCGGGTCGCCGCCAGGTACTCGCAGCGCATCTTGAGGTCATCGCGGGGCCCGAGTCAAGACCACGACCCCCGGTGGCATCCCCCGTCCCGGTCTCCAGGAGAGGCGCGTAGGGCATGGATGCCGCGCGCCCCGGGCCTTTCGAGACGGCGCGGAGAACGGCCGGGAAATGCTAGAATGCCCGCGAAGAGGCGGATGGAACTCTCCAGCGACGGCAGCGCATGAAACGGGATGGAGACCATGGAAGAAACCGCGAAGGACACCAAGACCCGGATCCAGGAGATGCTCAATCACCAGATCAACCCGGCCATCGCCGGGCACGGCGGCTTCATCGAGTTCCTGGACTATAAGGATGGCGTCGTCTACCTCCGGATGGGAGGAGGGTGCCAGGGGTGCGGGATGGCCCTCATGACGCTGAAGCAGGGAATCGAGCGGATGCTCCGGGAGGAGATCCCGGAAATCCGGCAGATCGTCGACGTCACCGATCACGCCGGCGGCTCCAACCCTTACTACCAGCCCCCCAAGTAGGAGAACCGGCCCCGCCGCAAGAAAAAGGCCCGCGGCGGGTGCCACGGGCCTCGGAGATGGCTGGTAGCGCTACGGGGATTCGAACCCCGGTTTGATGGCTGAGAACCACCCGTCCTGACCCCTAGACGATAGCGCCCCTCCGCGCCGGCCGGTCATGGGTCACGCCCTCTCCGGCGAAGCGCAAGTTTAACGACCCCCCTTCGAGCCTGTCAAGACACTCGTCCATTCTTCGATGCACCCCCGGCGCACCGAAGGCCCCTTTCGGGACGGTAGCCGGGTACGCGCCCCGGGCGGAGCTCAGGCAAGCTCAAAGCAGAGGTCCAGGCAGGTGTGGGTGGCCTCCCCCCCGGTGCGGAACCGGGCCCGGACCTTGTCTCCTATCTTGATCGGCTTGCGATCCAGCAGGTAGCTTTTCACGATGGTGCCGACGCCCTCTATCTTGACGTCGATCTGGTAGTAGGGACACTCGACCTCCAGCCCGGTCCCGCCCCGCTCCACATAGGTGAAGGCATAGATGTACCCCTTCGGGCCCTGGATCTCCTGCCAGACCATGGCCTGGTGGCAGTCGGGACAGTCCGCCCGGGGCGGCAGCCACATCTCCCCGCGCCCCTTGCCGATGGGGCAGCGCGGGTTCGTGCACCGGGTGGCCATCAGGCGGCCTTCGGTCAGCCCCTTGAAGTAGGGGGTGAGCAGCCCGTAGGTGTGGAAGTGGGTCCCCTCCTCGCCGAATCGCGGGAAGTGGAGCACCCACACATCGTTCGCGACGGTGATCTTGGAAGGCGTGGTTTTCAGCTCGACTCTGTCTTTCATTTCGCTCCCCTCCTACGCTTTCTCGAGGACGGTGCAGACCACATGGCTGCCCACGCCGGCGTGGGAGATGGCCAGGCCGCGCCGGGGATTATTGATCTGGAGACTCTGCCAGTCCTTGGGCCTGGTCTTACCGTAGCGCTCCCAGATCCGGGGATCGCCGTGGAACTTGTCGTACTTGCCCTGCAACTGCCAGAAGACCTCGCCGGCCTGGAAGATCCCGGTGGCACCCACCGCGTGCATCGTTCCCAGCAGCCCCCCCGAGAGGTTGGCCGGACACTTGCCGGGCCTGCCGGTCCTGGGGTTCATGTGGTAGCAGTCGCCGGAAGTGACGTAGTCCTGCTCGCGCCCGTAAAGGGTGAGCCCCACGTCGCCGTAGGTCTGCAGGTCGGAGATGGTGAAAGCGTCGTGGGTCTCGATCAGATCGAGATCCTCGATCGGGTTCTTGATCCCGGCCATGTGGTAGGCCATGTACGCGGCGAACCGGGTGGCGCCGAAGCTCTCGAAGCCGGGCCACCGGCCGTCCTGCTTCTCCATCTCCCGGTACAGCTCCCGATAGTCCTCCTCCTTCTCGTTGGGCAGCAGGAGGATTCGCATCGGCCGCCGATCGCCCGTCCGGAGCGTGTGGGAGCCTCCGGCCACGTACACACGGGCGGGCTTGTCGGTGAGCTTGTGGGCCATCTCCTCCGAGGTGAGCAGCACGGCCGAGGACCCGACGCTCATGGCGCAGCACTCCAGGAAGCGCAGCGGGTCTGAGACGATCTCTCCCTTCAACACCTCTTCCACGGTGTGCCGGCCCGGCTGCTGCGCAAAAGGCGAATGGCAGGCGTAGCCGCGGTTCTTGACCGCGATCTCCGCGCGCACCCGCTCGTCGACGTGGTACATCTCCTGGAAACGCCGGGCCATGGGGGCGTAATAGGAGGCGTAGTTGCGGGCCAGCCGGGTCTCGAAGTCCTTGCAGGCCGCGGAGGCGATGTAGTAGTTCCCGGTCCAGGTCTTGACCTCGTCCATCCGCTCCCAGCCCAGGACCAGGGCGCAGTCGGCCATGCCGCTGCCCACCACCGTGGCCCCCATCAGGAGGGTGGAGCCGCCGGTGGCCCCGCCGGTCTTGATGCCGACGTTGGGCAGGGGATCCAGCCCCAGATAGTCATGAACCTTGGCCTCGCACAGGAGCTGGTCCTGAAAATGGTCGGCGAACTCCCCGTAGCAGGCGAAGTTGATCAGGCCCTTCACCTCGAGAGGGTCCATCTTCAGGTCGTTCTCCTCCAGCAGCATCCGGAAGGCCATCATGGTCAGCTCTTCCAGCTTCTTCTCCGGATACCGCTTGCGGAAATCGCTGGTCCCCGCCGCCACCATGTAAACGGGGCGCGTCCACCGGGGGACTCGCAGGTTCCCGGGCTTGAACTCGATCATTCGTTACCTCCTCGAGCCTGTCGGCTCGGCGCGATGCCGGGTCGTTTGAGCTGGGATTCTTAAGGGACCGAAACGCGGTCACTATACCCCGCCGCGGCCCGGCACTGCAACGATTTGTTGCGCCGGCGGGACCCGCCGCCCGTCCCGCTCAGTGCTTTCCTTCCTCGAGGTGGCGAACGAGGCGATCGATCCGCGCAAGCGCCCGCTCGCGGCCCACCAGGACCAGGACCGCGAAGATCCCGGGGGAGACCGCCTGCCCCGTCAGCGCCACCCGCAGAGGGTGGATGAGCCTCGCGGCGGGAATTCCCAGGGTCTCCGCCGTTTTCCTCAGCGCCTCCTCAGTGGCTGCCTCGTCGAAAGGCTCCAGGGTCGAGAGGGCCTTTCGCAGCGCCGTCATCCACTCCGCCGTCTTCGGGTCCTTCAGGTGCTTCGCAGCGGCCTCGGGGTCGTACTCGAAGCGGTCGCTGAGGAAGACGCCGCTGCCGCGCGACAGGTCCCCCATCCTCCTGGACCGGGCCTTGAGCGCCTCCAGGACCTTCTCGAACCATTCCTTCCTGTCCCCTTCCAGGGAAGCACTCCAGAGGCCTGCGCGCTCCAGATCGGGACGGATCGCGTCCCGGATGGCCGGCGCGGGCAGAGCGTTGATGTACTCTCCGTTGAGCCATTCCAGCTTCTGCTCGTCGAAGACCGCCCCCTTCTTTCCCACCCCCTCGAACGAGAAGAGGCGGACGATCTCCTCCCGCCGGAGGAATTCCCGGTCGTCGCCCGGGGACCAGCCCAAAAGGGCCAGGAAGTTGAAGAGGGCCTCCGGGAGGTAGCCGGCCTCCCGGTACTCGGTCACCGCCACCGCCCCGTGCCGCTTGCTCAGCCTCTTCTTGTCCGGCCCCAGGATCAGGGGAAGATGGGCGAACGTCGGGATCCTCTCCTCCAGGGCCTGATAGAGAAGGATCTGCTTCGGGGTGTTGCTGATGTGGTCGTCCCCCCGGATCACGTCGGTGATCCTCATGGAGATGTCGTCCGACACCACCGACAGATGATAGGTGGGTGTTCCATCGGACCGGGCCAGGACGAAGTCCTCGATGGTGTCGTTGGCGAAGGAAGTGGGGCCGTGCACCCGGTCGTCCCATGACGTGGCCCCTTGCGGGACAAGGAACCTCAGGCAGTGGCTTTCTCCGCGGGTGAGGCGCCCCCGGACATCCTCCGCCGAGAGCCTGATGCAGGTCCGGTCGTACTCCCGGGCCACACCCTTCTTCTCCGCCTCCTTCCGCCGCTCCTGCAACTCCGCGGGATCGCAGAAGCAGGGGTAGGCCTTCCCCGTCTCCTGGAGCCTCCGGGCCGTCGCCCGGTGCATCTCCCGGCGCTGGGACTGGTAGAAGGGCCCCTCGTCCCAGTCAAGTCCCAGCCATTTCATCCCGTCCAGGATCGCCGCGGTCATCTCCTCCCGGGAGCGCTCCACGTCGGTGTCCTCGATCCGGAGGATGAAGGTGCCCCCCCGGCCCCGGGCGAAGAGCCAGTTGAAGAGGGCCGTCCTCGCTCCACCCACGTGGAGATAGCCGGTGGGACTGGGGGCGAACCGGACCCGTAGGCTCATGCGGTCTCTTCCACCAGCCGGGCGAGGGCCTCGATCCCCGCTCCCGCCTCCCGGAGGCGGACCCTCAGGGCCCTGCGGCCCCGGCGCCGCAGGGACCGGAAATCGCCCAGCGCCTGTGCCTGCTCAAGCGTCGAGAATCCGAAGGGCCTTCCGGGAATGGGAACCTCGGGGCCTGCTTCGTCGGCCACGATCTGGAGAAATACGCCGCTTCCGGGGCCCCCCTTGTGGAGCTGGCCGGTGGAATGCAGGTAACGCGGGCCATACCCCGACGTGGTAGCCACCCGAAACCGGTTCCGCACAGCCAGGCGGATCCTCCCGAGCAGAAGATCCGTGGAGTCGGCGGGGGGGAGATAGGCCAGGAGAGCGAAGTAGTCGCCTGGCCGGATTTGATCCAGGAACGAGTGGAGGATCTCCCGTGGGCTTCCCGGGGCCCCGTCCCCGGTGAGGCAAAGGAGTCCGTCCCTTCCCAGGGGCCGCTCCTCCTGAAAGGCGCCGGTCTTCGCGAACTCCTCCAGCAGCGCCCGCGTGTTGTCCTTGCTCTCCTGAACGTTCGGCTCATCGAACGGATTCACTCCGAGGATGGAGCCGGCCACCGCCGTCGCAATCTCCCACCGGAGGAACTCCCCTGCCAGGTCCGCAAGGCCGGCCAGCGGGATCCGGATCACGGGATGGCCGGCCTCTCCCAGGGCCCTGAGCGCTTCGTCCACCCCGCCGCCGTCCTTCCCGGCCTCGATGGTCACGAAGATCCGGTCCGCTCCATAGGACCCGGGCTTCCCCTGCGGCTCGCCCGCCACGGGAACCAGCCCCTTCCCTTCCTTCCCGATGCTCTCCGCCACGAGCTGCTCCGCCCAGATCCCGAAGCTGCCGAGCTCCGGAGAGGCGATCAGCGTCATCTTGTCCCGTCCCGCCAGGACCGCCTCCCCGAGGACGGCGCCCAGGACCAGGCCGGGGGAGTCTCCCTCGGAACTCGTTGCCGACGATTCCCGGAGGACCGCCCGCGCCCCATTCAGCAACCCGGCAACATCCAGGCCCGCCAGGGCGGCGGGAACGAGCCCGAAGAACGAAAGGGCCGAGAACCGGCCGCCGATGTCGGGGGGATTCACGAAGACCTCCCGGTACGACTCCGCCCGGCCCATCCTCTCCAGGGGGGTCCCGGGATCGGTGATGGCGGCGAAGTGCCGGCCGGGCCGGGCAATCCCCCGGGAGCGGAGGAAGCCGTCGAAGAACCTCCGGAAGCAGTCGGTCTCGGTGGTGGTGCCGCTCTTGCTGGAGACGATGAAGAAGGACTTCCCCGGATCCAGGCTCTCCTGCATCTCCCGGACGGCGCCCGGGTCGGTGGAGTCCAGGACCCTCAGGCGCGGCCACCCCGGGCGGGGCCCGAAGGTAAGCCGGAGCACCTCCGGACAAAGGCTGGATCCCCCCATTCCCAGGACAACCACGTCGCGGAATCCGTCCCGCCGCAGCGCATCGCCGAGGGAATCCATGCGGGCGAGATGATCCGGCATCGCGTCGGCCACCGGCAGCCAGCCGAGGCGGTTCCGGATGACGGAAGCGTGG
>Ga0315276_10002983_pt1 | contig 15487 bp, 11 predicted proteins | sample YL17G05_0_MG_FD_204542 | JGI IMG/M metagenome (GOLD analysis project Ga0315276, IMG submission 204542) | Sediment microbial communities from Yellowstone Lake, YNP, Wyoming, USA - YL17G05_0 | ecosystem: Environmental > Aquatic > Freshwater > Lake > Sediment | place: USA: Wyoming | collected...
CGGGTTGAGGCCTTGTTCCAGGGATTTTTTCAACACGTATTTGGTTTGGGGCATGGGACCTTCGAAAGCGTCCACCAGCAGGAGTACGGCATCCACCATTTTCATAATGCGCTGCACTTCCCCGCCGAAATCCGCGTGTCCGGGAGTATCGACGATATTGATCTTATAATCTTTATAAAATAAAGCGGCGTTTTTGGAAAAAATCGTAATGCCGCGTTCCCGTTCAATGTCATTGGAATCCATGATACGTTCGGCCACTTTTTGGTTGTCCCTGAAGGCGCCTGTTTGCTTGAGAGCGGCGTCGATCAATGTTGTTTTGCCATGATCGACATGGGCAACAATGGCTATATTTTTAAGTTTTTTCATTTTTTATACTATTCCTCCGTTTGGATCCGATTGGTAATTGCTCCTTCCCCTGGTTAGAAAATTTTATTTTAATAATAAGGATAAAGATTTCTATTGCCAATTAAAGTATAAGAAAGTATTATACCATACTTTTGATGTGGAATCTATCGATGGAAAAAGCAGGGCAAAGTATGAGGAAAATTGCCGAACCGGAAAAAGAGACATAAGGCTTTCCCGGCTGTCCAAAATTCACTTTTTGTTTGCGTATTGAAAAGAAATATGTTATACTTGTACAAGTAACAGGACATGTGTGGAGGTTTAAATGAGAGTCGTTACTTTTAGCGAAGCCAGGAACAACTTAAAATCTGTCCTGGACCAGGTTGTCAATGATGCCGATTATACCGTCATTAAGCGCCGGGATGCAGAAGATGCGGTGATAATGTCTTTAGATACTTTTGACAGCTACCTGGAAACCTTTCATCTTTTAAAGTCTCCCGCCAATGCCGGGCATTTATCAAAATCGATTGACCAATATCAGCGAGGCCAGGTTCAAGAACGAGATTTGATTCATGAGTAGAAAGTTAGCCTGGACCGATGAAGCCTGGAAGGATTATCTCTTCTGGCAATCCCAGGATAAGAAAACTCTTAAGAGAATAAACAAACTTATCGATGACGCCAAACGACATCCGTTTGACGGGATAGGAAAGCCCGAACCTTTAAGAGAAAACCTTTCCGGTTTTTGGTCTCGTCGAATCGATGATACCAACCGTCTGGTTTATGCTGTAAATAACGAATTTTTGACGGTCATTTCTTGCAGATATCATTATTAGGCTGTCCTTTTTCGATCCCATGACAGATGCGGAAATGGTCCCGGCAGATGCTGAACTACCGACGGCAGATGTGGAAATGACCCTGGCAGGTGCGGAAATAGCGCCGGCAGTTGTAAACATGCCTGCGGCAGATGAAAACATGGTCACGGCAGTTGCAAACATGGTCGCGGCAGGTGCAAACATGGTCACGGCAGATGTAAACATGGCCACGGCAGTTTCAAACATGGCCACGGCAGATGCAAACATGGCCACGGCAGATACGGAAACGACAATGATTCAAGCGGAAATGATGCGACAGCGTGAGAAAAGTTTGAATTCGTTATTGAAACTGCCTATAATTCCCAGCGGCGCCCCGCGGGCAAATATTAAACGCCTGCGGCGAAGCCACCATTCACCTCCCGGCATATATATTGATCCTGCCTGCCTACATGTTATACCTGCTTGAGATTGTAACGATCCTTTGGGGGGCGATATCGATCCCTAAAGGTATGATTGCATCCCTTTTTGCTATTAGTTCACCCCTCCGAGGTCCGTTATCACGCCTTTAGGGTATGATATCACTCCTTTTTACTATTCGCTCAATCCTTCGGGGAACGGTATCACCCCTTTTGGCTATTATCTCAACGCTTTAGGGGGTTGGCATCATCCCTTAAAGGGATTGAACTCACCCCTCCAGGGGATGATATCGATCCCCAGAGGGGGTGATATCAAACCTTTAGGCATTGAGTTCAATCCTTTTCGAGGTGATATCGATCCTTAGAGGGGTATAGTTTAATCCCCTAAGGGGGTGGCATCATCCCTTTAGGCTGTGATATCATCCCATTTAGGGGATGATATCACGGCTCAAAGGGTTGATATAATAGCAAAAAGGGGTGATTCAATACCTGGAAAGGGTTCGATTTGCCTATAAATGCTTCATTAGACTGGTTTTTTTCATATATAAACCCCCTGGTGAACCTTTGTGACTTCGTGCCTTTGTGGCTATTTTCATATCATCTACGGAAACAAGTTTTAAGAAACCGGAAGGTTAAATGAAAACAAAGCGGCGCCCTTCGGGCAAATATTAAACGCCTGCGGCGAAGCCACCACTCACCATTACAGCAATCACCAATCAGTGGGAAAATTAAACTGATGCAACATTACCATCGGCGATTGCCCGGTATTTTGGCCATGAACAAAAAACGCGGAATAATAGAGTAACTGCTAAGGTAACACACACCTCCCCAAGTTTCAAGTTATGGACATACCGTGCATTTTTTACAAAAAAAAATTTAGAGGTATTGACTTTAATTTTGCAAATAACTACAATCATATTTCAACGAATAAAGGTTAACGGATAGGATAGAGAACAAGGATAGAAAATGGATTTGATTTCAAAGAACCCCTGGAAGAAGGTAAAGATTAAAAGTGTTTTGATCTTGTTAGCCATCTTTTATATGGGTGCCGTGGTAATGTATCCTCAGATCCGGTGGGCTCTACTGGTGGGGATCAATAAAAATGAACCCAAAGCGCCTTCACTTAATAAATCCTTTTACCATACCCTGAATAACCTTTACGATTTTATCAACGATGTCGATGGGATGAAGGGAATATTGATCTCACGATTCGGATTTAAGACTGAAAGTATTCACCTATTAATCAATGAAGATGCCTCAAGAGAAAGGACTTTGTCTGAACTCAAAAAATACTTTATCCAGGAGGCATTGCCAGCAAGAAGTGAGGAACTATGAGAGAATTCAAAAAAAAGGAGGAAAATAACTATGATTACTAAAAAGAAAACCATTACCCTGGGTGTGATATCGATTCTTTTTTTCCTTTTTCAACCGGGTATTGTCCAGGCACAAGCGCCTAGCGAAACTAAAGGTACAGTTATCTTTGATTTTACCCGGGAAAAAGAAGGAGATGGTCCCATGGCTTATGTAATAATGGGAAGGAGGTTCGATGACATTGTCAGAAAAGTTGGAATGAGCCCGGAAGACGTCAGGGGAAAAGATAAGGAAAAGTTGGCATTTCTTGAGAAGCTGCGGGAAAAAGGCAGTAAAATAACCAATAATCGTTTGTTGGGTAAAAAAGGAGATAAATTTGAAATCTACCTTTTTTACAAAGGTATGGTGGAGCCAGAGTTGGATATTCAAGAAAAAAAGCGTAAAAGCGGTATTGTGAAAGACATAATGACGTTATCCAAATTATTATTCACCACTCTCGCCAAGGGCGGTGATGTCATTCAAATGACTTCTAGAACATTTCAACTAAGCCTGGAGCGGGCCGTGGTTTCCATAAAAGCGAAGTTGGATAAAAAAGAGCGCAATGTAGAAATTATAACCGGTTCTTCCGAGCATTGGTTTTTTTCCGCCGATTTACTGCTGCAGAAATTGGCGGAGGTAAAAATTGTAAGTGCTAAGGATAAAGAGAGCCTGGAACCCAGGGAAACCCCAAAAGAATTCCACCTGGGTTTAAACTGGATGATTGGCGATATTTTTAATGAAAAGCGAGGTCTCTTGAAGAATTTGTTTTTGAAAGGGATGGTGAAATTTTCCAAAAGCCCATTGGATTCCTATGGTTTTGGGGTGGGGTTTCGTTTTCCCGGGATAAAAATACTGGGGGTAGACCTCTCTTCCTTTTCGATTTTCAGTTCTGTGATCTGGTCGAAGGAGCAGTCAGAGGATAAGCAGCAGAAGTTGAAAAAGCGGCAAATCTTATTTGGGATTAGCTATAACCTGGATAAAGCATTGGGATGGAGTAAATAGGCGGAAATTTTTGAAATTAGACAAAAGCTTTTGCGGGGAGAAGGGGGGCTCCTGCTCACGGAATACAGAGAATTTTATAGGCTTATTAATGAAAAAGGAGGTAATACGATGAGTAAAGGAACCACGATTAAATATCTAATAATTTTAATTGGTTTTTTTTTATTTTCCGGCCAATTCTTTTTGATGGCTTCCTGGTTTCTGGAAATTGCTGATGAATCTCCTGTACTAAAAATCAATAAAGAACAGGGGAAAGAAAGCAAAATCGAAATGATCATCAAGCAGGTACAGGCCTATCGTGAAGCTGAAAAGTTTGTTGAAGCCGAACAATTGCTTAATAAATCATTAAAAGAGTTCACCAAGGCAGAAGATCAAAAGGATCTTCAAATCGAGTTGGCAGAGGTTCATTTTGTATGGGCGACAAAACTAAGAGAGAAAAATGATTATTCTAATACTCTTCGTCACCTGAAAGGGATGTATGATATAGACAAAGTTTATCGCCCACAAAATTCTGCTCATGATCTAAACAATATTGGAGTAATGTATTCAGAATTAGACCTCAAACATAAGGCTCTGGAGTATTTTGAAAAAGCTTTACCGATATGCAAGAAATTTAAAGATCGAGCCTTAGAAGCTGCAATAATTCAAAACATTGGAAAGGTTTATTATGATAAGGGGCAAAAACAAAAAGCGCTTAAATATTACGAAATTGCCTTGCCGATAAGTCAAGGTCTCGGGGAGAAAAATAGTGAAGCCTTTATACTTACTAATATAGGTGCAGTATATTTTGACTTTGACCAGATGTCAACAGCACTGGAATATTTTGAAAAAGCTTTACAAATAAATAAGCAAACTGATGATCGATCTTTAGAGTATACAATAACCGAGAACATTATAAATGTATATTATCGCATTGGGAAAAAATCCCATTCGCTGGAATATTACGAGAAAGCGTTAATAGTAAGCCAAAAATTTGTAGACTTAGAAGTGAATATCAGAAATAAAATGGGAATAAAATATTTTGAGTTAAGTCAAAAAGAAAAAGCGCTGGAATATTTTGAGAAGGCTTTGTCAATAAGCAAAAAATTTAAAATTACGGAAGGAGAAGCTGACTCACTTAATAACATTGGAAGGTTTTATAAAACTCTTGGCCCCAAATCAAAAGCGATAGAATATTATCAAAGAGCATTGGAGGTAATCAGTAATTGTGGGAAATCATATTTGGAAGCAGAAATCCTTAACAATATAGGAAATTATTATTCTGACTTCGGTGAGAAATCAGAGGCACTAAGATATTTTGATAAAGCATTGCAAATAAGCAAGGATGCTAAATATCCAGAAATAGAAGCCTTAACTCTCAAAAATATTGGAAGTGTTTATTCTGACTTAGCTCTGAAACAAGAAGCACTGGGATATTACAAAAAGTCTTTATCACTATACAGGGAATCTGTAGATCAGCCCGAAGAGAAAGCTTCAATTCTTAATAATATAGGGATTATAAATTTTAAACTTGGGGAAATGAAAGAAGCATTGAATAATTTTGAAGAGGCATTGTTAATATGTCGTCAAATTAATGATCCCCAAACAAAATCTCATACTCTCACTAACATCGGTTTTTTTTATTTTGACTTAGGGCAGCATGAAAAGGCGTTGACATATTATAAAGAAGCATTAACTGTACAGCAGACATTAGGGGATTGGGAAGGGGAAGCTTGTACACTTAATAATATCGGTTCACTTTATGAAGAGTTAAAAGAAAACCAAGAGTCGATTAAATATTATGAAAAATCCCTCTCAATAAGTACTAAGTTTGAATATTTGTTTGTACAAGCAAAAGCCCTCAACAATATTGGGAAAGTATATAGTGAAATGGGGCAGATACAAAAAGCGCTTGAATATTATGAAAAAGCGCTATTTAAAAAGCAAGAAATTGGAGATCGATCCGGTGAAGCCATCACTCTTAACAATATCGGAAGAATATATGATGACCTCGGTCAAAAACAAACAGCCCTCAAATATTTTGAAAAGGCTCTATTATTGACAAAAATAATTAATGATAAACCCGAAGAAGCAGAAATTCTAAGTAATTTTATGTTCATTTGGGATGATTTTAAAGCCCCCCTGCTTTCTATTTTTTATGGAAAACAATCTGTGAATGGAATTCAAAAAATACGATTCAACATATCAGAATTTCCTGAAAGTATCAAACAAAGTTTCACCTTTAGTAAGAAAAACATTTACCGAAAATTGGTGACTCTTTTAATTTCAGAAGCACGGCTTGGAGAGGCTCAACAGGTAATGGATATGCTGAAAGAGAATGAATTTTTGGATTTTATTCGGAGAAGATCTCTTTATGCAGATGACCTTTCCTCTCAAGCGGATTTCACAAAATTTGAAAAACAGTGGATAGAGAACTATAAAACTATTATTAATAAAATCTCCGACATCAGCAATGAATATCATAATTTGGAATTTATGGATAAAGGTAATACTGAAAAAAAAAAGATAATAGAACTGGATATGAAATTAAAACAATCTCAAATAGACTATGAAGAATTTTTAACTCAGTTAAAAGAAGCATTTGAAAAACATGAAAAAGAGATTAAGGATAAACTTGAAACTACTTTTGTGGCCCAAAAAGTCAGCGAATTACAAAGCACTCTCAAATACCTGGATGAAACAGGAAGTGGTAAAAATGCGGCCCTTCACTACCTGGTTTACGGCAGCCGTATTTCAGTGATACTTACCACTCCCTCATCTCCTCCAATGGTCAAATATACTCCGATTGATGAAAAGGAATTTAACCTGATGATATTGAATTACCGGATTTTAACCGAGAAATTGGGCGAAATGAACAGAGGTGATGTACTGGTAATAAAGCCCAATAATAATCTGGAAAAGCTATTTCAAAAGAAAAACGAGTATGAAAGGGCGCTGTACGATGTGATATTCAAAGCCGTAGATGAAGAATTAAAAAGATACGGAGCCACGGACTTGATGATTTCCCTGGACGGCGTATTGAGATATATTCCCCTGCCGGCCCTTTGGGACGGCGAAAGTTACGTGGTCCAGCGTTACCGCATCGCTTTGATCACACCCTCCAGTTTAAAAAATATCAAAGATGAACCCGTTAATAAGAAAATAATCCTGGGAATGGGAGCCAGCCTGGGTGGTAAAAAATTTTCACCTTTGTACTACGTCAAACAGGAAATTAGCTCCATTGTCAGGGATGAAGAGAAAGGATATAAGGGGTTAATAAAAGGAAAGGCTTTTATAGACAAAGATTTTACTAAAGAAAACATGTTTGGCCAACTCAATAGTAAACAATTTAACATCGTTCACATATCCAGCCATTTTAAGTTCAGCCCCGGCGATGAAGCAAAAAACCTTCTTTTATTAGGTGACGGAAGCACATTAAAATTGAGTGAAATCCGGGGTATGGGGAAACTTTTTGAGCCGGTAAAACTCCTGGTACTGTCGGCCTGTCAGACTGGTGTTGGCGGCGGGAATGGTGATGAAATTGATGGTTTCGGAGAGCTAGCCCAGCAGAGCGGTGCCAAATGTGTAATTGCCTCTCTTTGGCCGGTGGCGGATGAAAGCACCAAAGACTTGATGGTAGCATTTTACCGAATTATAAAAGAAGGAAAAGCGATCTCCAAAATTGAAGCCTTGCGGCAGGCACAATTGGAATTGGCAGGCCTGGAAGACCTACTTCAAAAGGATAAAAATCATACCGACAAGGAATCCAGGCAAAAAACAAAATATTCCAATCCATATTACTGGGGTCCTTTCATTTTGATGGGCAACTGGAGGTAGATTTTTACTTTTAATTAGAAGCATTTTCCCCAACCACAAAGGAATACTGAAGCGTTCCCCATTGATCTCGATTTATAACGACCGATTCTCCCCGGATTCCATGAGCCGCCGTGGTTAACAACCGCTCAAGGGCATTCATCGTACCTTTTTCGCTGCCTCTTTTCACGAACTTTTCTTGTTTTAACAGGTTAATATCGATGGGTTCTTCCGTAACAATCAATTTAATCATTTCTATCCCCGGCTCATTAAGAAGTAAAACCACTTTCTCCTTAAGGTCCATTTCCTTTTCGGCAGGAAGCCGGGCATCCTGTTGACGATCTCTATGAGATGGAAAGATTGGGTCTACCTTCCCGTTATCCATCACATCTATAAGGTATGTATAATAATCGACGCCGGTATTGTTTTTGAGAGTAAACGTGAGTAGGCTCCCTGAAGACAAATTGACGCTTTCTTCCATCTCTTTTGGGCTGCATACTTTTTGCTTTTTAAACCATCCCTGATTGCCAGGCAATTCAAGACAATCGTCCTCAATTTTCCCAGGATTCGCAACAGGTTGCCAAATCGTTGTTTTAAGTTCGACATCGATGGTTTTGTTTGAGGTGAGGTTCTTTATTTCCTTTAAGCGTATTATTTTATTGAGATTTGTTACCAGGAGTTCGGAACCTTTTTGAGGATCATGGAAAGAAATATGCAAGTCATAATATACGGGCCGTTCTGCTTTGTTCAATACCCATACTTCCGGGGGCTGTTTGGGAAAAGATTGTGGCAAGGTATCCCCCGGGTTTTTCTTGATAAATACTTCGTTTTCCTTTTTAGGCCTAAGTACATAAAGAACCAATTCACACTCCTGCTGTTTATTGGTAAGCCGGTAACCGGGAAGCTCTGGAATTTCGCCGGTAAAAAGATTACGCACCCGTGTTATAACCTCTTTATCTTCCCCTTTTGGGTCATCTGCGTTAATAAATACCGGGATCGGTTTAAAATGATATGCATGACTATCTTCCACCACCAGGTCCCCGATTTTAAACTCACCCCCATTCTTAACTTTGGCTTCACTGGTAAAGGGGTATACTTTTGTTATTTCCAGGGTTGGGAGTTTGGCATTATCTTTTTCCTGGGGATTATAGAGACGGAAAACAGAACCGGCAGTGATACCGGACAGGGATCCCACATTGATGAGAACTTTTTTACCCTTTTCCCATACGCTGCTTATAGGAATCCTGGGTGACATGTTTTTAAATTCCTCGCCAAAAACAGTGCTATCGATTTGACCCTGGATTTGCGGATGCTGAAAATTAAACCGGTCGATTACTTTTGCACTTACACGTTTGAAAACATCGCTCCAGGTATCCCCTGGTTGAGTTTGCTGCAAAACCTCTCCCCAAAACCAGGTGAAAACCCCATAAATTTTTCCGTCATCAAAAGAATCCTCATAAGAATTGCCTATATCCTGAACAGCGCCAATGCGTATACCGTTTTTAAAATCCGGGCGTTTAAACGGCTTTTTCCCAAAGGGATATTCGCGGTTGTCCAGTGGTGCACCGCGAACGGTTGACCCCTCGCCCCTGGTTATGCTGGCGGAGTGGCAGGAATCTGAAACAAAAACCACGTGTTCGGTTTTCTCAAATATGGGAATCAACCATTCATAAAGTTCATCATCCAGGATATCGTATTGGTCCTTTCCTTTGGCATCTGCACAGCGCGAGCCATAGCTGACCCAGGTTTGGTCGTACTCTTGCGGATGCTCATCCCCATTTTGATCGAGAGTTTGGGAACCATGGCCGGAATAATGGATATAAACGAAATCCCCCTCCTCTACAAGTTTGGCAAAATCTGAAAAAGCCTTTCCCAGACCGGTATGACTGGCTTGACTGTCCATTAATGTGCTAATATTTTTCTCCTGGAATTCAAATTTATCGAGCAGCAACTGCTTGACCAATTTCAGGTCATTGTCCGGACCCTTTAGGGACTGTAGACCGGAATTGTTGTAATCCTGGATACCTATCAATAGGGCTCGTTTTGTGCCTGCACTGGTTTCTGCCCCCAATGAAAGTATAAAACATGCGGTTAGCGCTAATAAAATCAAATTTCTCATTGCATCCCTCCTTATATACCATTTTAATTGATTACCATTCGTTTCTCTGACGACCTTTTCACAGTTGTTCCAGTAGTTCTTGTACCGCTGTGGCAATTTCATCAAACGCATTTTTGCAAAGAATTCGCTTTCCATTTTCGGGATTCCGGCATAATAGGTCTGCGCGGGTGAATTGTAAATTCTTTATTATGAGCTTCTGGTTCCATTTTAAAATAATGAATGGCCGGATAGATATCAGCGGATTTTTAACGTCGTCGACATAATGTCCCGTAACAATGACATCCACACCATTAGGGGTCATCATATCACTTATTATTTGATCGATCTTCTCCGTTTTAGTGAGATTCGGATTAAAGGTAATATTGACCAGATGGCTCACATTACTGTCGGTATTGGCGATGGAATGTGATGTCTCATTGATATAAAGTGTACTATTCTCTCGCTTCGCTTCTTTCATCCCGTATAATACCGCTTCATCCAGTAGGGCACTTAGTTCCATATCAACCATTTTAGATTGCGATAGAGCGTCAATAAATGATAGATGAGTTATAAATGTCTTCTGCATCTCTGGTGGTGTTGGTAATTTTGCATTCAAATCCTCAAAAAATTTCTGAAAAAGTCTATTTAAATCAGGTAAAATCCAAAATGAAAAGACATTTTCAAAATCAAATGGCTGTATATAAAAATCCTGTATAGTTTCTACTGTTCCATCCCTTGCCTTTTTAACCAGGTATACAGCTTTTATATCATCAAATTCAGATACAGCAGGAAATCTAAATACATATAGGTCTTCCATACCAACCCGCATGATTCTGGAAAGAAAATCGAGACGCATTTCAAGCGCCTTAACGGGAGAGCTTAAAGACACCGTATCTTCTTCTATAGGGATGTCAGAGATTTTTTTTGAATAGAATATAGGTGAATTGATACCGGCAGAGAATATGGTTTCAGTGCTATCGCTCAAATCTGTAAGCAGTATTAATAATAAATTCCCTTCGCATTTAGGAATTAATCTACTTTTGATCTCTTCCATAGAAATCTTACTCCCTGTATCTCTACCTGACGTTAAAACGATTTCACATAGAAAAGGATATGTATCCCAGCCGGACATCAATTCCTGGACTCCGTATTCTATTGCATCCCATAATGCGCAGCTCCCCCTGGGATACGTACTTTTTAATTGTTTAATCAAAAATTGTTTATCGGATGAAAAACCGGATTTCACCTGGATATTGTCAGAGAATTTAATAACTTGTACTTCAAATCCGTCTGGCATTTCATTTATAAAATCCACCACTTTTTTTTGTATTGATTCCCAGCGTTCATCATCAAGTGAACCGCTGTTATCGATGATAATGTTGAGTCTTCCCAGGGGCGCCGATTTTTTTGATAAACCATTTTTTTTACTGATGCATGAAACCTCAATTTTGTCATTATCTATCATGATCTTTCTATCTCGGCTATCTTCAACTATCATATAAATATTATCCCATTTCAGCTTTCCACAATCTGTCGAATCATCAGTAGCTTTTGCGCAAATAATGTATCGATTCATTTTTTCGGAATAAAAAAAACGTATCTGGTCAAAATTTAAATACATCTGATTTTTTGAATAAACCATAAGACCAAACCAATTAATCAAGAATAAAACCAAAATGAAAATCGATAAGCGTCTATATTTCATCTGCACTTACCTCTCATTGTGTTTCTCATAGGTTTGACCTGACCGGGCGAACATAGCCGTGACCGGAGAGATAACCGATGTGTATGCAGCCGCCGCTGAAAAAGATAATCCAGGTGGCTTCCTTACCGGCAGCATTAATAAAAGTATCCCCAGTCCATATATATGCCTGGGCTGCGGAAAACTTTTCATCTACAAATAAATTATTGCGGTTTTTATAATTCTCAAGTAGTGAAGCCCCTTCTTCCAGGGTCGGCAGCCGCCAGTCACTGTATCCCGCATATTTCATGCGATTCAATCCTTTCAGCCAGTCTTTTACATCGGTCATTTTCATGTACTCCCGCGAACCCGAGGAATGCCACATCAAACCTGTGGCATGGTCCATTACCACGGTATCGCCGTTAATGGATTGCACTTCAAATTTATTCTTAAAAATGCCTGATTGATTTATATCCCTATCGAAAAAATTTTGCTGCCGGAATATCTCGTTTACCTCATCAAAAGTTAGTTGTCTGTATTCATTGCGCAATTGGGCTGTCTTTAAAAGAAGCAAATAGGTCGCCCCCTCCTGGTGGCCGGTTTGCAAAAGTACACCAAACACCGGAAGCGTCTTCATTTCTGCCAGCCGGATGTCATCATAGAGCTTTATGGGGTCAAGGTAGGGCCGGTCATTTTCCCTTAATGCCTTTTTCAATTCCCGGGCAAAAATGGAATTATCCGGTACGGTTTCTTCTGCACCGGAAGTTAAAACCTGGCGGGAATTTAATTGGTAAGCCCTCCTGAAGTACTCCTGATTAATTACTTTAGGGCCATCATTATCACCCCGCCAAACTTCCAGGAAGTTTCCTGCAAAACACGAATCTGCAATTAAAAAAATATGCTTGGCCTTCATATTGCTTATAAAGCCGATAATTTCCCCATGGCTTATCCAGTTCTGGCATTCTCGCTCGTCTTTGCCGCCGTTAACCGGTATCCAGTAGCCGACGCCCGATGATTTTGTCAAATAGCCGTGTCCGGCATAAAAAATCAAAACCGAATCCTCCGGGTTTAATTCTTTTTGCAATTGCTCAAACAGCATCACAATGGCTACCCGTGTGGCCTGGTCGTCATATAATTCGAACATTTTATCGAAATAGTAGTGAGATTGGAGGATATCCCTGATTTCTATTCCATCTTTAACCGGCTGTGTCAATCCTCTCCAATACTCATACTTGTTAATGGCAATCAACACCAGGTATTGACGCCCAACTTCATTGTCCGGGTCCAGGTTTTTTATCCTGATAACCTTCCCACGGTCTTGAGAGGGAAAGCTGATAAGGTTAATCGATATCAGGATCACTAAAAAGAATAAAAGTAGGAAGCCTTTTTTCATGCGATTTATAGCCTTCATTTCACCTCAACCGGTCGATTGTTCATGGTATGGTTTGAAGTTTGCGGAGATTATCTAATCTCAACTCTAACTTTAATTTCTCCTAAATTATCATTATAACAAGAGCCTCTGTTAGTCCCATCGCAGGGCTCCATGTTATCATTACTGCCAAGAAAAAGCTTCCCGCTTTCCTTAACTGTTATGGTTTTTCCATTGCCTATAAAAAAAGGCTCTCCATGCAACCCAATTCGGCCGATAAGGGCTCCCACGTATCCTCTAAAACCTTCCCCGCTTCTTTGTTTTAAAACACATTCACAAGAATCCTCCTTTCCTTCCGGGCCGATATATCCCAGCCCTACAGTCCATTCACCTTTAGCGGAGAATGAAATCGTATCACCTTTCTTGACATCGATGGGTGTTTCGGTTAGAACATCGACACGCCAGTTCTTTGGCTTTGCCGGAACTTCAACCTCCCTTGGAATTGCCGAAACTTCGCCATTGGTGTCCTTTATATTAATCGGATTAGGTGGAATATTTTTTTTATGGTGTACAAATACAAAATCTCCTTTATCCAATTTTGGGTCATTGATTTTCCCATATTGAGGGTGTTGGCTGGAATTATATTGAGGTATCTTTTGTTCTAAATAGAATCCCATTTCCTCACCGGTTATATAGCCATCAGGGAAAGGTTCCTTGTCTTTTCCTTCAAGTAAATCCAGGAATGCCTGTTTAAAAAAGCTTCGATCCGGTACTTTCTCATTGTCCCTTCCAGCCGTAATAAACTGCCTTACAGGATACTTAACGTTATCGGATATGTACTCAGGCGTTACCTTTGTCCTTAAATTGAGTATGGTCCCGGAAAAACAACTGTCAAAAACAAAAAGTACATGCTTTGACTGAATCGTCTTTGCTTGTGTAACGAAAAATTGCATGTCCACGCTAGAGAGTTTGAAATTTATAAGGTCATTTTCCGGTAATGATGCATCAACCATCACGATGTATCCCATGTTTTCATCATTTGCCATTTTTTCCGTATACCCATGACCCGCAAAGTAAAATAAGAGTTGATTTTCATGATTCTGACCATATTTAACTGAAAATTCCATAAAAGCTTTTTCGAAAGATTTCCTATCCAGGTTTTTTAGTAAAGTTACGTTATAGCCAAATTTCGTGAGCACTGCTGCAACTTCATCAACATCTCGAAGAGTGCCGGGGAGGGGGTCCCATCCTTTTTTGTAATTCCCGTTTCCCACAACAAAAGCATAGCCTCCTTCGTAAAGTTCTATTTCGTTCCCTTTTATTGTCTTAATCACTATTTTGGTGCCCCGTTCATTGCCGTACATATAAAATGATTGAATTGTAATCACAAGCGCTAATAAGACAATAGTTCTTCCAAACAGAGATTTCATATTCATTTTTTTATTCCTCTTAGATGATTATACAATAAAAATTTCAAAATTGCCAGAATTGACAATTATTAAAATTATTAATGAGAACACGCAATCCCTAACTCTGAATCTGCCGTCAAGTATTGTCTTCGACGCACAAAAACCTTTTCGAGAAACCATCTCTGATGGACGGTTTCCGGACTTCCCCAAAATTTTTCATTAAAGGTTTTTCCCATTTTTTTCTTCGTGCCCCTTCGCTATTTAAGATGAGACAAGGGGACATACAGAAAGCGCCGATTAAAATCGGCATGGGCATGAGGTAGAGGATGAAAGTTCCTTACAGTGAAGAAATAGCTAGTCACACTGACCCCGAGTTATGCGGAAACTGTGGTAACACAGTGGCTTCGGGCGGTAAAGTTGACAGGGGAAAGCATAGGCGGGCAATTGAGCTCCGAAAACACCACCAATCGGGTGCCGACCCTGTTGTGTGAAGGGGAAGGCAATATTTTCCATAGCGTTATAGCGAGTCATGGGAAAACCCGGCGGAGTCTAAGAACCTGGCATGTGTGGAAGCTTCATGCGCGAGAATCGGGAGAGCGCCAATCGCGACGGAACCCTCCATTCAAAAGCTGGAATAGGGGAATCCAGCCTACAAAAACCCCCCGGTGCGTCAGGAAGCGCTAATATCCGACGCAAGCCTAGAACACGAAAACAGAGCGCAAGTGGAGGTTATGGCGTGGGTTGAAGAAGGCGTAATGCTGAGCGTTCAACTCATAATGCCCCCGGCAGTCGGACACAACATAGTACCTGGGAAGCAGGCGAACAAAGGGAATACTGTCGCCCCAGCGGAGCCTGTGGAGTTCGTGGCGAAGGACGTAACCAAGAGGAACACCCTGGAGAACACCGCGGGCCGGACACAGCGCCGGGATACTGCGTTGATCGGTCTACATGGTGTGCGTCGCATCGTACGATTCGGCGTTAGACTCAAGGTAGGAGCCGGATGAGGTAGTTCCTCAAGTCCGGATCTGTGCGGGGGGTGCCGGGTAACCGGCATTCATACCGCGACAATTTTGAGTATCCGGTTAAAGCCCCACCATTATGATTGTTTTATCACCCACGGCTATTTCTTGATAATAGAGCTTTTCTTCCCATTCAGCGGGACCGGGATCGAATATCACCAGGTAACCATGTTTTAATCCCAACCGGTCCAGGTAACGTC
>Ga0315276_10002985_pt1 | contig 15485 bp, 9 predicted proteins | sample YL17G05_0_MG_FD_204542 | JGI IMG/M metagenome (GOLD analysis project Ga0315276, IMG submission 204542) | Sediment microbial communities from Yellowstone Lake, YNP, Wyoming, USA - YL17G05_0 | ecosystem: Environmental > Aquatic > Freshwater > Lake > Sediment | place: USA: Wyoming | collected...
CACGGACGACTCACGGACAAAAGAAGCTTCGGTTATTCTGCTTGTTTTTTTCATCATTCATCGTTTTATCTTTTTTTCCGCTTTTCCTTTTTTCTCACCTTCTTACCCTCTTACCTTCTCTCCTTCTATCTTTTTCCGCTCTTCCTGTCTTTTCTTCATCATTCATCATTCATCATTCCATATAAAGATGTGTCCACGTATGGGCGATTACACTGATTGACGCTGATTTTTGTTTATTGTCATTTTTCACAGAGAATCCCGGTGCGAAAATAGTCACGGCAGATATAAACTTGGCCCCGGCAGATGAAAACCTGGCGCCGGCAGTTGCGGGAACGACGACGGCAGATGCGGGAATGGCGCCGGCAGATGCGGGAATGCCCACGGCAGGTGCGGGAATGGCGCCGGCACTTGAAAACTTGGCCCCGGCAGACTTAAACATGAGGCCGGCAGACTTAAACATGACGCCGGCAGACTTAAACATGACGCCGGCAGTTTTAAACATGGCCACGGCAGACATAAACATGACCCCGGCAGTTTTAAACATGGGTCCGGCAGACGTAAACATGGCGCCGGCAGTTTTAAACATGGGCCCGGCAGACTTAAACATGGCGCCGGCAGTTTTAAACATGGCCACGGCAGACTTAAACATGACGCCGGCAGTTTTAAACATGGGCTCGGCAGTTTTGGAAAATGCCACAGTCTTTGGGGTAATTGCCAAAGAGGTTGAGGCAAATGGCACAGCTCCTGGGGAATTTGCCAAAACCGTTGGGGCAAATGTCACAGTACCTGGGGCAAATACCAAAAAGGTTAAGGCAAATGACAAGCCCCCTGCGGCAAATGCCACAACAGTTGAGGCAAATGGCACAGCTCCTGGGGCAAATGCCGGAACATCTTTGGTAAATGTCAAAACACTTGAGGCAAATGACACAACGCCTGGGGTAAATGCCGCAGTGGTTGTGGCGGATGACACAGGAGTCGTGCAAGATTGCACGGGACTTGTGTCAGATCGCAAAGTAGTTGTGCAAGATCGCACGGCGTCCGTGTAAGATAGCACGGGGCTTGTGTATGATCGCACGGCATCCGTGCAAGATAACGCGGGACCTGTGTATGATCGCACGACGGTTGCGCAAGATAACACAGGACTTGTGCATGATCGCACGACGGTTGTGCAAGATAGCACAGAGCTTGTGCAAGATCGCACGGGGCTTGTGTATGATCGCACAGCAGTCGTGTAAGATAACACGGGACCTGTGTATGATCGCGCGACGGTTATGCAAGATCGCACGGCGTCCGTGCGAGATGACGCGGGGCTTGTGTATGATTGCACGGCTGCTGTGCATGATCGCACGGTGTCTGTGTAAAAGCCCGCCACCGCCGCTATATATAGCCATTCCCGGCTGCCATGCATTAACATAATTTCGCCGGAGAGACATGGAAAGATGGTGGTTGGGGGGCCTAATTGTTCATTAACAATTAACAATTATCCCTTTCTTCTTTTTTTAGTGGAAATAGGGCAGACACGAGATAGGCGGGGTCGCCGGTACGCCCTTACGGAAAGGAATTTTTATTAGCATGTCCCCTTCATTTCTTAGGGAGACTTTTTCCAGGCCATCGAAGACGATACTTGCTCTGTAGAACGATTTTTTCGTCGATTTTTTCCTATGTCCCAACTGCCCTTAAAATTTTAAGAGACAAAAAAAATTCCTTGAAATAGGCTTGAAAATGATTACTCCTTGTGGTAAAACTATATCTTATGAAGAAAAAAATATTTATCAGTTATTCGCACCGGGATGAAGCATGGAAAAATCGCCTGGTATCAAAGTTAAATGTTTTAGCGTTGGAAGGCGTATGCGATGTGTGGGATGATAGAAAAATCGAATCCGGCAGCGATTGGAAACTCGAAATTAAAAAAGCCCTGGACGAAGCCCATATCGCCATCCTGATTATCAGCAACAATTTCTTAACCTCCAATTTTATCCTCTCAGAAGAAGTACCGAAAATATTTGAACGTAGGAGAACGGAAGGCTTGTGGGTGATTCCGGTTTTCGCAAGACCGTGTGCCTGGAATAATGTACCGTGGTTGTCCGGCATTCAGGGTGAGCCGCGCAATGGGAAAACGCTGCAACAATGCGCCAAAAAAGGTCAGGCGGAAAAGATATTATCAGACCTTGCGGAAAAAATTGAGAAACGAATCGCTACGTTAGAACTTTCTCACCGAAAAGAATTACTGACAGAGCAAGTGCCTAGTGGGGGGTTCATTTCCCCAAACAAATTTCGTAAAGATATCCCTCCCGGGTTGAGTCATTCGAGTTTGAAAGTATCAGAATCTAAACATGAAAACCGTTTCCCTAAAATTGCAAATTTTGGCGCACAGTTGAAAAAATGGTCGGCAATTATTATTGCTCTAGTTTTATTGTCTTTTCCTATATGGAAAAGCCCTGTGGTTTCACTCATTTCTAAGATTGGTTCAATTATTTCGCCAATAGATCAAGAGCAGGTTAATTATGTAAAAAGAAAATTTTTACTCATGGAAATCATTTATCAAAAGATCGAAAATTTGAAGCAATACAAGGGGGATGATATCCAGAAAGAAATCCAACTATTAAAAAGTCTAATCCTAAAAGCACAGTCCCTAATCGCGAAAGAAGCGTATCGCGAAGCGTATGAACTATTAAGCGGTAAGATAGAAGGAACACTTTCCATCCTTAATGAGCAGTTTAGTCCGCTCTCTTATGAAAGCAAAAAACGTTGCGAACTTTCTATTTTGAAATTTAAAGCAAAGAAAGATGAAATTAAGAAAGCTTGCGAAGATGCAAAATTGAACTACAATAGACAACCCAGGTCATCGGGTTTGGATGCGATTAATTATGAGCCAGCTCATATATTTGAGATAGAACTAAATCCCGAAGTAATGATAAAAGCAGAAGCTTTACATATGCAAGCACTAAATGCCGATAAAGAAAAACAATATCTTTTAGCAGTGGCATTGCTGGATGAGACCACCACGAAATACAATGATATTTGTTCTTGGGTTGATAATGCAAGAATATTTATCACTACCCTTATGAATTATAACCTGCAAGACGCTCTTTGTACTTACAGAAAAAATTATCCTTTTGTGAATGACCCAGATTTTTATAAAAAATTTAGAAAATTAGAAGAAACGGCGTGTAAAACTCTTAACGATGACAATGCAGGTACCGCTAACAAACAATTTAACGAATTGAAAACCCATTTAGAAGAGGCCAAAGAACTGGCAAACCGATATAAAAAAGATCATAATTTACTTAACGAGCTGAAGGAAATTATCCCCCAAAACTTTGAAAACGGCCTCCGTAAAATTACTAATCAATTGAACAGCACCACCGATGAAATAGCACAACATGATTTTGAAAAAGCAACTAAGACTTTTAAAACCGTTGAAGAAAATAGACTCAAATTGATTAATGAAAGTATGGATAGCGAATTGGGTCCTATGAAAACAAAATTAGATAACGATGAGATATACTCCGTATACGTTTCATTAGACAATTTTAAAAAGAAATGGAACTCATATCTTGAAAGTTCAATTGAGAATAAAAAACTTTTAAAAAACTTGGAGGATAAATTAGAAAAACCAATCATTCCACTTGGTGACGGTGTGAATCTAGAAATGATTTATATCCAGGGGGGTACATTTCAAATGGGGTCACCCATTTCCGAACCCGAACGTGAAGAAAATGAATATCTTCATACAGTGAAATTGGATGGCTTCTGGATCGGAAAATATGAAATAACACAGAAACAGTATGAAAAAATAATGAACAATAACCCTTCCCCTTCTTTATTAAAAAATAGTCAAAATCCGGTAGTGAATGTAAATTGGGAATCTGCAAAAGAATTCTGTAAGCGACTTCAAAAAACAGGGAATAATTTTCGTTTACCTACAGAAGCCGAATGGGAATATGCATGTCGGGGAGGCACTAATACTCCGTATTACTGGGACAAAAAGCCGGAAACATCAGCACCTGTAACAGGATCACTCGTATCTGTTGAGAAGTCCTCAGAAAACCCAAAGGGATTGTTTGGTATGTGTGGAAATGTTTGGGAATGGTGCGAGGATTGGTATGGTGAATACGACAAAAAAACCTCAATTCAAGTTAATCCAAAAGGGCCCCCATCTGGAAAAGGTGGTGTTTTACGTGGTGGATCATTTAAAGATAAGATATCCTGCCGGTCAGCTTATCGCCGTTATGGCCCCCCTGAGTGCAGTTCCGATTCCATCGGTTTCCGTGTAGTCATTTCAATGTAAAGAAAAAATAGGTTCCTCGTAAGAATCTGTGCAAGAAAAAAAGTATACCAGGGCCATTACAATGATATTTCGGAACCCTCAACCTGTCAATAGAAGCGTTTGACATGTTGAGGAACCCGAAATCTTTTCCAGTTAAGCCCCGGTATAATGAGAATTGAATCGAGCATCGATTCATTCCCGGATACAATATCCTCAATACATTTTTTTGACAACACTTTCTGACCATTTTTTATATTCTCCTTTGCACAAATTCTTGAAAGGAGCCTAAAAATAATACCGACATCCTAGAGAAAATTTAAAAGTCGAAAAATTAATTTTCATTTCATATTCAGGCAAATCTAGATCTAATGGGCTCCCAAGAGGTAATCCCCAATTTAACCCAAGATACCTTTGATCAATTGATTTCCAATGATATTTTTTTAAGGGAAACAAATAATATTCAAAATTGACAAAAAGCCCAATAGGAGGTAGTCTATATTCCAATCCGCCGCCTATATTCCCGCCGATGCCACCCAGACCATTTTTTATTATACTATATTGAAGCGAAAAACAATCATCATATATCGCGTCTTGTTCTGGCCATATGCTGCCGTAACCTATACGTGCATATAAATTGACATCCGCAAAATAGATCGCGGGCCCTACCTGTAGGGAAAAATTTAAATCTTTAAAAAGCGGTAAAACAAATATAAAATCAACACTTATGGGGGTTATGGAAGATTCCGCTTTATCTGTCAATATTTTTTGTGTATATCTATTCACACCATTCGAAAACATACATGAGAAATTATAATCTGTATCGAAACTCCATTTATGCTGTATCGACGAAACAGAAAATATTATTCCATTGGTCCGGGAAAATAAACATAAAAAACCTCCACCAATGGAAATGGACTTTTTAAATCCACTGCTCACCATAGCATTCCTGTTTAAAGTCTGCCCAGAATTATAACTATTCCCTACGCTGTAGTTCATATTCACGGGTTTAACAGCGCTGGGAGCTCCGAAATCAAGGAAAAAAGCGACCCTTTTCAATCTCATCTCAATCTTTTTCTTAAGCTTCGTCGCCTTATCTTGAGGTAAAAGTTCAAGCGATTTCTTAACGCAAGAAAGCGCCTCTTCTAATTTTATCATTTTATAGAACTTCAAAGCCTTTTCATAGCTTTCATCTGCCTGTTTCTTTTTCTTTTCTTCTGCTTTCTTCTTCAACGACGTGATCTCGTCATCGCATAAAATTCCTTTTGCGTTTTCCAGTAAATCGACAACTTCATCGAATTTATTTCCATCAATAAGATTCTTATATCTTTCCCTTAAGTCTATACATTTTGTTAAAAGGTCATTGTTTGCCTTTAAAAGTTCCGCTGTTTCCGGAAAAGCCCAATTTTCCAGTGACTTATCAAGCTTAAAGGCAGCCTCATCATATTTGCAGTTCGATTGTGACTTCTTTGCATCTTCTATAAGAATTTTTGCTTTTTCTATGAAACTCAGGGCAATGTTGTTTAACTCTTCAACTAAAAGTTTTTTATCGGCTTTGGCTATATCACTGGAAGAAAAATCAATCTTTTCTATGGTTGGGTACTTTTGATCAAATTCCTTTTTTACATATTTATTGATAGCGATAGCTCCCGGTTGGGAAAAACTGGAAATTTGTGGGAGTTGAAAAGGCCGAAGCCGCAAAAATACGGTATAACTCATTATTAATGCTCTATCATCGCTATCTGAAACCAAATTAATGAACACGTCATAAGCTTTTAATAGGTACGTACTTTCAAGCTTTTCATCATTGTGTCTGCCCCCCCAAATATTTGCATTCTCATAGTCCTCCATCCCTATCTCAAAAGGGCTTTTGTCTTGGGCGCATAACTGAGGCACAAATAAGTAAGATGATACAAATCCAATGATTAAAATTAATATCAGGCTTCGTCTCATTTTTCCTCCTTTATTGTCTGCTATTAAAAGTTGTTCAAAACCAGCCACAGTCACTTCCAGGTAAAATCCGGGTTATTTTTTATCTTTTCATTTTACCACAAATGAAGCACAAAGTCAAATCATGGTGTGGGAAAACCGGACAAGAAAAAAAAACAGTGAGCGTGGAAAGAAGAACAACAAGGACAGAGTACTGGGGGTAGCCTCTCGATAAGGGATCAGCGGTTACTTTAAGTCCAAACAAAATCAGATACAAGGAGAAATATCCGGTAAAGATGATGAAATATCCAATTAATAAATGACACCGACGTTGCCCTCGAATTAGCGACTGGCCGTCCGCCCCGACACTAACCACATCACATGTTCGCAGCTTTCAAAAACTCCCCGTGACGTGACGCGGGCACCCTATCAAGAATTCAAATGACATTCGGGAGATGCAACAAATCTCCCATGGTTTTAATAATACTGGGAGAAGAGCCTCAAAAAATTCTACAATGTCGGTCGAGGAGCGTAATGCAAATCGCTCAATTACTTAAATCTTTTCCTCTCCAGGTCCTGCCGGATATTTTTTCGCAAATCCTTCAATTCTTTCTCAATATCGATTTTCTCAAAACCTTTGTTCTCCCAAATACCCCTTACGTTGATGGGTTTCTTTTTTTTGGTTATCAGGGGTCAGGATTCAGGGGACAGGTAGGAATGTCGCTAAGATAAGCATATAATAAATCCGAAATCCGAAATCCGAAACAAATTCAAAATTCAAATTTTTAAAATGCCAAACAAAAGCAATTCAAAACTCAAAATCTCAAACAAAAACAGCCTGCCTCCGGGAGTCGTTTGTTTTTGTTTTGGTCATTTGAATTTTTGTCATTTGGATTTGTTTCGAATTTCGTGCTTCATGCTTCGAATTTAGTCTTATCATAGCCCGGACGAGCCGGAACCAAAAAGGCCTGGCTCGCCGGGAAATCCCAAATTACAAACCACAAATTACAAACAATCCCCAAATTGCGACACGTAAAGGTTCAAAATTCAATACAAAAACAGGCTGCCTCGCTGCGCCCTGCTAACGGCAGCAGATTTGAATTTATTTGAAGTTTTGTCTTTTGGGGGGTTGAAACAAAAACACCGGGGTATTATAATTAGGCCATGATTAAAGATAAATCCGGATACCGCAAAGATGTTGCCTTTATCGACCGTGAAAAAGAATTGGCCTTTTTAAAAGATTGGATTAATGAACGTCCCGAATCTCTTCTTTTTCTTCACGGTCCCAAGTCTTCCGGCAAAACCACTTTACTGTATAAATTCCTGGAACAAATGGGAAAAGAACAGGAACTGGATATCAAATTCTTGAATCTCAGGAAAATTTATACCAACTTTTCCGGGAATTATGACTTTAAGGATTTTCTCAATATATTCTTTAACGTCGAAGATAAAGGGGAAAAGAAAGAGAAATTGTCCGCCGGGATAAACGTGGGTTTTTTCAAGATCGATTCCGAAATCGAGAAGAAAATGCAGCAAGGGAAAGTGGACCCGTTTAAAGTGATGGAAAGAGAGTTCCTCCGGTTGAAGAAAGAAGGGATAAAACCGGTGTTGATTATCGATGAGCTCCAGGCATTGGATAATATTTATATGAATAATGGTAGGGACCGGCGGGTGGTTATCGAACTGTTCAATTTTTTTGTGGCCATGACCAAAGAGTCTCACCTGGCGCATATTATTATCGCTTCCGCGGACGGTTACTTTATTAATACCGTTTATACCGATTCAAGACTGAAAAAGAGTTCCAAGTTTTTCAAGGTGAATTATCTTCTAAAAGAGGATGTCATGGAGTGGTTGCTAAACCTTGAGAAGTATTCTAAGATTAAAGACTATACACTTACCGGGGAGGATGCGGAAAAGATCTGGGACGTTGTGGGCGGCAGCATGTGGGAAATTCAGGACATTTTGTCCGACTTGTTTCGTGCACCCCTGGACGAAGTTCTCCGGTTGTATAAAAAAAAGATGCGCAATTTGATCGTGGATTATGTGGTCAGGCCGGAGCAGAAAAAGATTGAGAAATTGCTGCGGCGATTGAAGGAAAGGGATGAGTTTTCCAAGGAAGAAATCGATCCCGAAGATGAGGGGTTATTACGGGACATGGTGCGGCAGAACATTCTTTATTTTGATCCCACGGAAGCGATGTATTATCCCCAGGGGAAAAGCTATCACCACGGAATCCGGTTGTACTTTGAAAAATCGCTGGAGAGAGGAAAATAAAAATTTACCCATTAGCGGTTATTATCAGCGAAATAGTTCTTCCCCAAAACAAAGGCGAAGCAAGCGAAAAATTGTTCCGGGTGATGCTATTATATTATTGGCGATTTCTTGTATGTCCCCTTTTTCCTTTTAAATAGCCCAGTCTACTTTTTTAGTAATTCAGTGTCTGCCCGATTTTGGAAATGAAGAGGGATAATGGCCAATGGTCAATTGTCAATTGTTAATGGTGAACTGTTAATGAAAGAGATGCCCCGCCCAAAAGGTTCCCTCGTGATATATTGAAAAAAACATTCAAAAAGTCTAAAATAATATTATGAACAAATACTCCTTTAAATCCACGGCCAAATGGCTTCCCGCCTTAATGATCCTTCTGATCGGACTTATTTACTTGTCCTTTTTACCGGTAAACTATGATTTCGACGGCACCGTGTTCAGCCAATACCTGCGTTACGCACTGGTGAAAAATGATCTGTCCGTAACCCACCAACCCCAACACCCCCTATATACCCCACTCAATTACCTCCTCTACAACGGGCTAAAAAAAGCCGTTGGTTATAATGTCCTGGAATATTTCCACCTCCAATTGTTTTCCCTTTGCTTCGGCCTCCTCACCCTGTGGGTTACCCATAAAATCATCAAACAAGTCGCCGGCCCGGACCGGCGTTTCCTGCAAATCGCGGGCATGGCCCTGGCCGCCTTTGCTTACGGCCCCTGGTACTATTCCGTAGAGGCCGAAGTTCACATGGCCGGCCTTTTTTTTGTCGCCGCCGGGATGTACCTTTTATTCTTTAAACCCGACCCGGATAAATTAACCCGTACCGTGGCCGCATCCCTTTGCTTTGCCCTGGCCGCGGGTTTTCATTTGACCAACGGTTTAATCGCTGTCGCGGTGTTGTTGGTCTTTATCCTGGAGAAAAAATCCATTGGGAAAATCGTTCGTTTTTTTGTTTTCTATTGTGTATTTTTGCTGCTGGAATTGTCCATCTTCGCAATTGCAAGCAAAATAAACCTGCTTGATTTTTATAAAAATCAATTGCAGGGCAACGACATCCTGGCTGGTCATAAGATCAGTTACTGGACCGGTTTATCCATCGGCGGCCTGTGGGGTTCCTTCAAATCCGTGGCAAACGGCTTCCTGGTCTCAGCTTCACCCTTCTTAACGACAATTTCTTTTTTTCTCCTGGTATCCGGTGTAGCCTTTATATTATATACCGCTATCAAAAGTAAGAATAAGGGCTTTTATAAATTAGGCGCCTGGATGCTGCCTTATTTTATCTTTTTTACCTTCTGGGACCACCGGAACCTGGAATTTAAACTAAATGTGGTTCTGCCTTTTATAATACTCTTCATCGCCTCCGCCGCATTCTTTATTCGCCGCATGCAAAACAAAACCGGGGTATCCCTGGCCAACACCGGCATCCTCATTCTGATACTTTCCGTATTCATAATCAATTTTTATTTTTACATGAAACCCGCCAACAACCTTGAGAACAACCGTAATTACCAGGCAGCGGCGGCCATAGAAAAAGTAACCCCGCCCCAGGCCGTCATTGTCATTGCCGGATGCGGTTCCGACCTTTCCATTCATAATAAAATCTATATCTCTTATTTTGCCGCTCGCAAAGTATTTATCCTGGACTGGATGCTGGGCAAAGGCCTGTCATTGGACGATATCCGGGCCCGGTTGGAACAGGAACAAGCAGTTGGAAACCCTGTATATTTCTTTTCCGATGCCCTCCTGGAAGGCGAAGGCCCAGCGCTGCAACAACTTTTGAAAAACCACCACATGGAAGCCGCCGATTATGCCCGGTTCCTGGAAAAGATGGATTTTAAAGAGAAAATCCCGGTAATCGACGACTATTATCTGAGCAAGATGTGACAAGGGATGAGATTAATTTTTACTTTTATTTTGCCTCCGGCGGCCAGGGGCTTTTTTAAAAAACCGCCCCTGAACCCCGAAAAATTTTTGTTAATGCCACTGCACCACATGGTTGATTAAGGAAAGGAGATATGCCATAATAAATTCATGAAACTAAAATCTCTTTCCCTTATCTTGCTCCTTATTCTTTTCCCTCACGTGGGGCAGGCGGGCCCCCCGGATTCGGAAATCGGGACATGGTGGGAAGTGCAATTGTTTATGACCGTCAGCGGCAGCTACCGGTACTATTACAATAACGACACTATCGCCGGCGAATATTCCTTTAAAATAATTTCGACCGCATCCATGGAACAAGACAACAGCGGCGATTATATCCTCTACCCGGCGGGGGAACAAATCTCTGTTATTAATTGGAAAGAAAGAAAAGCCGATAAAGAAGGCGACTTTAAAACGACCGCCATAGACCTGGCTAAAACAATGACCCCAGGCATGCAGTTAAATTACGTGATCAAAGAAAATAGGAAACTGTATTTCGATTTTGAAGTGTTTTTAAAAGCCCCGGTGCTGGACAGTACGCATCCCTTTAAACAGTTCCTCCTTCCCCGCAGCGCCCTGAACCAAAACATCGATCGCAAAAACAAATACAATAAAAATGTGCGCAAAGGTTCCAACGCGGTGCACTTAACTGAAAAACTTTTTTTAAAGCAGGTGGAAACCGTAAAAACATTTACCTGGCAGTGGCAAAGGGGAAAGTCCGATTTTTTCAATGCTCATTCCGCGGCCCTGGAATTAAAGATCATTAAAAAGTCTCCCGGGCGGGAATGATCTTCCCGGCCCACAACTCATGCAAGAATTCTCGCCAGGGGATTATGGAAATTCCCTGGTGAACGCGCCTGGTTTTCTCATTGCAAACAATCAATGAAAGCCGCGGCGCGTATTCTTCAGTGAAAGTGATGAGAGGTTTAATGTCCCTGTTATCCACACGGTTTGTCCCTTTCACTTCGATGGCCACCTCGCCGTTTCCAAGAATAAAATCCACTTCCAACCCGGATTTCGTTCTCCAAAATTCGATATCAAAATCCGTTTCGCCGTAAGAGTTGTATGCCCGGAGTTCCATAAATATAAAGTGTTCGAAAGCCTGGCCGAACCATTCGCCTTTTTCTTCCCGGATGTGTCGTTTTGTTACGGCGCCGGCGACGCCCACATCAAATAGATAGAATTTTGAGGCTTTACCGATGACCTGCCGTTCTTGCCTTTTTTTAAAGGGTTCCACCATGGTTCCCAGCAATGTATCGATGAGTATCTGATAATACTCTTTCACGGTCTTTGAATCCACCCCGCACTCGCGGGCGATATTTGAAAAATTGGTCAACTGTCCGTGCGAGTAGCCCATGGCTTCGAAGAACCTTGAGAATGCCGGGATATTTCGCGCCAGTCCTTCATGAAAAACTTCTTCTTTAAGATAATCCCTTACATAGGCTTTTAGAGATTTTTGATAATTGTCTTGTAAATAATGAACCGGGATCATGCCGCGATTCAGGACCTTTAATAAATCGATTTTCTCGATGCCGACCTCGGTGGAGGTCAGTGGAAACATCTCAAATCGCCAGGCCCTACCGCCTAATAAATTAGCCTGTCCCCGTTTTAGTTTCCTGGCGCTGGACCCGCAAAGGATAAACCGGTTGTTTGTATTTTCAATCAGCCAGTGGACTTCATCCAGCACTTGCGGGATTTTTTGTACTTCATCCAGGATGACGGGGTGTTCGAGGGGTTCCCCTTTTTGGGCCAATAATTGTTCTCGTAATAGGGCCGGGTTCTTAGAGAGTTCGAGAAACAAATCGGTTTTGAGGAAATCATAAACCAGGCTGTTGGGGAATTTTTTTTTAAGGTAAGTTGATTTCCCGGTTTTCCTTGCGCCCCACAGGAAGGCGGATTGCCGGGCGGGAAGTTCGATCTTTAAATTTCTTTCAAAATCGTCCATTTTCGGAACATACTCCAAATTAGTCTAACTTTTTCGGAGTATACTCCGATTTGGTTCGAATGTCAAGGTTTTATTTCGCTGGTAATCACTGGTAACATAGGTGCGGGGCAGGAGGGCAGGGGTGAATTTTGCATGTTGACATAATTTTAAAAGGCGCATATACTATCGGGGTGCCTTTTTTAAATATTGCAGGAGGTTAATATGCTGTCTAAAAAGAAATGGAAGTTTATCCCGGAAGATATCAGGCCAAAATAGTGGGAATATGATACAGTCAAAGAATAATATCCAACAAATGAGCACGAATGAAAATGAATCGATAAAGCCCGAAGATGGCGAATTGTTTGACCGGGTGGTCTCCATTCTGGAACAGGCCCGAGCAAATGTGGTGCGCGCCGTCAACAGTAACATGGTGATTGCATACTGGCTGATCGGGCGGGAAATCGTGCAGGAGATTCAGGGTGGTGAAGAGCGGGCTGAATATGGAAAGCACATTGTAAAAGAGCTCTCCCTGAAGTTGATGGCGAAGTACGGGAAAGGCTATTCAACGACCAATTTATGGTATTTTAGGCAATTCTACATGGTCTTCGCAGATCGCCTCCCGGAGATTCGCCACAAACCTTGTGGAGAATTCTCGTCGGACAAGAAACTCCACAAGCCTTGTGGAGTTTTGGAAGACATGCACCTTGCAATAGAGAAAAGCGGTACTATTAAAGGATTTTCACCTATTTTGAGCTGGTCGCATTACCGAACTCTAACTAAGGTTGACCACAAAAACGAACGTCTGTTCTACGAAATCGAAGCAGAAAAGGAAGGATGGAGTGTGCCTGTTCTTGAACGGCAAATTCATTCATTCCTCTTTGCTCGATTGCTAAAAAGCAGAGACAAAGACGGCGTGCTGGCGTTAGTCCATGAAGGGCAGACCATCAAAACGCCCGCAGACACCATGAAAGACCCCTATGTTCTCGATTTTCTTGGGATTCCCTATGAGCAGAAACTGCATGAATCCAGGTTGGAAAAAGCGATCATCGACAATTTGCAGTCATTCCTCCTTGAATTGGGCAAAGGGTTTGCTTTCGTCGCCCGCCAAAAACGCCTCCAGTACGAGGATGAGTTTTTTTATGTCGATCTGGTCTTCTATAACTGTATTTTGAAATGCTACCTACTGATTGATTTAAAAATCGGCGAGTTGACTCATCAGGATATCGGGCAGGTGGATAGTTATGTCAGGATGTTTGATGACAAATACATCACCGATGATGATAACCCGACCATCGGACTGATTCTTTGTGCAAAAAAAAATGAAACGATTGCGAGATATTCGGTATTGAAAGACAGTAAGCAATTATTTGCTTCCAAATACATGCTTTATCTGCCGACGGAAGAAGAACTACAGGCAGAATTGCAACGGGAACGGCGAATGATAGAAGATCGGCGGGCAAATATTTAGGATTCCTTAAAAACTGGAAACGATAGGGGATCGGTTTATTTCACCCCTGGATCATCGTTGCGTTTAAAGCTCAGCGCCGCGCCGCAACGTCCGGTAAAGGCGGTATAGAGGGTTAATAATCCCAGTGCGCCTATCCAGTTCCGGTAATATATGCCCAGGCCGATGACTACCAACGATAGACCGATGCGAATATATTTTAAAATCTTATTTGTATTCGTGTTACATGTTTGTGTTTTTATAATTTTCATGCGGTCATTATAAACCAGAACATGGCTGGCGTCAATAAACAAAAGTTTTTGGGGGTCCAGGCCCCTTTTTTCAAAAAGGGGCTTGGCCGCCGGAGGCAACCTGTATCATGACTTTATTTTCCAACCCTTTTGCTTAAAAATGTTTTCCAGCTTAGTCTTTTTATAGCACCGGATATGCTCTTCCCATTGGGTACGAAACGAATCAAAATAAACCCGGGCATCCTCTTCTTCAAAATAATACTTTAAAAATGCCTCCCCATTTTCCACCACGGGGACCACATAATATTCCAGCGGCTTATTGTCTTTTCCCCTACTGCCTTCAAGTACCTGCGGGAACGGGATAGCCATCAAATCATCCATATGCCCCGGCTTTTTTAAGTCCTTATATTTCTTCTCGAAAACATCGATCCTTTTCCAGCGGTTAAACTCGCCAACCGCTTGCTCCCAGGCATCGAACTCCCGCTCGCCCAGGATCACGCCGGCGTGTTCCCCGGTGGCCAATATCAACTCAGGCTCTTTCACTTTCTCAAAGAACGAATACTCGCATTTAATGAACGCTTTGCCTTTGATGTAGAGAACATTCAACCATTCGCCGTTAACCTCCAGGAGCTGCGGCCACCCGGCCTTCTTAAGTTGTTTTATGACGTGATGGGGAAGTAACCTTGCCGGGTTGATCAAGGAAAACCCGGAATTAAACTTGAAAAAAAGGTCCAGGTCATCCATGCGCAAATGTTCATCCAACTCTCGGAAAAGAAAACTGCGCCAATAAAAGTCAAAGGATTTCAGGTCCCCTTTAAGCACTGTTTTAATCTCCTCGAAACCCTGTTTCACCTTTGCCATTTTCAGGGAAATATCGAAGCGCTGTTTATTCTTTTCAAACCAGGGCAGGACTTCCTGGATCACCAGTTTTCTTTCCCCGGGGTTTTCCCAGTCGGGGGGTGAAGTGAAGGACCGGATGGCTTTCCCGCCGAAGTAGAACTCCCTGAAAACTACAACTTTCGAATTGGCGATAATCGCCGTTTCTTTTTTAAAGTAACTGAAGGGTTTCAGTTGTTCCAGGAGTTCCAGGGTTAGTTCCGAGGCAAAGGTGATCAATGGGATCAGGATATCCTCTTTTTCGCCGGTGTGGATATTATCGCGGCTAATAACCAGGTCAAAGGGGAGGCCCACCAGCATTTCCGGTTTTTTTTCAAAGAGCATGGATTCGCGGTTCAGTTGGCGCACCTCGTCGTCTCTTACGTAATCTTCGCCCACTTTGATATTCACTTCATCGGCAAAAGAGGAAATTATCGCCCGGTAGAGCATGGGAATATCGTTTGAAGAGAGCCCGGGTTTTACCGCGGTAGTAATGCCCAGCCGTTTGTTCAATTCGCGGTATATTTCCATGGCCAGGGCAAATTTCTTCCGGTTGATGCTTTTGCGGTTCCTCTTGAAAGATTCCCAGAGGGCCAACTGGTTCA
>Ga0315276_10002987_pt1 | contig 15481 bp, 8 predicted proteins | sample YL17G05_0_MG_FD_204542 | JGI IMG/M metagenome (GOLD analysis project Ga0315276, IMG submission 204542) | Sediment microbial communities from Yellowstone Lake, YNP, Wyoming, USA - YL17G05_0 | ecosystem: Environmental > Aquatic > Freshwater > Lake > Sediment | place: USA: Wyoming | collected...
AGTGGATTGACTCGCTCCTGACGATCGATGGGATTGTCCGGCAGCCGAATGGACGTCAGCTTGTGGCTTCGGCGACGATCCACGAGACCCTCTCTCTCCAGAAAGAGACCCGTCCGAGTCCGGCGATGCCAGGTCAGATCACCGGGAGAGCGTCAGATTTTTCGCTGCGGACCGAAAACTTTGACCTCTCGATCATACGACCATTCCTCAACCCGAAGATGGTCGCTCAGGTCCAAGGAATACTTTCTGCCGATATCCTCGGGAAGGGCTGGGGTGAGACGCTGCAGGCCAAGGGGAGCTTCGTGGTGGACAGTGGTCGGGTTTCACTCCCGGCTCTGGGAGCGACCTATGACAGTATCAGGGTGGTCTCCACACTGGAGGGACAGGACCTTCGCATCCAGAACGCCCGGGTCACGTCAGGTGAAGGCTTGTTTACCGGCGCGGGGACCGTCAATTTCAGGAATCTCGATACGCTGAGGCCTGATCTCGCTCTCAAGGGGACCAATTTTCTCGTTCTGCAGACTCCATCGGCGAAGGTGACTGTGTCCGGAGATCTCCATGTCCGGGGAACGGTCGCGACTCCCACCGTGGGTGGGAATCTGGAGTTGAGGGACTCGTATTTCACCATCCCCGAGACGGGTGATTCAAAGAAGGTGGAGAGTGTGGAGCTCACCGAGGAAGATTATGCGATGTTGGAGAAGTGGTTCGGATATCGCCGCAGGACGGTCTCGCGCGATTCGACATCACCCGGTCTGGGGCTGACCCTTGACCTCGACCTCGCGATTGAGCGAAACACCTGGATTCGGAAGCGGCAGAACCCAACACTCGCGCTCGAGCTTGAGGGAGATGTCTCCATCCACAGTCAACCTCGCCAGCTCCCGAGGATCACGGGAATTCTCAGGCCGTTGAAGGGGAGAAGTTATGTCGGCCAGTTCGGGCGGCAATTTGACATCACCGACGGCGAGATCCTCTTCAACGGCGCGCTAGAGGAGCTCGAGCTGCGTGTTGGATCAGAGTACAAGGTGCAGTCCAAGGGGGGGTCGGGTCGTTCCGAGGTGTTGATCCGAATGAACGTCGAGAGCAAACTGGGCCGCTATACCTTCCGCCTGACATCCGATCCCGCGATGGACGAGTCCGAGATCCTCTCCTACCTCGCCACGGGAAAATCGAGCAGCGGAGCTCTCGCGAACACGGCGGACCAGGGAGGACTCGGTGGAGCGGTAGCCCTGGAGCAGCTGGTCGGTGCCGCGGGGGGGCTCACCGAGGGGAAGATCCCTCTCGATGTCTTTCAGATCCGCCAGGAGGGTGCTCGGGGTATCACCATCGTGGCGGGAAATTATGTCACCCCGAAGACCTACCTCGGCATCCGCGCGCCGATCCTGATGAACCAGGGGACGGAGGACACCTACTATGACGTTGGCTCGCAGTTCGAGGTGGAGTACGAAGCCTCGCCGTGGCTCTTCCTGAATTTCCAGGGCGGTAGTTCCAGGGTACTCTTCCTTCTGAAATCCCGCTATGCGTACTAGCGTTGTCATGATGAAGCGCCTCCTCTCCCCCTCCCGCCTGCCGAGTTCGCCTCAGCGATGTCGACGGGCGATGGAGCAGGCGTCGTCCCCCCGGGGGATCGCTGCCGCATCCAGGCCGGTGTCATCCTGGTTCACATTTGCGCTGGCGGCTCTCTTCCTCCTCTGTGCCCGGCTGTCACACGCCCAGGAAGAGCCCATCCGCACCGACGCATCGACGCAGGTGAGCACCATTCGGTTTGAATTTGTGAAGACCCGGTCATTCAGGGAGAGCGATCTCCGGTCCAGAATATCGCTTAGTGAAAGAGGCGATCTCCCCGGCGTGAGAAACTTTCTTGATTTCCTGCCGATGATCGAACCGGTGGGCGACCATCCCTTCGACGCGATGGAGCTGCAGAGGGATGTCGTACGCCTGCGGTCCCTCTATCGCCGGGCCGGCTTTCTACAAACAGCGGTCACCTACGATATCGCGATCGACCGGGAAGCGAACCTCATCGACATCACATTCATCATTGACGAGGGGACCCCGGTACTCCTGAGAGGCGTGCGCGTCACAGGCGACAGCAACGGTACCCCCCTGACCCTTCCTGATGATGCGGAGAAGAACTGGCAGGCGTCATCCTCCGACATTCTCCCGGCAACGGATGAACGTCTCAATCTCTTCGACCTCCCGAACGTCGAAGCGAGGACGTCGAACTGGTTCATGGAGCAGGGATATCCGTTTGTCCGGTCGCAAGGGTTCGTCACGGTCGACTCCCTCAGCCATACGGCCATTCTGGATCTCCGGGTCATGAAAGGTCCGCGCAGCCGCATCGGGGCCATCACCGTTCAGGGGGAGCAGACTGTTCGGGAGCGGGTCCTGGTGCGTGAACTACCTTTCAGCGAAGGAGATCTCTTCTCCCCGGGCGCACTCCGGGAAGGGAGGAGGGAAATTCTCGGGCTGGGGCTTTTTCGCCGGGTGGCTGTTGAGATTCCTCAGGGGACCCCCCCGTCAGAGGTCGTCCCCGTGCTGGTCGATGTCACCGAGGCCCCTCCCCGCCTTGTGACCGGCTCGGCGGGTTACGACTCACGTGGCGGTCTGACGGGACAGGCAGACTGGCAACACCACAATTTCACCGGCGACGCCCGCACTTTCGCTGTCTCGGCTCTTGCCCAGACGGGGGTATGGGCCCTGGAAGAAATCCCCGAAATCCTGTACCGCGGCTCCCTCTCGCTCACGCAACCCTACATTTTCCACCGGCGGCTCTCGCTCCTCGGTGGGCCCTTCGTCGAGCATCGCGATGACTACCGGGACCGGTCCAACGCAGTAGGGTTTCTTGCCACACTCATCTACCAGATCGATCCTCTGCGTTCATTTGCTCTGAACTATTCCATCAGCAAGAGGTTCATTCTCGAAACGAGATATGGAGAATACACATCAGGGGCGATTGACATCCTCACGCTGCTCAGCATACAGTCCAAGGGTGACAGGGTTCTGAAGAACACGATGGGGGTGCAGGCTTCCTACGGCTCTCTCGACGACTTCGCCATTCCGCGCAGGGGCTACTTGCTGCGTCCCACCGCGGAGGTGACGTTTGTCCCGGCACTGAACAGCGTTGAGTATTTCAGATTTACCATTCCGGTCTTCGCATTCCAGCCATTGAGCGAAACTATCGGGATGGCATTCCGTTGTTCGATGGGTTCGATACTTCCTTTCGGCAACGGCCTGCCGCAGGAGGGGGAGACGTCGGGGGAGAAGTTTCTTCAATTCCGGGACATCATTTTCATGGCCGGCGGACCGGATGATGTCAGGGGATGGGGCTCGCGATTGCTCGGGCCGAAGGCGCCGGACATACGCATCGAGAGCGTGAGCCCGGACACCATCTACTCGGTGAACGGGTATATCCCCGTGGGCGGGCTTTCGCGGGTCACCTTCAGTCTCGAGTGTCGGTTTCCAGTTCCGGGTCTTGGTCCCGCGGCTGGATTGTCGCTGTTTGTTGACGGCGCCCGAATCTGGAACGCCAAACCGCAATTCCAATCCGTGGGATGGGGGGACGAGGACAAGTTCTTCTTCGGAACCGGTCTTGGGTTTCTCTACCGGCTCCCAATCGGGACGGTGCGGATCGATACCGGATACAAACTCAATCCCTCGTATCAGGATCTCCGCGAGGCCAAAGATGTTGTCAGCGCCCTGCTTGCAGGAACTCCGCTCGATCAGGTGCCGGCGAAGGAATCCAAGCGGTTCCATGTCCACCTCTCCATTTCTGTCTCCTTCTGAGGTCGGAAGGGGCGGATCAACCGCCGCACGACTGAAGAAGCTCGTCGATGGTGTGGGAGAGAACCAGAGCCATAAACGAACGGACATTCCGATGGGGGCTGGTCGTGACCTTCTGGTCGTGACCTTCTGTGGTCGTGACCTTCTGCACCCATCGGTTGCGTTTGTGATGGGCGGGATCTATCTTAGTCAATCCTCATCGTAGTGCTCACCATTGCAGCGCGACAATCTGTCACGCGGTGGCAGCGTCGCAGGGCACGCTGCCGCGACAGACCGTTGCGCAGTTCTCTACATCTCAATTCGTTCTGGAATGACAACACGAGAGCGGGTGCTCACCGTCTTCGCCGGCGGCCAACCGGACCGCCTGCCGAATGTTGAGTTTGGCTATTGGGAAAAGACGCTGGAACGCTGGCACACGGAAGGGCTCCCGGCCAGCGTCACCACCGACGCCGGCGCGGAACGCCACTTCGGCCTGGAGGGCACCACAATCTTTGCCGAAGTGCCCATCATCAATGGATTGCACCCGCGGTTTCCACGGATGGTGCTTGAGGAACAGCATGACCGCATCCTACTGCGGGACGAAGAAGGGAATGTCTGCGAAGTGCTGACCGAGCATTCAAGCATGCCGCGGTATGTTAAATTCGGTCTCCAGAGCCGTGACGACTGGGAGCGTCTCAAGGAGGAGCGACTCGATCCGGAGTCGGCAGGCAGAATCGGAGATCTCGCAGAAACAGTTGCGGATGCAAGAGAATCCGGCATGCCGCTCTTCATCCATGCAGGGTCGCTCTACGGTTGGCTGCGCAACTGGATGGGAGTTGAAGGCCTCTCGTATGCGCTCATGACGGATCGGGATTGGGTGGAAGAAATGATGGAGCATTTGACGCTTCTTACCCTGACCCTCCTCGAGCGCGTCCTGCCTTTCGTCCCGGTGGATCTCGGATGGTGGTGGGAGGACATGTGCTACAACCATGGCCCACTGATGTCTCCCGCCCTCTTCCGCGAACTCATGGTCCCGCGATACAAACGCATCGTCCAACTCCTCCGCAAGCATGGCGTGACAACCAATATTCTGGATTGCGACGGCAGCATCCATCAGCTCGTTCCGTACTGGCTGGAGGCCGGCATCAATTGCATGTTTCCGCTCGAAGTGGCCCATACCGATGCTGCCAGACTGAGAAGAGAATATGGCGATCACCTGCTGCTCCTCGGCGGTGTCGATAAACTGGCATTGATTGGCGGGACGAAGGAAATTGACAGGGAGATCGAGCGCCTGGTGCCGCTTGTCCAGAGCGGACGGTATATCCCTTGCGTGGACCACAGGGTCCCGGCGGATGTGTCGCTGGACAGCTACAGGTACTATCTGCAGAAGAAGGAGACATTGCTCACCGTACGTTGACGGTGAAGACGTAAGGAAGGTTCGGCCGATATAGCCAGAGCAAGGAGGAGAACGTAGTGACTGACATGTCTGCGCACCCCGAGGCTCCAACGATGAATAACACAATAGCCGGGCAGTGGATTTGGTGCACCGGAGAGGAACGGCCGAAGAACTTCTATCTCCATCTGCGCCGTAGATTTGAGTGTCCGGGAGGAATTCGTTTTGCCGACATCGCGGTGACTGCCGATAGCCGCTACCACCTTTTCGTCAACGGCGTTCGTGTGGCGGCAGGACCTGCACGGAGCGACCGCCGCTGGCAATGCCTGGACCGGTGGGATATCACCCGCTATCTCCGGACAGGGCACAACGTCATTGCAGCGCTCGTTCATCACTATGGGGAATGGACGTTCGCATACATGCTCGGCCGCGGCGGATTTCTCGCCGACATCACGATGAGCTGTGAAGACGGAAGGTCCGAACGAGTGAGCACCGATGCATCGTGGCTGGTACGTCCGTCGGATGCATGGGAACGACGGCTGCCGCGGATGAGCATCCAACTCGGCTTTGCCGAGACCTTCGATGCCCGCAAGGACTTTGATGGATGGACATCAACGGATTTCGATGATTCGCCCTGGGAGCACGCCGTCGTTTTGGGGCCTCCCGGCATGGAACCCTGGCCGCGCCTGGTGCCTCGTGACATTCCTGCGATGACTGAAACGCCGTTTCAACCGGCTCGGGTCATCGACACCGGATGCGTCGGCGTGCCGGCCACCGGACACTACGTCGACCTCCATCGTGTGATCTGGTGTGCCGCCCACGGCGTGGCCTATCTGGGAACATTTATCTGGTCACCGGAGGAGTGTGTTCTGGAGATTCGCGCGGGCAGCCAGGAGGCAGTGAAACTGTGGTTCAATGGTGTGCTCGTGGTCAGCAGTGTGGTGAAGCGGGAGTTTGCCCCTGATCATGAGACCGCGCAGGTGCAGATTCGCAAAGGATGGAACACCGTACTCGCCAAGGTGGTTCAGGACGACTCACAATGGCATTTCGGTTTCCGGCTTCAGGGTGAGGGAAGTGATCGATGTGTGTATGCACGTTCCATGCAGCACCAACCACCTGTGACCGACGAAGTTGACCCATGGTGGCTTCTCGGCCCGTTGCAGGCTGAGTCGATGAAGGCCGGTTTCGATGAAGTATATCCGCCGGAGCTTCATTGGCATTCTGATACGCCGGTCCTTCAAAACAACGGTCCCGATCTCCACTGGATTTCCGCGGGCGTGACAAAGGAATCGCAGGTGACCGCAATTATCATGAGCAGAGAGCCACGACTCGTCGCCAGGCATCCACGTATCGTGAATCCATCCGGACTGATCGGTCCCGGAGAGCCCTCAGAATTCCTTCCAGGAGAGGAGCACGGGGCGTACGCCGTGATCGATTTCGGGAAGGAGGTGACGGGTTTTCCTGTGCTGGAAATAGGGGGCGCGACGGGGGGTGAGATTGTCGATGTCGGGTACAGTGAGTTCCTGTCGGGACCGGATGGCTCGGTCCTTTCGCCTGCGGAGGGAACGCTCGGGGTTGTGAACTGTGACCGCGCCGCAGTGCACTATGCGGACCGGTATATCTGCAAACCCGGAGCGCAACAATTCCGCACGTTCGACAAGCGCGCCTTCCGGTTCATGCAGGTGGATGTGCGGCGATTGAGTCGGCCGCTTCGTATAGGACCGGTATCGCTTCTCCTCTCCACATATCCCGTGGAGTACCGCGGTCAATTTGAATGCGCGGACCCGATTCTCAACAGAATCTGGGAAGTCGGACGCTGGACTGTGCAATTGAATATGGAGGACGCGTATACGGATTGTCCGTGGCGTGAGCGCGGACAGTGGTGGGGCGATGCACGCATTCAGGCGCTTGTGAACTACTACGCCTTTGGCGATTTGGCCCTCATCAGGCACGGACTGCGCACGATCGCACATTCGCAGGATGCAGAAGGCTGGACACGGGGCATCTATCCAACCGACTGGTCCTACGCCATACTCCCCACCTTCAGTCTCTTGTGGATCATCTCCCTGCTTGACTACCTGCGCTATTCCGGCGACCGTGCCCTTCCTGGGGAATGCCTGCCCCAGGTCGAAGGCGTGCTCGAAGCCTGTGGACGGTATCGTGCGGAGCATGGACTCCTGCGGGATATGCCTCACTGGCTTTTCGTTGATTGGGCCGGCGTTGACACAACGGGAGAATCCGCTTCGGTCAATGCACTCTACTACGGAGCGTTGCGTGCGGCTGCTGAGATCGCCCGGTTTCTTGATCGCCCTGAACTTGTCGGGAAATACGCCGCCATCGCCGAAGAAGTGCGTTCAGGCATGAAACGAACCCTGTGGGATAACGAACATAAGTGTTTCCGTGAAAGCTGGCGCGGGGGCGCACTCAGCAAGGAGATCAGCGAGCAGGCCAACTGTTGGGCCGTGGCATTCGGCGCGGTGGAAAAGGAATTGGCCGTCGATGTCATGAAGGCGATAACACAGGAGAAGCAGGCGAGCGTGCTTATCGGCACGCCTTATTTCGCCTTTTACATGCTGGACTCGCTGTGCAGGGCAGGCGAGCATTCACAGTTCCTTGAGTATATCCGGAGCCGCTGGTCGCCCATGCTACGCTGGGGCGCCACCACGTGGTGGGAAATGTGGCAGACGAATGCCAGCCTCTGCCACGGATGGTCCTCCGCACCGACCTACTTCCTGCAATCGGAAATCCTCGGGATCAAGCCGCAACGTCCGGGATGGGAGGAGATCAGCATAGAGCCACATCCGGCCGATCTCCCCTGGGCGCGGGGAACCGTTCCGTCTCCACTCGGTCCGATATCTGTGGAGTGGAAGAAGGAAAAGGGCTTTAGGCTGCGTATCGATGTCCCGGCAAAAACCCGCATTCGGCTGCCTGGGTCGGAGTGGGGGACTGTGGAAGTACAACGGGTGAGTGACGGCAGAGAGTGTACCTTCGAACGGTTGACGGATGACCAGGGCACCACATCGATCATCGTTCCCGATCCCGGTGCGTATCTGTTCCGGTGCCCGTAACCCCTGTCACAGGCGGTCGGAATTTCGGTCGCGCCATGTTCGTACCGGCGGTCTATTGCCTCCTGCTTCTCATGGTGTCGAGCAGCTCATTGTTGACCGGGTAGTGGCGGATCAGCCCCAGCGAAATCAATGAGACTGCCGGCCCCGCAAGCAGTGTTAGGGCGCAGAGTCGCCACAGCGTTTCCGGTGCCTGTACGATTTCCTTCCCCGGTTCGAACCCGATCAGCGTCAAACTGTATCCGGTGATCAGCACGGCCAGCGAGACGGCGCACTTCTGCGCGAAGCTGAAGACTGCGGCATACGCTCCATCCTTGTTGATCCCGGTCCTGATCTCGTTGATTTCAGATACGTCTGCCATCATGGAGGTTGCCGTGGGGAAAATAATGCCATTCCCCATCCAGTAGAGACCATGGAAGAGAGTGAAAAGGATATAGGCGAGAGGAATGGTGTATGAACAGACCGTAGCGGTCTGTCCGGGGATCAGCAGACCCGGCAGAAACAACGCTGCAAGGATCACGTTGCACCCGATGCTCAGGAATCCTCCGAAGAGCACCCCTCCTTTCTTGTCGAATCTCCTGGTCAGATACGATGCGAGGAGCGAACCAATGCCGAAACCGATCATCGAACTGCCGTGCGTGATGGATTTCTCGATGCCGCCGAACCGCATGAAGTGCTCGTACAGGTACATCTGAAGCGAACTCACGAGGGCGATACCGACCGTCACGACGACAATGAAAGCGAACACATACCGCGGATACCGATCGCCCACGATTTCCCGCATGTCCTTGATGAATCCCTTGACGGAGTTTCCCTCCGTCGTTATCTGCCTGCTGTCTTTGATATGTTTCCGGGTCAGGACGAGGACCGCGAGGACGCACAGCAGTGAGACGGTGGCGAAGCTCAAGCCCATGGTAAGATAGTTGTCAGCGACAGACGTTGCGCGGACGCCTGCATTGTTGGAAAAGAAGACCGCCCACGCCAGAGCCGGGCCAAACACATTTGCGAGCATGTTCATTGCTGAGCGAATTCCCTGAAGGGTTACTCTCCCGCGATAGTCCGTGCAGATCTCGAACCCCAGCGCGACAAATGGCACATAGAACACCGTGATGGCCGTTCGCTGGAGGAGGTTGATCCCGACGAGGTACCAGAACAGCAGCTGTGCATTGCCAGTAAAGACGGAGGGCACGTACCAGAGAAACACGTACGTGGCTATTGTGGCAAGCCCTCCCCAGAGCATGTGGGGGTGTCGTCTCCCGAATCTGCTCTTTGTATTGTCCGAGACATGACCCATGACGGGATCGGTGATCGCATCCCAGAAGACCGCAAGGGCCATGGCGATGCCGGCGTCCGCGTGTCTCAGACCCAGGGCGTCGGTATAGTACAGCATGGCATAGCCGAACAGCGAATTCATGATGATGGAGTTGGCGCATTCTCCCACGGAGTAGCCGACCATACTTGAACGCGAGCATGAAGTTGGCATTGTCGACATCGTTTGGACTTTCTCTGGTGCTTGCCGCGCTTGAACGTGAAACGCCGTTTTCGGAATATAGAGGAGAATAGTGAGGAATGCGAGTGGTGCGGGGGGGGGAGTCAGGTAGATCAAGAGCGAGGTATGGTGCCGGTGCCCCTGTATCCAAATGAAACTATCGTCAGTAGGGGGCACGGCACGCGGTCGAACTATGAAGAGTTGACGGGAGTGTGCAAAGGTTCAGTCGGCGGTTCAAATGGGAAGATCGGAATCTCCGGGCTTCTCATGTGCTCTTTCGGTTGACGGGATGAGGGAGAAACGCGTACACTTCTATTGGCACAGTGACCGACACGCTCTTGAAGGTTGGGAGAAGGGAGATGTTCCGGGTAGAACTGACCACGATGGGGAGGGCGACCGGTTCGCCGCGTCTCTCGCGGAGAGGACAGCAGAATAGAGTCACCCTCATGGTTGAGGTGGCTTTTCGAATCTGTGCCCGGAACAGGACATCTCAGCTCTCGGAAGCCATTCGATGAGGTTGCCGCTTCGTAGTGGATTATCAAGGAGATGCACCTGGGTCCTGACGAGCCGTGTCGGAAACAGTAGCGACAAAAGCAACGTTACTGTGAGGTGAGGTGACTGATTTCCATTGGCTTCCGGAACTCCTATGATCGATTGTGAGTGCAAGAACGGTCGGACGTCATTTGAATCTATCCAGTCAGATGGGCCGTCTCAGCTCATTGATGAGTATTACGAGGATCGAGTGAAGATGTCCTCAGACTGAACTCCCCTGCGACGTGTCTATGGAGCGATGCGGGTCTGGCGCCGCATACGTCCAGGTGTGGGCGTACTCATCGAGCAGACGCAGATAGACGCGGTACTGCTGCAGCGACACACCGGGCGGCGTTTGGTGGTCAACACTGGGGATGTATCCGCCCGATGTCACCAACGGGGTGAGACGATCGAACTCCGCACGCATCGCCGCTTCACCGTGGGGCATGACCATCTTGTCGAAGTGGCCGATCATGCGCAGCGTCGGGAAGGTCTGACGCAGGTTCATTCCGTCGACCCCCGCCTGGCGCTCCAGCGGAAGCACTCCGTGGATTCCCAACGACTGAAGCCAGGGGATAAGCTTCGTCACATCGCCGTCGGTGTCAATGAACGTCAATGTGTTCATTTCACTGGTGCGCTCCAACATGCGGCGGTAGTAGGGCGAAAGAAACCGCTCACAGATCTCCCGTGATATCATTGGCCCGTTGTTGTAGGACATGTCCTCCGCTACGCTTATGAACGTCGGTCTGCCCATCTTGTCGATCTGATTCAGCAACCGCAGGTTGAAGTCCAGGAGGTCTTGATTGATCCGATGGATGAGGTCTGGCTGATCGTAGTAGGCCAGCATGAGTTTGGTAAAACCCATCAGCGTCCGAGGAAACCAGAAGAATCCCTCAAGGGTAATCCACACCACGGCATCACCCTCTGCCTGGCGCCTGAACCAGGGTGTCAGCTGCGCCAACGCCGCGCTCTGGTCGGGAAACAGATCGCTACGAATCCGCCGGTAGTCTTCCATGTTCGACACGCTACCCTCCACGGCGAGCTGCGCGGCCTCTATGGTCGGACCGCTCGTGCTGAACCAGAACTGTTTGTAAGGATCCAGACCGAAGTATTTGTGGATCGCGAACACATCGTCCCCGAGCCGATCGGGAAGGCCTTCGCGTCGCCAGCGCGCGAGTGTCTTGTCCCACCACATCGCCCATTCCCACTTCGGCAGGCGGTCCACCGGCTGAAAGGCCATCACCGCTCTGAATCGCTCCACGTGATTCACGGCATCATTCCTTTGTACATTCCACGTCAGGCTGATGGCTGCCAGGCTTCGACCAGACGGACCATGGCTTCGTAATTGTGGAGGGTCACACGTGATAAGTTGCGGCCGTACGGGCTGGCGGACGGTAGCAGCACAAAACCGCGCCCCTCGCCTGCGGTACCTTCATCGAGCGCACGTTTCACGAGCTCTGAGAACTGGGCCGTGGGCAACATTTCTATGTCGGCGATTTCCAGGTTGCCGAACAGCACAAGCTGCCGGCCGTGGCGCTGCCGGACCTCACGCAATGCCACGTCACCTTGCGGGGGCGGTTCGATCGGATCCAGTGCGTCCGCGTCCATGCCGGCGATCATCTCGAGGATATTCTTCACCCGGCCGTGGCAGTGAACGCGCGCGTAACCGCCATGAGCATGGATGTCGCGAATCATCGGGGCCACGTAGCGGACGACATATTCGTTGAACAATCGTGGCGGCAGGTAGGGTTCGGAGGCATATTCCGGACCGTAAATACGCCAGAGCCTGCCGGGGAAAAGACGGCTGACCTCGGCAGTGCGTGGCTGGATTCGACGAGCCATCTTCTCAAGCAGTCGGTGGAAGAGCGCGGGGTCGGTGAACGCCAGCACCGTGTAGTCTTCCATGCTCATCAATGTCGCCGCCGCGCAGAGCGGATCTTCCGTGTCCACCATCACGATTCCCCGGTCTCCGAGCGCGACCTCCTCGGCTTCGAGCGGCGCGGTATCGATCCGCTCCGTGAACACTTCGTCCGGAACTTTCAGATATGCTTCCACGTCGGCGGCGTTCTTGAGCAGATGCTCGACGGTCCACACGGTATTCACCTGGCGCTCGTGTTTCGTAACCTGTGTGAGTGTACGCCCGGCGACGGTCAACAGGGTGCGAGTGATCCGTGTCTCGCCGTCGTCCTGCGTATCTTCCCGGAAGAACTCGTGCCAGCGCATGCCGATCGCCGAACCGGTCGGGTCAATCGAGCGGTCCCTCACCGGGCTCATGAGGCGAATGATATCCGTGTGCTCCTCTGCGAGCTCAATCAGCGGCCGCCAGTCGGGGGAGTTATAGACGTTGTAGGGATCGGGATCGAAGGGATCTATCCTGAACCCGCCGATCTCGTAGAAGCTCACCGGCGGCCGGTCAACCGATTCGCCGCGCAAAGTTGCCATGAGTCGTTCGCGTCGTGTCATAGCCAAAGGGTTGGACCAAGGAAAATCTGCTGGGTGTGATTCCTTCTTCTGGGTGCCCACCCTGTTACGAATGTCGATGAGATCTCATGACACCATCGGCGATTGTCCTCACGCTCATCTTGCCTGTGGAGGCTGAGGGATTGAATATCGAATTGCGTTTGCTGGATCCCGGGGGGTCGGGTCCTCACAAGGCGGAGACCTCCTCCCGGTTTCCCCACGAGGCAGGATACCCCTCCGGTCCCTGTTAGTGACAAAATCGAGAGACGGGTGAGAATGACATCTGCTTCAGCCTCGAACTCGCGCGGTGTCGCACGCCAGGGTCATGTCGAGCCCGACCCTCTTCGTTCCTCCCTTCCTGATGTCCCGGAACAGACGTATCTCCCGCCAACGACCGACCGGGGCCCCGTTGAGTCTTCGTGGAATGGTCCTGACTTTGTGTTCGGCAGAAACGAATACCATGACTGTCCTTCGAAGAACCTACCCATCGTCTGCTCATCAGAGAACTCACTGTTTTGTGTATTCATCGACTGCATCGAGAAGGAGTTCTCGGGCGGCCCGGTATGCAGCGACATCCTTGCTGTACTTGTCGAATCCCTGAACCACCCGTGCGATGATCTGTTCTGCTCGGGGTGCATCATGTGATTTCAACTGAGCGAGAAGCTCGTAGTCTTCCAGACCGATCCGGTGCGCTTCGAATCGGTGGCTTGAGAGTGGTCCCTCAGGCAAAGGATAGAGGATATGTGAATCCCCCGCCGGGAGGTATTGCCCTTCCATGTGGAACCGGACGAGCTCTTCAAAGGGCTTCGCCGTGTGGAAATTCCCGCCCCAGTGCAGGAACCCCTGCAGATCATACTTTGCGAGAGCCCAGCCGATGTAGACCTGGCGGAGACGTTCCTCATCCAGAAGCCGATTCAACCAAGGCCCACCGGGGGAGAGGCATGTATAGACCCACACCCTGTCACCTGCCGCCTTGCGTTGGTCAAAGAACTCCCGATTGGCCTGGTATTCCTGAACCTGCGGACACCAGACATCGACGAGGCCGGCCACCTTGGTCGTCATCGTGGCTTCGAGAATCTTGACGTCGGGCTTCAATCCCCGCAACACGGACACCAGCTCTCTGTAACGATCGACGAATGCATCTTCCGGTTCATCAAAGAGGCCCTGCAGCCACTGTCCATCCCACCCGTTCTCCTTCATGACGGCGATGATCCGCTGAGCCATTTGCGCCAGCATCCGCTTGCCCCGTTCGGAGACGGCATCAACCTCTTTGCCATCTGCCGCCCGCACGGACAGGAGCATGTCGCTGGAGGTCCAATTCCGACGGCCGAACATGGGAGCGCCATGGATCGTCCTCATACCTGCGTCAAGGAATACCCGGATGTATCGCTCAAGAAGATCCCGACGAAACGAGGAGACATTGCCGACACTGTCGAAGGCGAAATAGTCTCCCCAGATGAACCAAAAGGCGTTCTGCCTTCCTCTGGCCATCGCGTGTGCATACGTAGCGAGCATGTCCCAGAATGGCTCGCTCCACTTCGTCACCGTATGAGCACTGCAGATATTGTCGAGGCTATGCCAGTTGATGTAGGAAACTGTTGAGCGGGTCAGCGGAGGAATTGTAGCCCGATGGACGCGCACGACATATTCCAGCGATTCGACGTGTCCGTCGACCTCGATGTTCAGGCGGTGCCTGTATTCCTTTGGAAACACCGTAGCATTAATCGGTATTTCAATCCGAAGCGCCACCGACGTCGACTCGGCCGCAATCGGCGAGCTCACAGACCGAAATGGATCGTAGATCCGAAAAGGTGCCCTTCGAATGACGTAGGGATTCTTCATGCCGCTGTATTTTTCGGTGTTGCGGTCGAGCCCTGTGTTTTCCGTCACGGGGACGTCGATCAACCTGTACCACCGTGTCCCAGGTGTTGGCGTGCCGCTCTCGTCCGACTCGGAGAATGCAATCTTCTCCGTTCCCTGAAGTCCGGTAATCATCACGTGAACACTGGCCGCCGTGTTCCTTGGCGCGTGCACTCCGAGCCGCTTCACGGGTTGATCGAGTTGTGTATCGGGAAACAGTTCCTGGACCTCGTCGAAGAGTCCCACAACCGGTCCGGCCTTGGGTGGGGATGGACGAGGCAACTCACCGGCGACGACCTGCAGCGCGAGCACCGAACTCATCGCCAGGAGCATTAATGATATCAACGGCCCTTTCATCATCCACCTCATGTATTGATTCATTGCCGAGCACTAAGGAGAGAGTCCATCCGGGTAAAGACGAATACGCGGTTGCAGCACAATCTACAGAGGAAAAAACACAAAATCGAATGACCTGGGAAAGCGAAAACGGCACCAGAAGGCCTGATGCCGTTTCGGAACTTCAGCGTGCCCGGAACCGGATGCGGCGATGTTGCGAACAACGGAGCGGACGAGGGATGGTGGGGTATGAAGGAAATGCCCCTATAACATAGAAGTCCCTGCTGCAGACAGAGGGGTGACCGGGTTCCAGCCCCTGGGGCGCATTGCATTTCCACCTTCTCTGGCGTATGTTCCCGGCAGACACACAGGTGCCCGATGGATTTCTCAGCCTGAGGGCCGCTGCTCTTGACCCTGTACCAGTTCCTCCGCTTTAGAGCTCATCCTGACGACCTACTGGCTGAGTAGGCAACGCTTCACTGACCGTTCCTCCAGGCTTGAGCGCTCTGACTCGATGCAGGAGTCAGAAACATCCGAAGGCTTGACCATAACGATTTCTTTCTCCACTTTCCTGGTGATGAAGTGTCTCTT
>Ga0315276_10002992_pt1 | contig 15471 bp, 14 predicted proteins | sample YL17G05_0_MG_FD_204542 | JGI IMG/M metagenome (GOLD analysis project Ga0315276, IMG submission 204542) | Sediment microbial communities from Yellowstone Lake, YNP, Wyoming, USA - YL17G05_0 | ecosystem: Environmental > Aquatic > Freshwater > Lake > Sediment | place: USA: Wyoming | collected...
TCCTCCCCGGTGATTGACACCGGTTTGTAATATGATTCCCCTTCGGGGAATACTTGCCGGCCCTATAACACTATCGCTTATGTCCCGGTGATTGACACCGGGCTGTAACATGATTCCCCTTCGGGGAATTGAAAAACCTTATATTTAATATTTATCATGTAACAACGTATTGAAAATATCATATTTGAAATCGCATTGATATCCAAGAGTGAAATCTTTCATGGCATATACAATTTTATTACTTTCAATAATTTAAAAATACAAAATTATTAAATATAGGAGCAAATGTAATTTTTAAATTGGAACGCCGATAACAGGCAGATGGATTCCAGAATTCATAACTCCACTATCCTGTTAATATTTTTCTCAGTTGACATTAATCCGGGCAGGCAGTAAATTTCATGAACTTTTGGGGCTGTAGCTCAGCTGGGAGAGCGCTTGAATGGCATTCAAGAGGTCAGGAGTTCGATCCTCCTCAGCTCCACTATCTTTATCTACCAGCAATCAGAATTGAATTGCATTCCCACGATTAGTATCATCAGCAAGCGTATATAAAATCAAAATATATTTTCAATCCGGGCGTAAATGTGCGATTGTTTTTTTAATTTTCGCATCGTATTATTGAATCAAAATATGAGACTGGTTCATAAACAGGTCCGGATCATAAATATCTTTTTGTGGTACCTCAATTGGAATGAGAATCAGGGAGAGAAATAATGAAAATCTTAAAATCAGCTATCATCGGTTCCGGCTTTATGGGCGCGGCTCACGTGGAAGCCCTGCGCCGGATTCCCGGAGTGGAAGTGGTGGCCATTGCCTCCGACGATTATAAGCGGGCGCGGGAAATCGCCGAAGATTATGATATACCCAATGTTTTCGATAACTGGAAGGATGCGATTAATCACCCACAAGTAGAGGTCGTACATAATTGTACGCCTAATTTCCTTCATTTCGAAATTAACCGCGCTGCAATTCAGGCGGGTAAACATATTATCTCCGAAAAACCGTTAACTGTTACCAGTCAGGAAGCCACACAACTGGTTGATCTGGCCAAGAGCAAGAAGGTGGTTACAGCGATAAATTTTAATTATCGATTTTATCCTCTTATTCAACAGGTACGGCAGATTATTTCGAGCGGGGAGTTGGGACAGATATACCTGATCCACGGTCATTATCTGCAGGACTGGTTGTTTTATGATACGGATTATAACTGGCGGCTGGAGACTGAATTAAGCGGTAACTCGCGGGCCATTGCCGATATCGGATCACACTGGTGTGATATGGTGCAATTCATAAGCGGTTTAAAGATTGAAAAAGTGTGCGCCCAGTTGACGACCATCCATAAGCAAAGGAAAAAACCAAAGCAGGCGGTGGAGACCTTCAAAGGAAAAGAGGAATTAATTCAAGACCAGTTTGAAATGATCAATATCAAAACGGAAGATGCGGGTTCGGTCCTGCTTCAGTTCAGCAACAGTGTGACCGGTGTATTTACGGTTTCGCAGGTCAGTGCCGGACGTAAAAATCATTTCACCTTTGAAATCAATGGCAGTAAGAAATCTGTCTGCTGGAATCAGGAAGAACCAAATCAATTGTGGATTGGTTACCGCGAGAAAGCGAATGAAGTTATGATAAAAGATCCTTCACTGTTATTCAAAAATGTTCGGAAGTATGCTCACTATCCTGGTGGACATCCCGAAGGGTATCCCGACGGACCAAAAAATCTGTTTAATAATGTTTATGATTTTATTCGCCAGGGAAAAGATCCACTCCAGGATACGGCTGATTTCCCTACCTTTACTGATGGGTACCGTGCCAATCAAGTTGTGGAAGCAATCATGAAGAGTAATCAGAAGCAGGGGTGGGTGAAGGTATAAGATTAAAGATTAAAGAAGTAAGATTAAAGAGGGACGTAGGGACAAGGAGAAGGCACTAAGGCACTCCGGCACTCTGGAAAGAAGATTAACATAAGTGTCATTCCCGCGTAAGCGGGAATCCAGAACTACTCGAAGGATATATTCTGGCGGTAAAAGATATAAGATTAAAAAGGAATAAAGGCCTGCCTGCTGCAGGCAGGTACTCAGGTACTTTTTAAGGTGAGGATAAATCAATAACATATTTATTATTCAAAAATGTTTGATGAAAGGGATGGGGTATGAAAATTGGATTTTTAACGGCGTGTATGCCACAGGTGAGTTTGGATGAATTAGTGAAGTGGGCAGCAGGACAGGGATTCCAGTCGCTGGAATTAGCCGCCTGGCCGCAGGAAACCGATCGTGATTACCAGGCCGGACAGATCGATGCAACTCATTTTAAAAAAGATGATGCCAGGAGAGTCCGGGAACTCTTTTCCCGGTATACGATGTCCATTTCGGCCATGGCTTATTATGATAATAATCTTCATCCCGATCTGAAAAAACGGGAATTATTCTTAAACCATCTGCACAAGGTTATCGATACGGCTGCCTTACTGGAAGTGCCTGTGGTGGGTACCTTTGTTGGCGGACGATCTGACAAATCACCGGCGGAGAATATCAAAGAAATCGGAATGGTATTCAAAAAGATCGCTGCTTATGCTGCCGATAAGGGGGTAAAGGTTATGATCGAGAATTGTCCGATGGAGAGCTGGTTGCAATTCGGTCTTCCGGGCAATTTTGCATATTCACCTGAATTATGGTCGGCCCTGTTCAATGAGGTTCCGGCTGAGAATTTTGGATTGAATTTTGATCCATCCCATTTATACTGGTTAGGAATCGATTATATACAAGCCGTCAAATATTACTCCAAAAAGATATTTCATGCCCATGCCAAGGATACGGAAATAATACCGGAGGGTAAATTTCGCTACGGTATTTTCGGACGGCAGATCGATCCCCAGCCCTGGAAATCCGGCTGGTGGCGCTACCGCATTCCGGGCCTGGGGGAGATCGACTGGCAGAAATTCATCTCGACGCTGCAGGAGTATGGTTACGATTACGTATTGTCGATCGAACACGAAGATCCGGTGTGGGAAGGAACAGAGGAAAAGGTAAAATCAGGATTGCAGATGGGATTAAAGCACCTGAGGCAGTTTATTTTGTAGATTTTGGGGTCGGACCTGAATGTCGTATTGTTTATTAAAGACTTAAGCCTTCCCAAAAATGTGATTTTTGGACTTAAAGGCCCTTTTATACCATCAATAAAACACCATAGCAGAAAAATTTCCGGTATTTAAGACTTATTTTGGACATTTTTTTATTTTAAGTTCAATAAAAACAACCTTCTTTTCAGTTCCGAACCCCGGGGATCGCAGGTCAACCCACGTCGAAGTTATAAATTGTTTATGGTCTTGAATGTAATTACATTTGACAAAATTAATAAAGGCAAAAAGTATGCTTAAAGGTATAAAATTTATCGTAGATAACCGTGGTAGAAAAAAAAGTGTCGTTCTTGATATTAAAAAATGGGGAAAATACTGGGAAGATTTTTATGATATTTTAGTTTCCGACTCCCGACGAAATCAACCTGCTATTTCATGGGAGAAAATTAAAAAAGAAACTAGCCCTTTGCGATGAGTTCTGATGTAAAATATTCTATTCTATTTTTATCATCCGCTGCAAAAGAATTCTGTAAACTCCCTGCACATATTCAGGAAAGAGCCATCACCTGTATTGACTCGTTATCTTCAGATCGGCTTCCTCCAGGTACTAAAAAAATTAAAAGGAAAAAATGATTATTATCGCTTACGCTTTGGTTCATACCGGATTATCTATGAATTGGATAAGAAAGCAAAGAAATTTTTGGTAACACGTATCAGACATCGCCGGGATGTCTACCCATGACACCAATGGAAATCTATAGATATACTGAAACCGGTACCTGGGACCGGGGATTGTTAAAACTTCTGCTGTATTTCCAGCACTTTGCCCTTGGCTCGCCCGGTTTTCCTGCCCCATTTTGCGATCACATCCAGCACCGGGATCAATGATTTTCCGAAAGGGGTCAGACTGTATTCCACCCTGAGCGGAACCTGGGGGAAAACTTTTCGTTGTACCAGTCCGCTTTCTTCCAGTTGCTTGAGCTGAATGCTCAGCATTTTTTCGGTAATTTCGGGTATCAATTTATTGAGTTCATTGAATCGCTTTTTCTCTTTTTTCAAATACCAGAGAATCACGGTTTTCCATTTACCGCCGATATAATGCATGGTAATATCCATTGCGCAGTGAAATCTCTTACCATTGATAGCGATAACGTATGGTTTACCGTCAAGGATCACATTTACTCCTTCCGTTCAGACAATCTGGATACTGTCATGTTTGACAGTTATTGACAAATATACATTACTATACTTATATTTGCAACTATTAAAAGTATAGCAATAAAATGATAAAGGAGTAAAGTATGGCTGTGAAAGTTGGAATATTGGGCACGGGTGTAGTAGGTCAAACCCTTGCCGGTAAACTGACCGAACTGGGCTACCCGGTAACGATTGGTACCCGTGATGTGTCTAAGACCATGGCAAATACGGATCGTAATCCATATGGAGGTGCGCCCTTCGCAGAATGGCATAAACAATATGGTCAGGTGAAACTGGGCACATTTGCTGAGGCTGCCCGGTTTGGAGACATTATTTTTATCTGCACCAACGGGGCTGCAACACTGGATGCCCTGAAACAGGCAAAACCGGATAATTTTAAAGGTAAAACAGTTGTCGATATTTCTAATCCGCTGGACTTTTCCCGGGGAATGCCGCCTTCTTTGTTTCCCCAATGGGTCAATACTAACTCGCTGGGTGAAGAAATACAGAAAGCCCTCCCCGGCGCCAATGTGGTCAAGAGTCTTAACATAGTGAATTGTGAAGTGATGGTGAATCCCAGGAAATCAAATGGTGATCCGACCATGTTTGTCGCTGGCAACGATGCGAAAGCAAAGGATGAAGTGAAAGAGATTCTTAAACAGTTCGGCTGGACAGATATTATTGATCTTGGAGATATAAGCGGGGCGCGGGGTATGGAGATGGTATTACCTTTCTGGCTGAGAATTTGGGGCGCTACTAAAAATGGCTATTTCGGATTCAAGATCGTAAGGTAATGGCACCGTGATTAACCGGTGGGGAAGGGAAAAGGGATGAACAAACAAACCGCTTACAATCGGAATTGAATATGCGTATGTGGTGGTCATGGCTGCTCTGGATTTCCATCATGCTCGCCGTACTGGGAGGTGGATACGTATACCTCGGTATGCGGCTTATAGGCACAATGGTTTGGCCGCATCAAATTAAAACTGCGGCCTGGATCGGACTGGGAATGCTGTTCGTCATTCCCGTGATATCCATGTTTCTGTTTCGCTATATGGAAGGATTCGGAAACAGTTGGGCCTGGGTGACTTATATTGGATTGGGTTTTTTTTCTTTGGTAATAACAGTGCTGGTGTTCCGCGATCTTTTCCTGCTGGGATCAAAAGGTATCGGTTATCTGGTTTCACTGATACAATCAACTTCATCAGGCCCGGTAGATACGGGACGGCGCGAATTTCTAATCCAGACCACTAATTTTACCGTCATAGCTGCGGCAGGGGTATTAACAGCTTACGGAGTGTACCAGGCACGCCGTCAACCGGCAATAATCAATCGGAGCATACCGATCGGGAATCTTCCGGAAGCATTTGAGGGATTCCGTATTGTTCAGATAACGGATATTCATGCCGGTCTTACGGTTAAACGCGATTGGATCGAAACGATCGCCCGACAAGTTGCCGCAATGAAACCGGATCTTATTGCCTGTACAGGAGATCTGGCCGACGGCTCGGTTTCCTATTTACGTGATGATGTTGCTCCGCTCGCAGAACTTCACGCGCCATATGGAAAATATTTTGTTACCGGTAACCACGAGTACTATTCTGGTGCCGAACCGTGGATAGAGGAAGTAAAACGTATGGGATATAACGTTCTGCTCAACGGACATCAACTTATTTCACGTAACGGTTCATCTATTGTTCTGGCGGGGGTAACGGATACCAGCGGTGGTGATTTTTTATCGCATCACCATTCTGATCCCAGGAAAGCACTGGACGGAGCACCGGTGGACACCACCCGCGTATTGCTGGCGCATCAGCCACGAACGCTCTATGCAGCAGAATCATCAGGATACGATTTGATCATCTGCGGACATACGCATGGCGGTCAGTTTTTCCCCTGGAATTTGTTTGCGACGCTGGGACAACCGTATATAAAGGGCTTGCATAAACACAACGGTACATGGATTTATGTGAGTAAAGGGACAGGGTATTGGGGACCACCAGTACGTCTCGGCGCTCGATCAGAAATTACCGTGTTCACTCTGACGAGAACAGATAAAACTGAGGCAGGAGAGGAAAAAAACGTTTCGACCGGTACGACCTGAGATCTCAACTTTCTTTCTGTATAGCATGCCTCGCCGGTTCGGCTAGAACGATCGTCTCAGCGATACGGTCGTGAACTGTACGCCGGTCAGCCCGGAAAAAATACTGGAAGAAACCGAAACCGGCTTCAAGGGTCGAAGCCCCATAACCGAGAGCGCGCTCAAGTGCACACCACATTCCGACATGTTCGTGCACCAGGGAGACAACTCTGATCCGGCAAACCTTCTTTCCAATGGTTTGACCATTACCTAGGTAAATACTAAAAGTGAAATATATTACCAACCAGACGATGCTGTACCAATTCCTGAAAAAGGTGAATTTCAACATGATATCGTTGTCCAGGGTGACAAGACCCGTTTTTTGACCGAGGATTAATCCGCCCACAGTCATTACCATAAAGACCAAACCCGCAACCAGGAAATCGATCACGATTGCGATCGCACGTCTTGTGAAGGAAGCCAACGGCATTCCCGCCAGAGCAGCAACACGAAGGTTTTCAGGCGGAAGGTAGGTTGGTTGTTTAATGATCATCAGTAATTTCTCCGATTTTTAAGCTCTATAGAAAATACCACAGGCATACTATTCCCAGAACGATACGATAGTAGCCGAAGAAAGCAAAACCGTATTGTTCAATAAACCAGACAAATAATTTGACAGCTATCCATGCCGATATAAAAGCAGTAATAAGACCAATCCCAAGTAATACCAGTTCAAATCCGGCCAGCTGGGCAGGTGTTTTAAGTAAATCATACCCGGTGGCGGCGACCATGGTTGGTACGGCCAGTAAAAACGAAAATTCGGTGGCCTGTTTTTTATTGAGTCCGTTAAAAATGCCACCGATGATGGTAGCGGCGGCCCGGGAGACACCCGGTACCACAGCGATACCCTGAAAGAGACCTATAAAAAAGGCATTCCGGTAGGAGATTTCCTCCAGGTCGGTATATTTTGCCATGGTGTTAATTATTTTTTTGTCCAGCAGAATAAGTATTATTCCACCGATGATAAGGGCCACGGAAACCACGACCGGATTGAACAGGTAGGTTTTTATAATTTTATAGAATAGGAAACCAATGATCGTGGTGGGAATAAATGCGGCCAGCAGTTTTTTATAAAGCATGATATTCCCCAAAAACCGGCGGGCATAAAGAAATACGATGGCAAAAATAGCACCGATCTGAATGCTGATCTCAAACGTTTTTAAAAATTCCGGGTTTTGCAATTTAAGCAGGGCCGATGCCAGGATCATATGACCGGTAGACGAAACCGGTAAGAATTCTGTCAATCCTTCAATAATACCAATGATTATCGCATCAATAATGTTCATATCAGAAATCCAAATTTTATTTAATTTTACTCATACTTAATCTCAAAGTTCTTAATTTTAATATATAACGGTTTTAGATCATTAGCAATTGCCGTGATCAGACGGTTGATTGAACATGGTTAGCACAACAACTAATTTCGGATAGTTTTGATGCCGTTTTAATCGTTGTTTAAAGTAGCGGTTTTGTCTGTAACGCTTCCGCCGCAGATCAAGCGGAAGACACTATCACAGAAACACACAATTTGACGGTTTATTTTAAGTAAATTCCAGGCATCCGATAAAGTATTATGCCAGGAAATCCAGTAAATCTTCTGGCGGTTATTGGGTGTTGGAGTTCCGGATCTGATTGATGCTGGGGCAACACCCTTTTTTATTACAGAAGATTTTAGTACGGTTGTACCGGAATTAATCTCAAGGAAAATGTGAAATCTGGAAAATAGTTCAAGAATATAAGAAGGGGACCTGTTTGAACAAGTCCCCCTCGTAAAACGGACGAATTAAATCTCAGGTGGAATTAATTTATAAACAACCGGTGTTACCACTCTTGAAAGAAGGGTTGAACTTATCAATCCACCGATTATTACGATCGCCAGCGGAGAAATTAAAGGATTGGTTGAAATGGCAATGGGTGTCAGCCCACCGATGGCTGTGAGCGAGGTAAGAATAATAGGAAGAAATCGAACTTCTCCCGCTTTTCGTATTGCTTCATTAATAGAAATACCCTGTATACGTAATTGATTCGTGAAATCAACCAGGAGGATTGTATTCTTTACCTCGATCCCGGCCAGGGCAATTAATCCGATGATAGCCACAAAAGAGAGTGAATTTCCGGTAAGCAATAGCGCAAACACGGCACCGACTATACCTAAAGGGATAACAGAGAGAACTATCAATGTGCTTTTAAATGTTTTGAACTCGAGAATTAAAACCGCAATGAAAAGAAAAACAGTAATGATGATAACCGATGAAAAACCGCCGAAAGACTCTTCCCGTGATTCAATCTCACCCCCCATTTCATAACTATAACCAAAGGGAAGTGGCATCTTATTCATTTTTGAAACGACTTTCTTTATGACATTATCATTCAGATATCCTTTCTTCACAAATGCACTGATGGAAACAGTTCTGATTTTATCTTTATGATTTATGGTGAGCGGGGAGGATTCTAACTGCAGAGAAGCGACCTGGGACAATGGAATGGCTGATCCTTGCAGACTGTTAACATATAGATCATCAAAGGCATCTAGCGAATGGATGTGATTTTTCGATTTTGTGATCTGAATATTATAACTCTCACCATCAACATCGGTCATTTTTCCGACATTCATTCCGGCAATAGCCAATCGGATAGTACGGTCAATATTTATGGATGGGATCCCCAGCAGGGCCGCTTTATCTTTATTAATGACAACACGCATATCGGACTTCAGATTGCTTACAGGATTGTAAATGTAAATGGTTCCCTCGGTATTCTTGATCAAGTTTTCAACTTTAGCCGCGAGAGATCGGAGGCTATCCAGGTTTTCTCCTAACAGGCGGACTTCCACGGGTGCAACAACGGGCGGACCCTGCTCCAGATTTTTAACCTCCACCCGGGCGCCCGGATAGGGGGTCCATTGGCGCCGCAGTTCTTCAATCAGTTGAAGTTTCTTTGAGGAACTGGTTTCCTGGTGAAGTTGGACAAAAATCTGGGCATAATCCAGTCTTTCATTCTTTGGAATTACGTTATAGTAAAACTGCGGATTTCCTTTTCCAACATTCGATGCAAAATATTGGACTTCGGGATGAGTCTTCAGTTCCTGCTCAATGTCCCGGGTAATCGCATTGGTATAATTAAGATTAGACTGGAGTGGAGTTGTTATATCAATAATAAATTGTGGCTTTTCGGATGGGGGAAAAAGACTGAAGCCAATAACCGGAAATAACATCAGTGAACCGGCAAACAACACAATAGCGACTACCAGGGTGATAACGGGTCTGGTCAGCGCTTTATCCAGTAAACGTGCATAACTATTATGAATAAGTTTTTTCAATACCTGCAGGAAAATATTGCCTTCCGGATGCCCGGCGTCTTCTTTTAAAATCTTACTTGCCAGAAAAGGAATTATGGTAAGGGATACGAACATGGAAGCCAGTACACTGGTAATCACCCCCATCGGTAAACTTCTGATGAAAGCCCCGGAAGCAGCGGGTAAGAATACAAGCGGCATGAACGCGATAATCAGAGTGGCGGTACATCCAATTACAGCAAGACCAATCTGGTCGGTCGCTTTAATGGTTGCTTCCAGACGCGTATGACCTTCCCGCATCCAACGTTCTATGTTTTCCACGACTACGATACTGTCATCAACCAGCAAACCAAGAGCCACTACGAATCCCACAATACTGAGTTGGTTGAGCGTGAAGCCCCATAGATTCATCAGTACAATTCCAATGGAAAGAGATAGGGGAATCGATATCATCACGATGGTGGATGCTCTTCCTCCCAAAGGCAGAAGGGTAATGGCCACTAGCGCAATAGCAATTAAAAAGTCTATGCCCAATCCACCGAGCCGACTGTTGACGTTATCGGCCTGATCAAAGTGATGAACCAGGTCAATAACAGGAGGAAGTGTGGATTTGAATTTTTCGATCAGTGGTACATAGACTTTTTGTGTTGCGGAAATATTTTCTCCCGGTTTTAATGCCGCCACCACAAACAGTGCACGATGACCATTTAACCGGGTAAGGTGCTTTTCCCGGTCGAAGTCGGTATACACTTCCGCTATATTTTTCAAATAAATATTTTTTCCGTTGTAGGAATAAATGATGGTGTTTTTAATCTCTTCAATACTTTTGTAATCTCCACTGGTTTGAATATTGAATGACTTGTTTCCGGCATCAATATTTCCACCGGGGATGTTGATGGCTTCACTCTGAATGGTGCCTAATACTGCATCGAGTGGAACGTGCATTTGCGCCATTTTATCGAACTTCAATTCGATCCGCACCATTTTTTCCGGCAGCCCGTGTATTTCCACGTTTTTTAACTGGGGGACTTTTGTTAATGCGTCCTTGAAATTTTCAGCATACTTTTTTAATATATCATAACCAGCGTTTTCCGAAATCAATGCCACCTGAATCACATTAACGTTTGACGGCAGCCATTTCTGAATATCAATACTGTAGATATCGGAAGGCAGTTCACCGCGCATACTGTTGACTTCTCGAACCACTTCCTGGTATTTCTCATCCACATCGTTTTCATAGTCATAAATTACATAGAGCACAGCAAGGCCATCACTGATACTGCTTCTTACTTCCTTTATTCCTTCAAGCGCGGTTAATTTTTCTTCAAGCGGATCAATAACCAGATCTTCCAGGTCTTTGGGACTGGTGCCTGGATATACAATTATGATGGGAAATTCCGGTGAACTCAATTCCGGATCCTCTGAACGGGGCATATTCAAAATGGTGGAGAGGCCCAGCGCAATGATCATCACAAAAAGGATCAGCGTAAACTGATAATTCTTAACGGCATATTCTGATAGTTTCATGATACGATTCCTATTCCACTATTCTGATCATTGAATTATCAGACAAGTAAGCACTGCCGGAAACGATCAGATATTGCATGGATTCCAGGCCGGTGCTGATCAGAACATTCTCCTTCTCCAGATCTGCAATCACCACTTTTACTTTTTTTGCTGTAGATTTATCGTTGGTAATAAATACAAATCCGGTATTGCCGTCTCCATCCAGAATCGACTCGTACGGAATCATCCAGCCGGATAAAAATTGATTTGGTTTAATCTTAGCCTTACCAAACAAACCACTGGCCATCTTTGCAGAAGGTACAGAATTCAGTTTTAAATCAACTGAGAAAGTTCCGGTGTAGGGATCAACCCCCTGGGATTTTCTGTATACAAAAGCGGAGAACTTACTTCCTGGATACGCATCAAGTTCAACGTCGGCATTATCATCCAATTGGATCGTTACCCAATCTTTATCGCTGACCCCGACTTTTAAATACCAATTTCCATTCATCGCACCGTTGGTTTGAATAACGGGTGTTCCGGGACCAACCATCTGCCCTTCATTGACAAATTTTTTCAGGACAAAGCCGTTTTCGAGCGCACGGATTTCTGAATAATTACGATTGAACTCCGCGATGGTTAATTGTTTACTCGCCACTTCCAGTGCGGTTTCTGTATTCTGTAACTGCTCCAGTGTGGTCACACTGTCTTTATAAAGATTGGATACACGGTTTTGATCCCGCAACGCTTTTTCGTATCCGGCCCTGGCCTGCTGAACCATCGCTTCAATTTCACTTAAATTAAGGGTTGCCAGTACTTGTCCTTTCCGGATGGCATCCCCCTCTTTTACGAAAATTTTGTTAATCACTCCACCGGTTTTAAAGGCCAGAAATGTTTCATCGTCTGTGGTGAATTGTCCTGAAGCGTAAATCGATCTTTGAATGTTCGCTTTGCTGATTGGAATTATCTTTACTGGAATTTGCTCCTTATCGATCAGCATCGTTTTTTCATTGCCTCCACAGGCAATTAAAAAGAAGGGAAGGAGGAGTGCAGTAATAATGCTTATCTTTTTCATGACGGCCTTCTTGTATTAATTAATATGTATCGAAGCGGTTTCCCGCTCGTAGTTTGCCTGGGCTATTAATACTCTGTACTTGTTTATGTTGACCAGCAACTGGGCAGAAGTAAGTTGGTTCCGGGCATCAACCGTTTCGATAAAGGAGTTTACACCTTCCTGATACCCCTTAGTGATAAGACGATTATAATTTTGTGCCACGGCTGCTTGTTTGAGTGATGATTGATAATTGGTAATGGCATTCAGCAATTCATCGGTGGCAACCGATATCGAAAGGTGTAAAGCACGGTTTATATTTTGCAGTTCAAACTCGGCGATGTGCAGGTCACGATAGGCCATCTCAATTTTATTTCGGTTGCGGAATCCTTCGAAGATTGGAATCTCCACCTGAAAGCCGAAAAGATAATAGCGCGAATCCCGGTTGTAATTCCATTTGCTGTCCTGGGCACCCAGATCAATAAAACTGCTTACTTTCGGGATCCAATAATACTGGTTCATATGGAGAAGAGATTTGCTGATCTCTATTCCCTGGATCACCATTTTTATTTCTTCACGTGCTTCAAGCGCCGGATTATCCGCACGGAAAACGTTCATGATATCCTCCGCCGTATCTGCTGTAACTTGCGAATTCAAATCCCGGCTTAATAAAAAATTAAAATACTTTCCTGCGTTGATTGATTTTGTTCTGGATTCATTGGACAGGGCCTTTTCGAGCGAAATTTTCTTTTGCTGAAGAACCAGGTTGTTCTTCAATCCTTTCCGGATATAGTCGTCAAGAGGCAAATTAGATTGAGCTGTTAGATTTGATGAAAGTATCATAACCAGGGCAGAAGCAATGTTAATGATATGGTTCATTTTGTCCTTCAATTATATTTACATTATATATATTATGCACAGTGTTCAGTTTTAGGTAAAAAAAATTACTTTATGAACGCCGTTAAAACCTGCAATGAATGATTGAAAATATCCATCACGTCACCATTATCAGAAATTGGTAAAGTTAATCTCTTTCTGATGAGCAGAGATGCCATACCATGCATCGCGGACCACAATAAAAAAGCGACCCCTTCTGGTTTTTGATCTCTGAAGTATCCGGCTTCTATACATTCTTTAACATTCTGGATTAAAAGATTATAGGCCCGGTCACCGCATTCCCAGTTTTTATATTTATCAATGAACTTGCCAGGACTTCTCACGATAAACATTATGTCATAATATTCCTGATGCTCAAAAGCAAAATTCAAATAAGCCCTTCCATGCGCCAATAACCGCTCTTTAGGGTCATGGATGTTCTGTACTTCCAGTTGATGCTTGTATAACTCGGTAAATCCTGAATTATGCAATTCAAAAAAGATGGCATCCTTATCTTCGAAGTATAGGTAGATGGTTGAGGGGCTGTACTCAATTTTTTCAGCAATTTTGCGGATTGAAACGTTATCATAGCCTTGTTCAATAAAGAGAGAAAGGGCAGCATCTAAAATAGACTGTGTCATATCTGCTTTTTCTTTTTTCCGTCTTTCCGTTATGCCCATATCAATTCCATCTTATAATAATATAAACATCAGGAATATAATTAACATTGTTCATTTTGTCAATAGTGTAATTTATTTTTTTTGTTTATAAAAAGATTAAAAAATTTTGCTATGCCTGAATCGATTTATGATATTGGAGTATCAATTGCAACCAGGTAGGGTGTGTTTCACTTTGTGTTCCATCGGCCCGCTTGATCCAGACGAATAACTCCCGGCCCAGTTCCTGAATCTCAGAAAAACCTATTTATTACGGGAAATTCTAAAATGAAATTTGCATCTTTTGGAATAATGTTTTATAATATTACGTTAAATCGGACTAAAAAGGTCGTATTTAATAAAAACAAAAATGCTTAAACTGAGTAAAAAAACCGAGTACGCCATCATCGCCCTGCTGGATATGAGCGGAAATGGGCACGACGCACTGACCACGGTCAAAGATCTGGCCCAAAAATATAATATTCCCCGCGAAATCATGGGCAAGGTCATGCAAAGCCTGGTCCGGCACGGTTTGATCCTCTCCCAGCAGGGGGTGAAAGGGGGATACAAAATCGACAGAACTCCGCAACAGATCAGTATCCATGCGGTCATCCGGGCAGTCGATGGCCCGATCAGTCTGGTCGACTGTAAAGTGCATGATAAACTCGACTGCGAACAGATCGAATTCTGCAATATTAAGTCACCGATGAATATCATCCATTCGGAATTACTGAATTTTTTTAATAGCATCACCCTGCAGGATTTTCAGAATAAGTATGGTAGACGGGTGCAGGTTAAATGAGATAGAACAGTGACAAAGGCGCAAAGTAAGAAAGGCACTAAGGCACTAGGGCACTCTGGTACTAAGGAACTCAGGTACTCAATTCAATAAAAATTATAGAATAAGGTGATATTACTATCATGAGCACAGAAGTAAAAGATATTGAACAGTTAGCCAATCAGGAGTATAAATACGGTTTTGTAACCGATATCGAGTCGGATACGATCCCTAAGGGTTTAAATGAAGATGTCATCCGCATCATCTCCCGTAAAAAGGGTGAACCACCCTTCATGCTGGAGTGGCGTCTCAAGGCTTTCCGCCACTGGCAGACCATGACCGAGCCGCACTGGCCGAATGTAAAATATGCAAAAATCAATTACCAGAATATTGTCTACTACTCGGCACCCAAACAAAAATTGAACAGCCTGGAGGAAGTGGATCCCGAATTACTGAAAACATACGCCAAACTCGGTATCCCTCTGGATGAACAGAAAAAACTGGCCGGGGTGGCAGTGGATGCTGTCTTCGACAGTGTCTCGGTGGCTACGACTTTCAAAGGTAAATTAGCCGAACTGGGCATCATTTTCTGCTCGTTTTCCGAGGCAGTCCGCGATCATCCGGACCTGATCAAAAAATACATCGGTTCGGTGGTGCCGTATACCGATAATTTCTTTGCCACTTTAAATTCAGCTGTATTCAGTGATGGTTCCTTTGTCTATGTACCCAAAGGGGTGCGTTGTCCGATGGAATTATCCACCTATTTCCGGATCAATGCTGCTGACACAGGACAATTCGAACGCACTTTGATCGTGGCTGATGAAGGCAGTTATGTCAGTTATCTGGAAGGATGCACCGCACCTATCCGCGATGAGAATCAATTACATGCTGCCGTG
>Ga0315276_10002995_pt1 | contig 15458 bp, 12 predicted proteins | sample YL17G05_0_MG_FD_204542 | JGI IMG/M metagenome (GOLD analysis project Ga0315276, IMG submission 204542) | Sediment microbial communities from Yellowstone Lake, YNP, Wyoming, USA - YL17G05_0 | ecosystem: Environmental > Aquatic > Freshwater > Lake > Sediment | place: USA: Wyoming | collected...
CGTGCCTGGCCATTGCGTAGCCCGGGTTCAGCAACGCGAAACGCGGGGCCGGCGCTCGACCGGGCATCCACCCGGGTTTCGCGCCGCTCAACGCCGGGCTACCCGCCGGGCTACATTCCGGGCGACGCATTTCCGACCACGACCGCAGAACCTCGGTCACTTTCTCGGCCCGACGTCGATGTACTGCCACTCCGCGTGCAGGATCGGATGCTTCTTGAAACCCAGCACCCACGGCTGCGCCAGCATGTTGCGGTAGCGGCTGATGTCCAGCCGCCACGGCGCGTACGCCTCGATGATCTTCGCCATCTCCATGTAGAGCTTGTTGCGCGCCGGCGAATCCGGCATCCGCAGCGATTGTTCGTACAGCTTGTCGTACTCGGGAATGCTGGCGCACGCATTGTTGCTCTGCTTGATGTTCTTGCTGTAGAGCAGCTGCATGAAATTGTCGGCGTCCGGATAATCGGCGATCCAGGCCGCGGTGCGCATCTGCAGCTTGCACTCCCTCTCGAGCTTGAGCAGCTCGGGAAAGCGATCTTTCTGCACTTCCATCCGGATGCCGATCGAGTCGAACGCTTTCTTCCACATCTCGTCCTGCTGGCGGCCGAGCGAATCGGGGCGCGACGCGTAGCGGATCACGAGCGGCTTGCCGTCGGGAAGCGTGCGAAAACCGTCCGCGCCCTTCCTGTAACCGAACCTGTCGAGCAGCGCGTTGGCGCCGGCCGGGTCGTACTTGACGCTGGACCGGTACTCGGGCTCGTGGCCGACGACACCGGGCGGAATCGGGTACTGCGCCTCCACCGCCTGGCCGTTGCGCACGATCCTGATTTCCTCGTTGACGTTGTAGGCCATGGCCATCGCCCGGCGCAGCGCGACTTTCTCCTTGGTCAGCCCGCCGACGATCGGGTCCTGCAGGTTCCAGTAGTGATAGGTGATCTCGGGATCGACGAACCGCGAGAGCTTGACGCCCTTGGCCGCGAATTCCGGTTTCAGCTTTCCGCCGTCGAGCACGTTGGGCGCGAGCGGCCCTTCCATGTTCATCAGATCCATATCGCCGCTCTGGAACGCGAGCAGCCGCGCCTGGTCTTCCTCGATGATGCTGATCTCGATCCGCCCGACCTGCGGCATCTTCTTGCCCTTCATCTCCTTGACGAGCCGCTGGTCCTCGGGGTCGCTGCCGGCTTTGAAGTCCCACACGAAGCCGCGGTATTCGGGATTTGCGTCGAGCGAGATCTTCGACGAGCGTGTCCACTGGGCGAGCTTGTAAGCGCCGGTGCCGACCGGGTTCGACTGGACGCGACCGGACTCGTCGGCGTAGGCCTCGACGACTTCGCGCGCGACCGCGGAAGTCGGCTCGTGGGCGAGCACGTACGACAGCCCGAAATCGGTGTCCTTGAGACGGATGCGCAGCGTGTAGCGGTCGACGATCTCGAGCCCGGCGATCTTCGCGTCGTAGTCGAACTTGCCGGCTTTCTTCGCGGCCTCGGCCGCCTCGTCGAGGCCGACGATCTTGCCTTCGACCAGGAACGCGTACGGTGAGCGAACCTTGGGATCGATCAGCCGCTTCAGCGAATACGCGAAATCGTTCGCCACCAATTCGCGCTTCTGGCCCTTGAACGCCGGATCGGGCGTGAAGTAGACGCCCTTCCTGATCCTGAATGTGTAGGTCTTGCCGCTGTCGGTGATCTGCGGGAGCGCCTCGGCGGCCATCGGGACGAGCTTCGACGGCCGCGCGAGGTAATCGTAGGTCAGCAGCGTCTCGAAGATCGCCTGCACGACGGTGCCCGAGTAGAGGTCGCTGATCGCCTGCGGATCGAAGCCCGTTTCGGCGGCCGGGAACTCGTGGTGGATCACCTTGTTCATGTCGGCGGCGGCGGCCGGCAGCGCGAGCAGCGCGGCGGCGAGCGCGCCGAGCGCGCGGCGGGATAGGGCGTGTCGCAGTTCCATCATTCTCATTGTCGGAAAACGTTATCGGGCTTTGCCGGCGACCCTGTCCTCTTGCATCTTGCCGCGGTCACCGGCGCGGCTCGAGGTCCATGTATTGCCACTCGGCGTGCAGGATCGGGTGCTTCTTGAAGCCCAGAACCCACGGCCGGATCATCTGGTTGCGCTCGCGCGAGACATGGAGGCTCCAGGCGCCGTCCACTTCCATCTGCCGCGTCATTTCGAGGAACAGGAAGTTGCGTTCCGGCGAGTTCGGCATCCGCGTCGATTTTTCGTAGAACGCGTCGAACGCCTTCGACTCGTAGCAGCCGTTGTTGCTCTGGCCGGTGTTCGGGCCGTAGAGCAGTTGCATGAAATTGTCGCCGTCGGGATAGTCCGCCGTCCACGCCGCGCCCCACATCATCAGGTGGCAGGTCTTGGCCGCCTTGAGGTGATCGGCAAACTTGCCGATATCGAATTCCATTCGGATCCCGATCGCATCCATCGATTTCCTCCACAGCTCGCTGAACTCGCGCTCGACCGCCGAGGTGCCGCTGGCCTGCCTGATCACCAGCGGCTTGCCGTCCGGGAGCGTGCGATAGCCGTCCTTGCCGCGCTTGTAATTGAAGTAGTCGAGCAGCTTGTTCGCGAGTTCGGGGTCAAACCGGTTGATGCTCCGATAGGTGGGGTCGTGGCCGACCACCCCGGCGGGAATCGGCATCTCGGCCGGAACCGCCTGGTTGCGCCGGACCACGCGGATTTCCTCGTCGAGGTTGTAGCCCATGATGATGGCCCGGCGCAGCGCGATCTTTTCCTTGCTGAAGCCGCCGACCACTGGATCGCGGAAGTTGAAGTACGTGTACGTGATCTCGGGATCGATCGCCTTGAACAGGGTCACGCCCTGCTCGGTCCACTTGGGCTTGACCCGGTTGTCGGCGTCGAACACTTCCGGCCGGAACGTCGCCGGCAGGCCGCCGATGTCGAGCTCCTTCTGGTTGAACGCGAGCCAGCGCGACTGGTCCTCCTCGATGATGCTGATCTCCACGCGGCCGATCTGCGGCATCTTCCGGCCCCGCATCGTCTTGACGAGCGGATCGTCCCACGCCGGTTCCGCCACGGCGAAATCCCACGTGAAGCCGCGGTAGTCGGGGTTGGTCTCGAGTACGATCTTCGCCGCGCGCTGCCACTGCTTCAGGATGTAGGGTCCCGTGCCGACCGGGTGCGCCTGGGTGTCGTCGCTGTAGGCCTCGATCACCTCCCGGGCGACGGCTCCGAACGGCACGTGGGCGACGACGAACGGGAAGATGTAGTCCGTGGCCTTCAGGCGGAACTCGAGCGTGTAGCGGTCGACCGCGCGCATGCCCGGGACCTTGGCGTCGTAGTCGAACTTGCCCGACTTTTTCGCGGCCTCGGCGAGCTCGTCCAGGCCCTCGATCTTGCCTTCGAGCAGGAACGCCCACGGCGAACGGTTCTTGGGGTCCAGGAAACGCTTGTAGCTGTAGACAAAATCCTCCGCCGTCAGTTCGCGCTGCAGGCCCTTGAAGGCCGGATCGGGCGTGAAGTAGATGCCCTTGCGGATCCTGAACACGTAGACACGGCCGTCGTCCTTCACTTCGGGCATCGTCTCGGCCACCATCGGCACGACCTTCGCGGGGCGCGCCAGGTAGTCGTAGGTCAGCAGCCGTTCGAAAATCGCCTCGTTGACCGTATTCGAATACAGGTCGGAGACGTGAACCGGATCGAAGCCGGTCTCCGCCGTCGGGAAGGCGATCCGCAGAACCTTGTTCGGATCCCCGGCGGCGCCGGCGGGGAATGGCAGCAGGGCCAGCGCAACGGCAAGGCCAAGCGCTGCGACCCCCTTGACCCGCCAAGACGAATGCCACCGAACCATCCCCGCTCCCCGAAAGGAAAAGCCGCGTAATGTACCATTTCCCTCCTTTCTCATTCGACGCCGCCCGACCCGAAATGGACCTCCCGCGCTCGAGGCTCCGCCGCCGATGAAGCCCGCCTACTGGGATGACGCCACGCGCGCCCTCGGCCGCATCGATCCGGTTCTGAAGCGTTTGATACGGAAATTCCCGGACGTTCACCTGCAGCGGCGCGGCGATCCCTTCACTACGATCGCGCGCGCGATCGTCGGCCAGCAGATCTCAGTCAAGGCGGCGCAGACCATCTGGGACCGGCTGGCGACAGCGGTCGAGGCCGCGGGTGACCCGATCCGACTCGACGCCGCGCGCGTCGGCAGGACACGGCTGCCGACCCTGCGGCGCTGCGGTCTTTCGGAGCGAAAGGCGCTGTATGTGCGCGACCTGGCGCGTCATTTCGTCACCGGCGCGCTCGATCCGGCGATGTGGCCCGCGCTCTCCGACGAGGCACTGATCGAGCGGCTCGTCGACGTGAAGGGGATAGGCCGCTGGACCGCCGAGATGTTCCTGATCTTCCACGAACTGCGCGCCGACGTGTTTCCGGTCGACGATATCGGCGTCCAGCGCGCCATCGCGCTGCACTACAACGGCGGCGACCGCCTGTCCGCGGCGGCGATGCGCGAGCTGGCGGTCCCGTGGCAACCGTATCGCAGCGTCGCGACGTGGTACCTGTGGCGCTCGCTCGATCCCGTTCCCGTCGAGTACTGAGAGCCTGTCGGTGCGGGCAAGCTCCTGGCGCCCCCGTACAATGGGCCAATGAACGACGACGCGACCCCGCCCTATACCGGCCTCACGCCCGATTGCGTCCTCGATGCCTTGCAGAGCGTGGGCCTTGTCGGCGACGGCCGGCTGCTCGCGCTCAACAGCTACGAAAACCGTGTCTACCAGGTCTGGATGGACGACGGCCCCCCACTCGTCACGAAGTTCTACCGCCCCGGCCGTTGGAGCGACGCCCAGATTCTGGAGGAGCACACTTTTGTCGCCGAACTCGCCGAACGCGACATTCCGGCGGTGGCCGCGACGCCGCTCGCCGCTGGGCAGACGCTGCACACGTTCAGCGGATTCCGCTTTGCGGTGTACCCGAAACGCGGCGGCAGGGCCCCGGAACTCGAGGATCGCGCCACGCTCGAATGGATGGGCCGGGTGATCGGGCGCATGCATGCGATCGGCGCCCTGCGCCCGTTCCAGGCTCGCCCGGCGCTCGACGTTGCGAGCTTCGGCGAGGAGCCGCGCGACTACCTGCTGTCGCACGGCTTCATTCCGCCGGACCTGCTCGACGCGTACCGCAGCGTGGTGGGACTGGCGCTCGACGGCGTGCGGCGCTGCTACGCACGCGCCGGCAGCGTGCGCGCGCTGCGCCTGCACGGCGACTGTCACGCCGGCAACGTGCTGTGGACCGACGCCGGTCCGCACTTCGTCGACTTCGACGACAGCCGGATGGGTCCGGCGGTGCAGGATCTGTGGATGTTGCTGTCGGGGGAGCGTTCCGACATGACGCGGCAGCTCGCCGACGTGCTCGCCGGCTATCAGGACTTCTTCGACTTCGAGCCGCACGAGCTCCACCTGGTCGAGGCGCTGCGCACGCTGCGCCTTGTCCATTATGCGGCGTGGCTCGCGCGCCGCTGGAACGATCCCGCGTTTCCCGCGGCATTCCCGTGGTTCAACACGCAGCGCTACTGGCAGGACCGGATTCTCGAATTGCGCGAGCAGATCGCTTTGATGGACGAGCCGCCGCTGGTGGTGTGACGCGGCGCAGGAAAGTGCGGTCAGGTGGAACGTGCGGTCAGGTGGAACGTGCGGTCAGAGCCGAGGGAAACTGGCGTCACGCGAAAGTGGGGTCAGACTCTGCTTTTCATGAAACCCTGCTTTTGGGAGGCCGCGCTTTTCATGCCCGCACCGCCTCTGTTTCGGGATCGGCAGGTCGCGTAGCCCGGCGTTGAGCGCAGCGAAACCCGGGGCAACCGCGGCCATGGCCGCAACCACCCGGGTTTCGCGTTGCTCAACCCGGGCTACGCCCCAACCGGCGTCAGCGCAACAGCCCGTCGACCAGGTGCAGCGTGCGGTCGGTGCGTGCGGCGAGATCGGGGTCGTGGGTGACGATCACGAGGCTGGTGCCGACGACCCGATTGAGTTCCAGCATGAGGTCGAATACCTGACCCGCGGTGCGCCGGTCGAGGTTTCCGGTCGGCTCGTCGGCGAGCACGCATTTCGGCTGCGTGACCAGCGCGCGGGCGAGCGCGACCCGCTGCCGCTCGCCGCCGGAAAGCTCCCCCGGAAGGTGCTTGACGCGGTGGCCCAGCCCCACGTGCTCGAGCATCGCCAGCGCGGTTCCACGCGCCGCGCCCGCTTCCATCCGTCGGATCGCGAGCGGCATGGCCACATTTTCGAGCGCGGTGAACTCCGGCAGCAGGTGGTGAAACTGGTAGATGAAGCCAAGCGCCCGGTTGCGCACCGCGCCGCGCTCGGCCTCCGTCAGCGTCGCGAAGTCCGCGCCATCGACGCTGACCGCGCCCGCCGTCGGCGCGTCGAGGCCGCCGAGGAGGTGCAGCAGCGTGCTCTTGCCCGAGCCCGAGGCGCCGACGATGGCGACGCGTTCGCCGGGGGCAATCGCAAGGTCGATCCCCAGCAGGACCGGGACCTCGAGCGGGCCGCTGCGGTACGTCTTCGCGAGCCCGCGGCAGGCGAGCACCGGCGTTGCGGCAGCCGCACCGGCCGAGGCCGCCGCCTTCGCCTCACTCATAGCGCAACGCCTCCGCCGGATTGACCTTGGCCGCCCGCCATGCGGGATAGATCGTGGCGAGCAGCGCCAGCAGCAGCGCGATGCCGGCGATGGTGACCACGTCGCCACGCTGGAGGTCGGACGGGAGCTCGCTGATGTAATAGACGGTCTTGTCGAGGAACTGGACGCTGAAGAGGCGCTCGATGGCCGGGATGACGGTGCCGACGTTGAGCGCGAGCAGGATGCCGCCCACGACGCCGATCACGGTGCCGATCAAACCGATCAGCGCGCCCTGGAGCATGAAGATCGCCATGATCGACGCGGGCGACGCGCCGAGCGTGCGCAGGATCGCGATGTCGGCCTGCTTGTCGGTGACGGTCATCACCTGCGCCGAGACGATGTTGAACGCGGCGACCGCGATGATCAGCGTCAGGATGATGAACATCACCCGCTTTTCGATCTGCACCGCACGGAAGAAATTCGCGTGGTTGCGCGTCCAGTCGCGGACTTCCGCGCTTACATTCAGCGTGGCCAGCAACTCGCGCGCCACCTCGGGCGCGGCGAACAGGTCGTCGAGCTTCAGCCGGACGCCGGAGACGCCGTCCAGCCGGTACAGCTTGCGCGCGTCGTCGATGTGGATCAGCGCGAGCCCGCTGTCGAATTCGTACATCCCGACCTCGAACACCCCGACCACCTTGAAGCTCTTCAACCGCGGCAGGGTGCCGGCCGCCGTCACGTTGCCCTGCGGCGTGATGACGACGACGGTCTCGCCCCGCCGCACACCCAGTGCACGCGCCAGCTCGCCGCCCAGCACGATCCCGAATTCCCCCGGCTTGAGGTCGGCCAGCGCGCCCGCGCGCATGTGCCTGCCGATGTCGGCGACCGTGTCCTCGCGCGCCGGGTCGACGCCGCGGATCAGCGCGCCGCGGTTGACCTCGCCCGCCGAGAGCATCGCCTGCCCCAGCACGTAGGGGGCCGCCGCCTTCACCCGCGGGTTGGCGAGCGCGGTGCGCGCCACCGCAGCGTCATCGGCCAGCGTCGGCAGGCCGCGGATCTCGATGTGCGATGCGACCGACAGGATCCGCGTCCGCAGTTCGTCCTGGAACCCGTTCATCACCGACAGCACGACGATCAGCGCAGCGACGCCGAGCGCGATCCCCGCCATCGAGGTCAGCGCGATGAACGATATGAAGGAGTTGCGGCCGGAGCCGCGCCGCGCGCGGGTGTAGCGCAGGCCGACGGCGATTTCATACGGCGACAAGGAGCGGCCCGATTGGTGATGTCGATGGCAATTCGCGGCAGGCGCAGGAGCAGCGGCCTCCCCAACCCGGCGCGGCGGGCGCGCATTATCGCATGCTAGACTCGCTCCACTCGCGGCGCTCGCCGCCGGTTCGTCGAACCCGACCGTGGCTCGTCGTCTTGTGACCGGCGGCCGCCCATGTCCTTCGTCCATCTCGTCATCACCCTTCCCGGCTTGCTGCGGCCACCCGACGCCGGTGCATCGCTGCCGCCACGCACGTCCGCGCCCGGCGTCCGGCCGTCGGTCACGCCTCGCTCGGCGCCATGCCCGGCGCCGCATTTGGCCCATCTCCTCGCCGCCGCGGACGAGCCGGTACGCGAGCCCGACGGCATCGGCGTCGCGCTGGCAAAGGTGTACGGAATCGCGCGTCAGGCCGACTGGCCGCTGGCCGCGATCCGCCTGGAATCCCTGGGCATCGACGCCGGCGCGCACTATTGGCTCGCCGCCGATCCGGTGACGCTCGTGGCCGGCCGCGACGACGTGCGACTCGCCGGTGCGGTCGCCGATCTTGCCGCCGGAGAGGCGGCCGCGTTGATCGCAATGCTGAATGCGCATTTCGCCGAGCATGGGCTCATGTTCGTGGCGCCACGGCCCGGGACCTGGTTCGTCCGCGTGCCGGCGATCCAGGCGATCGCCGCCCGTCCGCCCGAAGCGGTGATCGGCCGCACGCTGCGCGGGCTGCTCGCCTCCGGACCGGATGCGGGCAAGTGGCGGCGCTGGCAAAACGAGGTGCAGATGCTGCTGCACGAGCATCCGGTCAACATGGCCCGCGAAGCGCGGGCACTGCCGCCCGCGAACAGCGTCTGGTTCTGGGGCGGCGGGACGCGGCCACCGGCGTCGGGCGCATCGATCCGCACGTTCGCGGACGGCGGAATCGCGGGCGCACTTGCCGCCCACCTCGGCGAGCCGGCGCGCCCGCTGCCGGCGGCGCTCGATCCGGTGCTCGCCGCCGCGTCGGGCGCGGCGACCGCCGTGATCGCGTTCGACCCGCCGCTCGATCTCGCCGCGATCGAACGCGCCTGGGCCGCGCCCGCATGGGCCGCCCTCGGACGCGGCGCGGTCACGACGGTCACGCTGATCGCCGATGGCGACCACGGCGCAACCGCATGGACCGCGCGCCGGCCCGATGCGTGGCGGCGTCTTCGCGGCCACTTCCGTGCGCCTGATCTCGCGGCCTTGCTCGCCGCGCGCCCGGACTCAATCACCGGCGACTGATGGACATCGTCCGCCGCCCGGTGCCCCTCCATGCGGCAGCACTCGCCGCGGCGGGCTTCCATCCCGTATTGGCGCGCGTTTTCGCCGCGCGCGGCGTGGTGAGCCGCGACGATCTCGACACCGGCCTCGCGCGCCTGCCGCCGTTCGGCACGATGAAGGGGATCGAGGCGGCGGCCACCCGGCTCGCCGATGCCATTGCCGCGCGCCAGAAGATCGTCATCGTCGCCGATTACGATGCGGATGGCGCGACCGCGTGCGCCGTCGGGATGCGCGGGCTCGCAGCCTTGGGCGCGAACGTCGATTTCCTCGTGCCGAACCGGTTCGAATACGGCTACGGCCTGACGCCCGAGATCGTGCAACAGGCCGCCGCGAAATCGCCGCGGCTCCTCGTCACCGTCGACAACGGCATCGCGAGCCACGATGGCGTCGCCGCGGCCGCCGCGTTGCGAATCGAGGTGCTGATCACCGACCACCATCTCCCGGCGGCAACGCTCCCGGCGCCGGCGCTGATCGTCAACCCGAACCAGCCTGGTTGCGCGTTCCCGAGCAAGCATCTCGCCGGTGTCGGCGTGATGTTCTACGTGCTCCTCGCGACCCGCGCGAAGCTGCGGGAACGTGGCGACCGCGGCGCGCGCCCGGAGCCGAATTTCGCCGCGCTGCTCGATCTCGTTGCGCTGGGCACCGTCGCCGACGTGGTGCCGCTCGACCGGGTGAACCGCACGCTGGTCGCGCAGGGGCTGGCGCGAATCCGCGGTGGGCGGGCACACCCCGGCGTCGCCGCGCTGTTTGCGGCGGCCGGGCGCGACCCGCGACGGGCGACCGCCTACGACCTGGGCTTCGTCGCCGGACCGCGCCTCAACGCGGCCGGACGCCTCGCCGACATGACCGTCGGCATCCGCTGCCTGCTCGCGGACACCGGCGCCGCGGCGTTGCCGCTCGCCGCCGAACTCGATCGCCTCAACCGCGAGCGGCGCGATGTCGAGGCCGTGATGCAGGAAGAGGCACTGGCGGAACTCGACGCGCGGGCTGCGGAAGCCGCGCAGCCCGACGCGTACACGCTCTGCCTGTTCCGGCCCGAGTGGCATCAGGGAATCGTCGGCATCGTCGCGTCGCGGCTGAAGGACCGCTTCCATCGGCCGGCCATCGTCTTTGCACGCGGCGGCGGCAGCGGTGAACTGAAGGGCTCGGGGCGGTCGATCGCCGGCTTTCATCTGCGCGATGCGCTCGACCTCGTCGACAAGCGCGCGCCGGGCGTGCTCGCCAAGTTCGGCGGCCATGCCTACGCCGCCGGACTGACGCTGGCCGAAGCCGACCTGCCGCGGTTTGCCGCGGCGTTCGAGGCCATTGCCCGTGACCAGCTATCGCCGGCGCAGCTGCAGCGGACGCTGGAAACCGACGGCAGCCTCACCTCCGGCGAACTTGACTTCGAGCTGGCGAGCGTGCTGCGCGAGGAAGTCTGGGGCCAGGCCTTTCCGGCCCCCGTTTTCGATGACGTTTTCACCGTCGCCGACCAGCGCATCGTCGGCGGGAAGCACTCGCGGCTGTCGCTCGCGCGCACCGGCGAGCACGGCAGGCAGCTCTATGCGGCGATTCTGTTCAACCACATCGATCCGCTGCCGGATGCCATCCGCGCCGCCTACCGCCCCGACGTCAACGAATGGAACGGGACCGCATCGCTGCAACTGGTGATCGAACACTGGCAACCGGGTTGAATCGCTCGCCGCCCGGACCGGGCCTTCGCGGAGGCGATGATCCGTGCACGATCAATAGTCTCGGGATCGGGCCATCGCACCTGCAACATGAGCGGCCATCGTTCCGCAATAGTCTTGGAACCCGGTCCGCACCCGTGGTGGCGTCGTCCCGGCAATAGATTGATCCAAATCATGTTTTTTTGCGGGTGTGGACCGCGACCGTCGCTCCGTGCCGCAAGAAATCTATTGTGCAGCGCAGCATAGTGACTATAATGATTTGATTCGGCCCCGCGGGTGCGGGGTCCCTGGAATAGAGCGGAGGATGCGGGCATGCGCTTGATTGACAAGGTCTCGATCATTACCGGGGCAGGCTCGGGCATCGGCCACGCGACCGCCGCCAAGTTTGCGCGCGAAGGCGCCAAGGTCGCCGTCTGCGACATCAACGAGGCCGCGGCGCACAAGGTGGCCAAGGAAATCAACGATGACGGCGGCGAGGCCATTCACTTCCATGTCGACGTCACCGACAAGGAAAGCATCGCGCGGATGGTCGAAGGCGTGATGGCCCGCTGGGGGCGCATCGATACGCTGGTCAACAACGCCGGCATCGTCCAGGACGCGCAGCTCAAGAAGATGACCGACGACCAGTTCGACCGCGTCATCGACGTCAACCTGAAGGGCGTCTACAACTGCACGAAGGCCGTCGTCGACATCATGCTCCACCAGCACTCGGGCTGCATCCTCAACGCGTCATCGATCGTCGGCCTCTACGGCAATTTCGGGCAGACCAATTACGCTGCGAGCAAGTTCGCCGTGATCGGAATGATGAAGACCTGGGCCCGCGAACTGGGCAAGAAGGGGATCCGCGCCAATGCCATCTGTCCCGGATTCATCGAAACGCCGATCCTGAAATCGATGCCGCACAGAGTCATCGAGATGATGGAAGAGAAAGTCCCGATGGGCCGCCTCGGCCGCCCGGAAGAGATCGCCAACACGTATGCCTGGCTTGCGTCCGACGAGGCAAGCTACATCAACGGTGCCGTGATCGAGGTGTCCGGCGGCGTCACGATCTAGTCATCCATCCGGCCGGCTTGAGTCCGTCGCCGCGGCGCGGTAGCATTTGCGTTTACCATGTTCCGAGCCCGCCCCATGCTGCGCCTCCTCGTCCTGCTGTCGGCCGTCGTCACCCTCGCCGCCCCGTCCGTCGCCTCCGGGCAGAAGGATGCGGCCGGCCCGAAGCCCGACACCTATCTTTGCCCGAACGCCGCCGGCACGCGTGCCGTCGACTGTTTCCTCAACGCGGTCGAGCATCTGTACACGATGTGCCGGCAGGTGAAGAGCATCGAGATCATCGAGTTCGGCTATGAGAAATCCGAGGAAGGCGTCAACGGCGCCAAGAGCGAGTACTGCGTCGACAAGCACAAGCTGTCGATGACCCGCCCGTACCAGGCGGCGTTGCGTGAGGCGACCGGCAGCCGCAGCGCGGTCGACGGCCTGCGCGAACTCCACGAACAGTGGCAGAAGGCGCTGATCGCGCTCAAATGGAAACCGGGCGAGTCCGACCAGCAGTACAAGGAGCGCATCGCCAAGCCCTACGAGGTATTCCGCGAACAGGGGACCGCCGTTCGCGTCGCCCTGGAAACGGAGGCTCCCAAGGCCAACCTCGCAGCCGTCCCCACAGAACCCAAGAGCCGGACCAGCGGGGTCGCCAAGGCCAAGCCGGCAACCACCCCGGGCACTTCCAAGAGCCCGAACTGAGCCCGCCTGCCTCCGCGCCGCAGAGCGGCGCCGCCGCGCCGGCCCCGGACCCCGAACTCGCCGCCATCTTCGGCACCCGCGGTCCTCTCGCCCGCGCGAATCCGGGCTTTCGCTTCCGCCCGCAACAACTCGCCATGGCCGATGCGGTCGCGCGGGCCATCGCCAGCCGTGGACCGCTCATTGCCGAAGCCGGCACCGGCACCGGCAAGACCTTCGCGTACCTTGTTCCCGCGCTGCTCTATGGCGGCAAGGTGATCGTTTCCACCGGCACCAAGCCGCTGCAGGACCAGCTGTTCCAGCGCGACCTGCCGATGGTACGCGACGCGCTCGGCGTACCGGCGACGCTGGCCCTGCTCAAGGGTCGCGCCAACTACGTCTGCCAGCATCATCTCGAGCGCGCCGCCGCCGAAGGCCGGCTGCCCTCGCGCGAAGACGTCCGGCACCTGCCGAAGATCATCGCTTTCGCGCGCGCCAGCGAGAGTGGCGACCGCGGCATGCTTGCCGACGTGCCGGAGAACGCGTCGATCTGGCCGCTGGTGACGTCCACCCGCGACAATTGCCTCGGCAGCAACTGCGCCCACCACGGCGAGTGCTTCGTGCTCAAGGCGCGCAAGGACGCGCTCGACGCCGACGTGGTCGTGGTCAACCATCACCTTTTTTTCGCCGATGTGATGCTGCGCGATGAAGGGCTCGCCGAACTGTTGCCCGCGTGCAACACGATCATCCTCGACGAGGCGCACCAGCTGCCCGACACGGCGACGCTGTTCTTCGGCGAGCAGCTGACGTCAGGGCAGCTTGCCGATCTCGCGCGTGACGCCGAAGTCGCGGCACGCACCGCGGCGCGCGAAGTCGCCGACCTCCCCGATGCCGCCTCGGGCGTCGGCCCCGCGATAAAGAAGGTCCGCCTGGCGTTGGGCGACGAACCCGGCAAGCTCGCGCAGGCAGTAGCCGCGACCCGCGCCGGCTTCACCGCGGCGCTGGAATTGCTCGCCGCGGCGCTCGACCGGCTGGCCGCCGAGCTTGGCCGGTTCGAGGAGCGCAGCGAGGACCTCGGCCTGTGCGCTCGGCGCGCGACCGACGCGGCGGCGCTGCTGGCGCGGTGGCGAGGCGGTTCGGACGCCGCGGCCACGGCGGACGAGAACGGCGATGGCGGCTTTATCCGCTGGGTCGAGGTGACGCCGTCCGGCTGGCAGCTGCACGCATCGCCGCTGTCGATTGCCAACCTTTTCCGCCGCCAGGTCCAGGAATCCGGTCGCGCGTGGATCTTCACCTCCGCCACGCTCGCTGTCAGTGGCGACTTCTCGCTCTACCAGCGCGAACTCGGGCTTTCCGCCGCCGCCACCGGCTTCTGGGAAAGTCCGTTCGATTACGAAACGCAGGCGCTGCTCTACCTGCCACCGGAGTTGCCCGCGCCGAACTCCCGCGAGCATACCGAAGCCGTCGTCGCCGTGACGCTGCCTGTGCTCAAGGCGAGCGGCGGGCGGGCATTCCTTCTGTTCACGACGCTGCGTGCCTGGAACGCGGCGCGCGACCTCCTGACGGAGGCCTTCGCCCGCGAGGACCTTCCCTGGCCGTTGCTGGTGCAGGGCGAGGGCTCGCGCAGCGAACTGCTGACGCGGTTTCGCGAGCTGGGCAATGCGGTTTTGCTGGGGAGCCAGAGTTTCTGGGAAGGCGTGGACGTCGCCGGCGACGCCCTGTCGGTGGTCGTGATCGACAAGTTGCCCTTCGCACCACCGGACGACCCGCTGCTCGCCGCGCGCCTTGAGCGGCTCAAAGCCGAAGGCGGCAACCCGTTCCTCGACTACCAGCTACCGCAAGCGGTGATCAGCCTGAAGCAGGGGGCCGGCCGCCTGATCCGCTCGGAGACCGACCGCGGCGTGCTGATGATCTGCGACCCCCGACTCGTCGAAAAGCCCTACGGCAGGAAGATCTGGCGCAGCCTGCCGCCGATGCGGCGAACCCGCGACCTGGCGGAGGTGGAGGCGTTCTTCGCCGGCTGACCGGGGTGGCGCCGCAATGCCCGGCGTTGCTACCAGAACCGCCACCAGGGCTTCGACGCGGCGTCGGAAAGATCCGACTTGGGGAAGGTCTGCTTCAGGACGCGCGCGGCATCGTCGCTCAACTGGACGAGCCCGAGCCGGTCATAGCTCGCCACCAGGAGCGCCAGCGCATCCTCGTTGGCGGGAGTGCGCGGGAAGTTGGTGATGGCCGCCTGGGCACGATTCACCGCCGCAACGTAGGCGCCGCGATTGTAGTAGTAGCGGCCCACCTTGACCTCGTAGAGCGCCAGCGCATTGGTCAGATACTTCATCCGTTCGACGGCGTCCTGCGCGTAGCGGCTCTCCGGATACTTGGCGACGAGTTCCCGGAAGGCGTCGAACGATTCGCGCATCGCCTTCGGCTCGCGCTCCGAAAGATCGAGCTCGTAAACGTAGCCGAGCAGTCCCTGGTCCTCTCGAAAATGCACCAGGCCCTTCAGGTAATACGCGTAATCGACGTTCGGATGGTTGGGGTACGTGCGAATGAAGCGGTCGCACGAGGCCACCGCGGCGGGCGTCTCTCCCAGGCGGTAGCTGGCGTATGCCGATTCCAGGATCGCCTGCTGCGCGTAACGGCCGTAGGGGAAGCGTGACTCGAGCGTCTCGAACAGCTTGATCGCCCGCGTATAATTTCCCTCCAGCACCGCATCGTGCGCCGTTTGGTACAGCCGATCGGCGGTCCAGGTGGCGGTGTCGTCCTTGGCGTCCGGCAACCACGCACAGCCGCCGAGCGCGAGCGTCAGCGCCAGCAGCCACGGCCCGAGCCAGCCGCGCCCTGCCGGGTGACTGCGAGTCCGAACCATCATTTGCAGTGCGAGAGGCATGCGGTTGTCGTCCAGTACGCGATGCGTTCCGTGAATTCCCCGAATTATAGCCGACGACCCCGGTCCAGCT
>Ga0315276_10002999_pt1 | contig 15452 bp, 15 predicted proteins | sample YL17G05_0_MG_FD_204542 | JGI IMG/M metagenome (GOLD analysis project Ga0315276, IMG submission 204542) | Sediment microbial communities from Yellowstone Lake, YNP, Wyoming, USA - YL17G05_0 | ecosystem: Environmental > Aquatic > Freshwater > Lake > Sediment | place: USA: Wyoming | collected...
GGTTTTCGCCCATCTGGACCTGGCGGCCCTGACGGCGATGGATCTTTTTCTTGCTGCTGTTAGCTTCTTGGCCCTGGCGATCCCGCCCTTGCTGGCCCCGAGTTTGGAAAGGGCAACGGCTGCCAGGTTTTTGGGGGAAGTAGTGGGAGGGTTTGCTTTCGCTTGTTGGCCAGTGGATTCTCGGACCACGCGGAGGGCGTTCTGCGAGAGGTCAAGGCCGCTGTCGGGGCGTCCTGGTTTCATGCGGGAATTATACGCCCGCGCAAGACCTAACGGGGTACTCATTTCTAACTTGACCACTACCCTCAGGCGTGCTCTCTGGACACCGGTGTTCCCTTTGTGATAGGGAAGTCACCGGGAATGGCCCAGACCTAAACCCCTGCGGTCGGTGCGCATGCTGGAGGAGACCAGACCATGGAGAAGCATGGGTTCACGCGCCGAGAGTTCGTGAAATGGGCGGTGGCTGCCACCGCCGTCACCGAGTTCAACCTCTCCTTCGTCCCGAGGCTGGCGGCCGCCCTCCAGGAAGCCGTCAAGGAGTACCCCCTCATCTGGATGCAGGCATCGGCCTGCAGCGGCTGCTCCGTTTCGGTCATCAACACCATTCACCCCAGCATCAAGAACGTCATCCTGGATCAGATCCTCCCCGGCCACCAGCTCTTCCTGAACTATCACTCGACCCTGATGGCCGCCACGGGGAGGCTTTCCACCGACGCCGCCCTCGACACCGCCCGGAAGAACAAGGGGAAGTACATCTATGTCCTGGAGGGGGCCATCCCCACGGCGCAGGAAGGAATCTACGGGACCCTCGGGGAGGAGGACGGGAAGCAGATCTCCATGCTGGAATGGGTGCGGCGCCTCGCCCCCGACGCCCTGGCCATCCTGACCGTCGGCACCTGCGCCGGCTACGGCGGCGTGGCGGCGGCCCGGCCGAACCCGAGCGGCTCCAGGGGAGTGGGGGATGTCCTGAAGACATTGAATATCGCAACGCCCGTGGTCAACATCCCGGGTTGTCCCTGCCACCCCGACTGGTTCATCGGGACGGTGGCCCGGGTTCTGCTCTACGGCCTCCCCAAGCCCAAGGAACTGGACGAGTACGGCCGGCTCAAGATCTACTACGGAAAGACCGTCCACAACCGCTGCATCAACCGGGACTACATGGACGAGGGGGTCTTCGCCCGCAACTTCGGCGAGCCGGGGTGCCTGCTGGAAATCGGCTGCAAGGGGCCCTTCAGCTACGGTGACTGCCCCGTGAGGCAGTGGAACAGCGGGGTGAACTTCTGCATCAACGCCAACGCCCCCTGCATGGGGTGCGCCGAGCCGGGGTTTCCGGACGCCCACTCCCCGCTCTATGAGAGGAGGTAGCCATGAAGACCCGCGTCATGGTCGATCCGCTCACCCGAATCGAGGGACACCTCCGGGTGGAGGCGGTGGTGGAAGACGGCGTCGTGACGGAAGCGCGCTTGGGGGGAACCCTCTACCGCGGCTTCGAGCAGATCCTCGTCGGGCGGGATCCCCTGGACGCCGTGCAGATCACCCAGCGCTTCTGTGGCGTCTGCCCGACGGCCCACGCGGTGGCCTCCTCCCAGTGTCTGGACAATGCACTTGGGATCATGCCGCCCGATAACGGGCGGGTCATTCGCAACCTGATCCAGGGGGCCAACTACATCCAGTCCCACATCCTTCACTTCTATCACCTGGCGTCGCTGGATTTCGTGCGGGGCCCGGAAATCCCGCCCTTCATCCCGCGTTACGAGGCCGATTACCGACTCCCGAAGACCACCAGCGATGAGATCGTGAGCCACTACGTCCAGGCGCTCCAGATCCGGATGAAGGCCCACGAAATGTCGGCGGTCTTCTCGGGGAAGATGCCCCACTGCGCCACGGTGGTCCCCGGCGGCGTGACGGTCACTCCCGGCGTGGACAAGGTCACCACCTTCCTGTGGCGCCTCAAGGAATTGCGTGACTTCATCAACAACGTCTACATACCGGACGTAATCACCATCGCCGAAGTGTACCGGGATTATGCCGAGATGGGCGCCGGCCCCGGGAACTACCTCTGCTACGGGGGCTTCGATCTGGACAACGAGCCGGAGGTGACGAAGCGGAAGCGCTTCTTCCCCGCGGGTCGGGTCCGCGGCGGCAAGATGGAGCCTCTGGACCCGGCGCGAATCACCGAGGACGTCAACTCGTCCTGGTACAAGTCTCCGACCCACCTGCCCCCCGGTGCGGGAGAGACCCTGCCGGATCCGGCGAAGAAGTCCGGCTACACCTGGCTCAAGGCGCCGCGCTACGACAACACGGTCTACGAGGTTGGCCCTCTGGCCCGGGCGGCCGTGGTCAGGACCGGCGGAAGCAATCCCATGCTGATGAAGGCCCAGGACGAAGCGCTCACCCACCTGCGCCTCAAGCCGGAGAACCTCCACTCGGTCATCGGGCGGCACCTGTCCCGGGCACTGGAGACGCAGGTGCTGGCCGACGCCATGGCCGACTGGGTCCTCCAGATCAAGCTGGACCAGATCGTGGCCACTCCCTTCGTCATGCCCGACCAGGCGAAGGGAGTGGGGCTCTGGGAAGCTTCCCGGGGCGCGCTGGGCCACTGGATCACGATCAAGAACAAGAAGATCGAGCGCTACCAGGCGGTGGTGCCGACGACCTGGAACGCCTCCCCCCGCGACGATCGGGGCCAGCCCGGCGCCATTGAACAGGCGCTGGTGGGAGCGCCGGTCAAGGACCCCGCGAATCCATTCTCGGTGGCCCGGATTGTCCGTTCGTTCGACCCGTGCATCGCCTGCGCCGTGCATCTCCTCACGCCGCGCGGGAGGCTCCTGCGTGAGATCCGGGTCGTCTGAGGCCGCGCGCCCGGTGAAGGACCCGGCGCGTCCCTCGCGGCGCGAGGGGGAGGAGATCCTGATCGTGGGGATCGGCAACGAGTTCCTGCGCGACGAAGGTCTTGGCGTGCACGTTGCCCGGAGCCTCCTCGCCATGAAGGACCGTCTCCCCGCCGGCGTGAAGGTCCTGGAGGCGGGGATATTCCTGATGAATTCGCTCGGGGAAATATCTCGCTACCGGCGGGTGATCCTGGTGGACGCCCTCCGCGCCGGAGGGAAGCCCGGAAAAGTCTATCGCGTGGAGATCCAGGATGGTCTGGCCGGTTCGCTCCCGGACATCCCCGCCCTGTCGCTTCACCAATGGGGAGTGGTCGAGTCGCTTCACGCGGCGGAGGTCCTTGGGCTGCTCCCCGCCCGGCTCACCCTGCTCGGCGCCGAGCCGGCACGCCTGGAGCCCGGCACCGATCTCTCTCCCGCCCTGGAATCGGCGCGGGAGAGGATCGTCTCTCTTCTTCTGGAGGAAGTGGGTGCGTGAGCCGGCTCAGCGTTTCGGTGCGGCATGGAGCACCTCGCCAAGAGAAGTCCATGACGACGCAAAACACCGGCTATGGAAAGTCCGTCGCGCGCAGGACGATTTCCTTCAGGGCCTTCGCGAAGTCGGTCCGGCCCAGCCCGTCGGCGCTCCCCAGTGACTTCTCCAGCCGGGGATCGTAGGGGAGCTCGCCGAGGAGCCGGAGGCGGAAGGGCTTCAGGCGGTCCGCGGCGGGCGGATCGCCGGGCTTTCTCATGTTCTCCACGAATCCCAGCAGATGGGCCTTCTGCTCCGTGAGGAGGGCCACCAGCTTTCTCACCGTCTCCAGGGCCACCCGGGAGGGGGTGGTGACCACCAGGTAGCGGGCCTTTTTCAGGAGCCGCATGGCGTCCAGCATGGAATCTCCCAGTCCCGGGGGCATGTCCACGATGAGGAAGTCCAGGGGGCCCCACCGCGTCACCGCCAGCATCTCGATCAGGGCGTCGGTGAGGGCGGGCCCGCGCAGGGGCGAGGGCCTGTTTCCCGCGAAGTGGACGATGGAGAGAAACTCGATCCCCTTCACCCGGACCGGCACGAGCCCCTTCTCCTCCCTGGGGCGCCGCCGCCCCGCTCCCAGGATGACGTGGGCCGAGGGGCCGTAGAAGTCCAGGTCCAGCAGTCCCACCCGGTAGTCCAGATCCTGGAGCACCACCGCCAGGGCGGCGGCCACCGAGCTCTTGCCGACGCCCCCCTTGCCGCCGGACACGGCGATGATCCGCCGGATCTTCTCCAGCCTCCTCCCGATGATGGCGGGACGGGGATCCATCTCAGGACTCCCCTTCCAGGGACTCGAGCCAGACCCCGCGCCCCTGGATGATCTCGAAGTCGGGACTGGAGCAGCCGGGGCACCGGACATAGACGAAGATCATCTCCGGGAGGAAGTGGATCGCCTCCGTCTGCTCCCGGTCCTTTCCCCGGAGGGCCGACTCCAGCTTCCACTCCCGCCGGCAGGGCCGGCACCGGAACGCGGCCTTCTCGATCTCCAGGGAGGCCCGCGCGCCGCGCAGGGGGGGCTTCTCCAGGCGCAGGATTTCCGTCAGAGCGGTCTCGAAAACCTCCCGGTCCACCTGCTGGAGCTCTCCCATCTTCACCTTGAGGAGGGACACCTCCTTCAGCCGCTCCCGCTTTGCGGTCTGGGACGCGGCGGCGACCACCGCTTCGGCCAGGGCCCACTCGTGCATCAGCCGCCTCCCCGGGCCGCTCCGCTCCCTGCGGTCGCGGCAAACTCGTCCAGAAGGACCGCCGCGGCGCGGGCAATCCCTTCCTGAACCTCGGGGCCGACGGCATCCCCCGTCTCGAAGCGCCGCCCCTCGATGCCGATTATATCCAGCCTCCCGGGAAGTCGGCCGAGCGTCTCCGCCAGCCGGATCGCCTCCCGCAGCCCGAGGGCATGGGAGGAGGGGGAGCGGAAATCCCCGGCGTCGGAGAGCCGGCGGCCGTCGAGGCGGTGCACCGTGCCGGCGGGGGCGCCGGACACCACGGCATCCACCACCACGACCCGGTCATAGCCGCTCCAGGCCTCCATCAGGGCGGTGCCGTCTCCGATGACCTCGCGCACCTCCACCTCCGCCGGGAGCATGCCTCTCAGGCGGCGCGCCACCAGAGGGCCGGCGGCGTCGTCTCCGCGGGCGGGATGGCCGTATCCGATGAGCGCGATGCGCTCCCCGGGGCTCATGTCCGCTCCAGGGTCACCTTGAGGAAGTGGGTGGCGCAGGAGATGCAGGGATCGTAGTTGCGGACGGACTGCTCGCAGCGCCGCGTCATCTCCTCGTCGGAGAGATTCAGCAACTGCGGCACAAGCTGCCGCACGTCCTCCTCGATCCGCTTCAGGTTCTGGGAGGTGGGGGGGACGATCTTGGCGGAGACCACGCTCCCGTCGGCGGAGATCTCGTAGCGGTGGTAGAGGGTCCCCCGAGGGGCCTCGGTGCAGGCACATCCCGTCCCCGCGCGGGGCTCCGCATCCACCCTGGGCTTCGGCGGCGGCTCGTACTCCTCCAGGATCCGCAGCGCCTCCTCGCAGGCGAAGACGGTCTCCAGCGCCCGGACGGTGATGCTCTTGAACGGGTTCCGGCAGGGGGGGGTCATCCCGCTGTCCCGGGCCAGGGTCTTCACGCTTTCGGGCAGGCGCTCGAAGTTGAGATTGAAGCGGGCCAGCGGTCCCACGTGATAGGCGCGGCCCTTGTGGACGGAGTGGAGCGAGTTGGAGTGGGGCACCTGCTTCTCGTGGAAGTGCTCCTCGTACTCCTCCACGGCGATGTCCAGGCCGCGGTTGGAGACCAGCCGCCCCTCGTTGAAGGGGTATTCCTCCGGATGCGAGAGGGCCACGAAATCGTAGTCCTGCTCGAAGTCTGGAAACTCCAGCGTGCGCACCCACTCCACCGTCTCCACCGCCAGGTCCCGGGCCCGGCGCAGGGGATCCCGGATCGGGAGAAGAGCGGACGGGGACGGCGTCCTGTGGAAGCCGCCGACGCAGACCGAGACCGGATGGATCTCACGCCCCCCCAGGAGGGTCATCAGGTCGTTTCCCGCCTTCTTCAGCTCCAGCGCCTTCTTCACGCGATCGGGATGGTCCCGGGCCAGTGTCAGCACGTCGGGGTAATTCAGGAAGTCGGGGGCGTGGAGCATGTAGACGTGCAGCGCGTGGCTTTCGATCCATTCCCCGCAGTAGATCAGCCGGCGGAGCATCCGCACCGAGGGGTGGACGGTGATTCCCAGGATCTTCTCCAGGGCGTGGACCGAGCTCATCTGGTAGGCGACGGGGCAGATCCCGCAGATCCGGGCGGTGATGTCGGGCACCTCCCGGTAGCTCCGCCCCCTCAGGAAGGCCTCGAAGAAGCGCGGCGGCTCGTAGATCTCCAGCTTGACGTCGGTCACCCGATCCCCCGCCACGCGCACGTGGAGCGCTCCCTCCCCTTCCACCCGGGCGAGGGTGCCCACCTTGATGCTCCGGGTCCGGCTCATGTCCGCTCCGCCTCCTCTCCCGCTTTCCGGAACTGCCACGCCCAGGCGTTGAAGGTCCTGAAGGCCCGGGTCACCTCGGCGTCCGTCTGCCCCAGGAGGCGGAACCGCTCCGACAGCGAGGCGGTGTTGGGAGTCTCCATGGGGCCGAAGCAGCCGTAGCAGCCGCGCCCGAAGGCGGGGCAGATCGCGCCGCATCCAGCCTGCGTCACGGGGCCGAGACAGGAAACGCCCTCCGCCACCATCAGGCAGACGTTGCCGCGGCGCTTGCATTCCAGGCAGACGCTGTAGGTGGGGATGCTGGGCTTGCGCCCCGCAAGGGTGGCGCAGAGGACCTCGAGGAGCTGGCCCTTGCTGATGGGGCAGCCCTTCAGCTCGAAGTCCACCGGCACGTGGTAGCCGATGGGGGTGGACATCTTCAGGGCGCTGATGTGACCGGGGGTCGGGTAGACCGCCCGGGTCATCTCTCCCACGTCCTGCCAGTTCCTGAGGGCCTGGATGCCGCCGGCAACTGCGCACGCCCCGATGGTGATGAGCAGCCGGCACTGGCGGCGGATCCTGTGGATCCGCTCCGCGTCCTCATGGGTGGTGACGCTCCCCTCCACCAGGGCGATGTCGTAGGGGCCGTCCTTCATGATGCTGGTGGCCTCGGGGAAGTAGACGATGTCCACCGCCCCCGCCACCGCCAGCAGGTGCTCCTCGGCGTCCAGGAGGCTCAGCTGGCAGCCGTCGCAGGAAGCGAACTTGAAGACCGCGACGCGCGGCCGGGAAGAGGCCTTAGATTTCATGGCGGTTGATCCAGTCCCCCAGCCAGGAGTAGGGAAAGACCGGTCCGTCCTTGCAGATGAACACCGGTCCGTACTGGCAGTGGCCGCAGTGGCCGATGCCGCACTTCATGTTCCGCTCCATGGAAAGAAAGATGTTCTCGTCGGACAGACCGCGGCCTTCCAGTTCCAGGGCGACGTAGCGCATCATGATCTCCGGGCCGCAGACCATGGCCACGGTCCGCTCCGGCTCGAACCGGGCCTGGCGGAGCAGGGTCGTGACGACCCCCACGTTTCCCTTCCACTGCAGCCCGCCGTAGTCCACGGTGGTGAGGATCTGGCAGTCGGGGTGCTTGCCCCAGCGGGGAAGCAGCCGGCGATAGAGGAGGTCCTTCGGACTGCGGGCGCCGTAGAGAATGACGAGTCGCCCGAAGTCGGAGCGATGCCGAAGGACCTGGTAGATCACCGGGCGCAGGGGAGCCAGGCCGATCCCTCCGGCCACGACCAGCACGTCGTGCCCCCGGGCCTTCTCCAGCGGCCACCCGGTTCCGAACGGGCCCCGGACGCCCAGCCGGTCGTCCCGGCTCCGGCCCACAACCCACTCGGTGGCCTTTCCCACCGCCCTCACCGTGTAGGAGAGTCGCCGCGGCTCCTCGGGATCGCTGCTGATGGAGATGGGGAGCTCACCCACGCCGAAAGCGTAGAGCATGCTGAACTGCCCGGGCTGGAACGGGGGCAGCGGAGAGTCCTCCCCCGTCACCTCCAGGGTGAAGGTGTCGTGGGTCTCCCGCTCCACGCTTTCCACGCGCGCGGGGACGGTCGCCATGGGGTCAGCGGTTGTCACGACCGGTGCCCTTCTCGGGAGAGCTTCCGTAGACGTCCAGGAGCTGGTACCGGGCCGCCTGGAACCGCGCCTCGATCTTGAGGGTGAGCCGCTTCAGGATCTGGAAGCCGAACTCATGGTCCTCCTCCAGCTTCCTCCGCAGGCACTCGGCGTCCAGGGCCAGGGTCCTCACCGGTGCGATGGCCCGGGCGTCGAAGCGCCAGCGGTAGGGCGGCAGGAAGCAGGACCAGCCCAGGATGTCGCCGTCGTGGACGGTCTCGATCCTCAGGCCGCCCCCCTGGGGCATCCGGATCTCCAGGGCTACCTTCCCCGCCCGCACCAGATAGAGGATGTCGGCGCGCGCCCCTTCCCGGGTGAGGAACTCCCCCTCCGAGAACCTCCGGTTGCTGGCGCACCCCACCAGCGTCTGGATGTGCTCGGGCGACATGCCGTGCAGAAACGGGTGCTCCCGCAGGACCTTCTCGAGATTTTCCACCGCCATGGCTACTCCTCCTTGGAAGCGCCCCGGATCGCCCGGGCCTCCTCGGTGATGTCGATGCCCGCCGGGCACCAGGTGATGCAGCGCCCGCACCCCACGCACCCCGGCGAGCCGAACTGGTCCTGCCACGAAGCCAGCTTGTGGGTCAGCCATTGCCGGTACCGGGCCGCGATGGAGTTGCGGATGCTTCCCCCGTGGATGTACGAGAAGCCGAGGGTGAAGCAGGAATCCCATCGCCGCCACCGCTCGGCCGCCTGGACGCCGATGTCGCTGGTGTCGTCCACCGTGGTGCAGAAGCAGGTGGGGCAGGCCAGGGTGCAGTTGGCGCAGGCGAGGCAGCGAGCGGCCACCTCCTGCCACCGCGGGTGCTCATCGCCGGCGTAGAGCAGGTCTTTGATTCCTTCCATCTCCACGGAACGTCGCATGGAGGCGCGGGCGCGGGAGAGCACGCGCGCCGCCGCTTCCCCGTCCGCGGGCTCGGCGGCCCGGGCGTCCAGCTCCGAGAGGACTTCCTGCCCGGCCGCAGTCCCGGCCTGCACGAGGAAGCGATGCCCGCCTTCCAGGATCTCGGTCAGGAGAAGGTCGTAGCCCTTCTCCGCACCGGGCCCCGTCCCCATGGAGGCGCAGAAGCAGGTCGCCGACGGATCGCCGCAGTTGACGGCCGCCACGAAAAGGCGGCTGCGCCGCTGCCGGTATCCAGAATCGGCAAAACGATCCTCGAGGAGGACCCGATCCAGGATCGCGATCGCCCGCAGGTCGCACGGACGGACGCCCAGGAAGGCGTAGGCGGGAGACTCCGGGCTCTCCTGCGAGACCTCGAGTCCCTCCCCTTTGCGGGCGATCCGGCAGAGTTGCCGGTCCGGAAGATGGAGGAAGCGCTTCCAGGACTGGGAGCTGCTTGCGTAGCCGAAGAGGGCCTCATCCGGTCTCCGGCGCAGGCGGTACCGGCCCGCTTCCTGATCGTCCCCCCAGCCGGCAGGAAGGTCGGCGGGAGATTCGACCCGATCGTAGACGATGGCGCCGTCCCGAACGATCGGAGCGACGACTTCATAGCCGCGGCGGCGCAGAACGGGAATGAGAGCATCCAGGCCCGATCGCGCCAGAACATGCCGTCGATCTGCCCCGTCACGAAAATTTTGCGGCTTCACCGGGTTCTCCGCCCCGACAAACAGGGGATTTGATGAATCCGGCGGTGTGATCTAGCAACAGGGGTGCCACTCGGGACCGGCGAACAGCCAGGCTTCGCCTGCCGGGCGGCGGAGGCCGGCAACCTTGATCCGCGATTCTGGCACGCGGTCTGCTTGGCGAGTGTGTTTCGCGAGCGTGTTTTGCGAGCGTACGTTGCGAGCGTACGTTGCGAGCGCACAGGAGGATGTGTCATGAAAATCCTGGTGGCCTACGACGGGTCGCCTGCCTCCGAAGCGGCCCTCGACGAAGTGATTCGGAGACCCTGGCCCGAAGGGACGAAAGTCCGCCTGGTGACGGCCGTGGAGCGGCCCCTCCCCGCGCCCCCGCCCGACGGGGCCGTCTACGGGCCCCTCATCGAGAAGATGCGCAGCGCCCTGCGGGAGGAGGCGTATCACCGGATTCAGAGGGCGCTGGAGAAGTTCAGGGCACGCCCTGGGCTGGAGACGAGCTACGAGCTGCGGGACGGAAATCCCAAGCACGCGCTGCTGGATGCCATCCGGGAATGGGGGGCGGACCTGGTGATCACCGGGTCGCACGGCGCCACCGGCCTCGCGAGGCTCTTTCTGGGCAGCGTCAGTCACGCCCTGGTGACCCACGCCCCCTGCAGCGTCGAGGTGGTCAAGGCCCCCCGGCCGCCGGATTGAGGCCCTCTCCGCCGGACCGGTCGTTTCGGGAGGAGTCGGGGGCGGAGGCGCGCATCGCCTTCTCCACCGCCCGCCGGAAGCGGAACGAGAAGGCGCGGGAGAGGGCCCGAAGGCGAATCTCCTTCCACCAGTACTTCCGCGGATTGTCCATCAGCCACCGGCACTCCTCCGGCAACAGCACCAGGCTCACATGGATGTCCGGGGCGACACCGACGGGAAGGTTTCGCTCCATGCAGGCCTCGTAGAGGCGGCGGAAGACGGGGACCATCTCCTCCGTTTTCGGGGGAGCGGTCCCCTCCATGTCGGTCCCCGCGAGGGGCCGGAAGACGCAGACCGTGGGAATGGCCCCCACCGAGGTGATCCAGTCGATGGCGGCGATGGAGGAGGCGGGCGGCTCAAGCCCGACGACGATCTCGCCGTTGGAGACCCAGGGCTCGAATCCCCGGCGCTTCCCTCCGAGGGCGGCGCAGTACTCCACCGCCCGGAGGTAGCGGGGAAGGCCGTACTCCCGGTCCTTGCCGGGGCACACCCTGCGAAAAATCTCCTGATCGAAGATCTCGAAGCAGAACGAGACCCGGTTGACCCCCATCTTCTTCAACGCGTCGTACCGGCGCAGGTCGTGATGGGGCGGCGTCTGCACTCCCACCAGGAGGCCCGTGTCCCTCTTCACGCGGCGGATGAAGGGCTCCAGGATGTCCAGGTAGGTGTCCCCTTCGTAGTGTCCCGTGTTGAAGTCCACGTAGGTGATCCCGGATTCCTCCCGCGCCGTCCGGACGACCTCGAGCACTTCGTCCACCGTCTTCTCGTCGGCGTCATCAATGCCGAGGTTCAGCCCCACGGAGCAGAATTTGCAGTTGGCCTTCGGCTTCTCGGTCCAGTACTCGCAGACCTTCGCGGGATAGACCCCGAGGTAGGTCCCCTGGAGGGTGCCGACCCGGGTCATGGGCTTGCCGGTGCGGGTCTTCTTCTCGTACCAGCCGGGGCGAGGCGCCAGACGCACTGTCGCCACCGGCTCGCTGGATCCCGGCAGGACCTGAAGTCCCTGACCGCTCCCGCCGGACCCTTCTCTGTAGCGGCGGAGGACGTAGCGCCCGTCCTCGCGATGGAGAACGTAGGGAGACGAGGCGGCGAAATTTTCCGTCACCGGGACGTTGGTCCATAGGCCGCCGGGGAGGATCAGCTCCAGGCCGCTGCCCAATCCGGCGCGGGTGCGCAGAATCTGCCTTCCCCCGTCCTCCAGGATGAAGCAGGAGTCATCCATCCGCATCCCGCGGCAGTAAAGATCCAGTTTGAGAAGGGCCGGATTGCGACGGACGTCGGTTTCCATGAAATGCTCTCCACAAGGATGCCGAATGCCAGTCTAGCAGAGGATACGGCTTTGGACGTTCTTTCGCCATGATCCCGGCCAGTGGCGCGGGATTTTCTTCCCCGTGCGATCCCCCGGGCGCCGCTTGACCACAGGGGGGGGATGCCCTAGTCTTAACCCATGCCAAAAGCGGAGTTTGACCCTCTCAGAGGCGTGACCCTGCTCGGAGACTTGGCCCAGCTGACGGCCCCCTCGGCCGGCCGGGAGGAGATCTGCGACCAGGGGCTGGCCCTGATCACCCGTGCGCTGGGAGCCAAGGGAGGGATTGTTATCATCCGGGTAGATCCCCAGTCACCCCCAAAAATCTCCTGCCGGTGCGGAAAGGTGGTGGACGAAGAGGTCGCCGCCACCGCCCGGTCCTGCGTCGCCTCCGGCGAGATGGTCGAGGAGGCAAGGGTCCGGGGGGGAACCCCTTCCCGCGTCGGGATTCCGCTCCCGGGAGAGATGGGGATCGCCGGCGTCCTGGTCCTGGACCATCCCGCCCTATGGGATCCCGCCGCCCGGGTCTTCGCCGTCTCCGCTGCCCGCACCCTCGGCTCTGCTCTCCGCGCCTACCAGATCCTGGGGGAAACCCACCTCCAGGGTGAGCTCCTGGCGCGGCGGAACGTGGAACTGGAGGTCCTCCGGGAGATGGCCGGAAGCCTCCAGGGACTTCCCACCGCGGAGGCGATGCTCCAGGCGGCGCTGGACCTTGTGCTGGAGAAGCTCGGCCTGGAGGCGGGCTGGGTGCTCTGGGGCGAGTCCGACCGCGGCGAGCTGGAGCTGGCCGCCTCCCGAGGAATCTCGGAGAGTTTTGTCAGCAAGGCCAGGAACGTGGGCATCGGCGAGTGCCTCTGCCGGGATGTCTTCAAGACGGGACGCCTCAGGTTCGCCCGGAATACCACGGAATGCCCACGGATTCAGGAACTGATGGAGGGCCCGGGCGGTCTCGGGACCCACGCCTGCATCCCGCTGAAGTTCGAGCGCGGGACCCTGGGTGTCCTGAACATCGCCAACCGTCCCGGCCGGGTCTTCTCGCCGCAGGAGCTCCAGTTCCTCGAGACGGTTGGGAACCAGGTCTGCCTGGCGGTGGACAAGTCGCGCACCGCGCAGGCGGAGAGCCGGCGCAACGCCGAGGCCCGGGCGCTCTCCTCGCTGGCGACCGCCATCGGGGGGAGCCTCGACGAGAAACGGGTCCTCTCCGCCGTGGGTGACTACACCCGCGATCTGCTGGGGGCCGAGCGCTGTCTCGTCTTCCTGGGGGACGATCCCTCCAACCTCAAGTTCGCCTACCTGGCCGGCGCCGCGGTGGAAGGGCTGGAGGTGGGGCGCACGGTGGACCTGGCCGCCCTGGGGTCCCGGGCCTTCGCCGGAGCCCTGCAACAGCGTCAGCCTCTGGTGATTTCCAACACCCAGGAGGATCCCCGGGCCAACGCCGCTCTCGCCCGCCGCTGGAAGATCGCCTCGGCCATCATCGTTCCCCTCGTCGCCCACGATCGCCTGGGCGGGCTCCTGGTGGCGGCTCGTGACGAGCCGTCCCCCTGGAGCGAGGGCGAGGTGCAGCTCACCAACGCCCTGGCGGGGCAGGCGGCGGTGGCCATCGAGAGCGCGCGGCTCTACCGGGAGGCGCAGGAGGCGCTGCTGCGGCTCCAGCAGGCCCAGTACGGCATGATGCGCGCCGAGCGCCTGGCGGCGGTGGGAACCCTGGCGTCGAGCCTGGCCCACGAGGTAAGGAACCCCCTGAACTCCATCAACCTCCAGCTGGTGCTCCTCGCCCGCCGGGTTGCGAAGATCGGCGAGCCGATGCAGGCGGAGCTGGGCGCGCTGCTGGACACCGCCCGGCGGGAGATCGCCCGGCTGGACGGCCTGGTGGAGGAGTTCCTCTCCCTCTCCACCATCGATCGGATCTCCCTGACCGAGAACCAGCCCGAGGATGTGGTGCGGGAGGTGATGGGCCTCATGACCCCCGTGGCCCGGGACCGGAACATCGCCGTTGACGAGGAGATGGGACCCGCGCTCCCCCGGATCCCCATGGATCGGGAAAAGATCAAGCAGGTTCTCATCAACCTGGTGAGAAACGCCATCGAGGCGATGCCCGAGGGGGGGAGCCTGAAGCTCACCACCCGTTACGGGGACGGCCACCTGATCATGGAGGTGGCGGACACGGGCACGGGGATCGAGCCCGGAGTGGACATCTTCGACTTCTTCGTGACCACGAAGCGGGGAGGCACCGGACTGGGCCTCCCCATCGCCCGGCGCATCGTGGAGGCTCACGGCGGTTCCATGAGCTACGAGAGCGAGCCCGGGCGCGGAACTATTTTCACCGTGACTTTGAAGGCGCGATGACTCAGGGGCCGGGGAACCCGGCGAGGCGGGGACCATGACAGAGACCGGAAGAAGGATTCTGATCGCTGATGACGAGGAGGCGGCCCGCCGGGGCCTGGGACAGATCCTGACCGAAGACGGGTACGAGGTGTTCCTAGCCTCGGACGGGGAGGAGGCCCTCCGGCAGGTGGCCCAGGAGTCCCCGGACATCCTTCTCACGGACCTGAGAATGCCCGGGATGGACGGCCACGAGCTGCTCAACCGCGTCCGCCAGGGGTACCCCGACATGACGGTGGTGATCATGACGGCCCACGGCACGATCCGGAGCGCCGTCCAGGCGCTCCAGGAGGGGGCCGAGGACTACCTCACCAAGCCCATCGACGTGGAGGAGCTGGAGCACCTGCTGGATCGGCTCCGGAAGAAGAAGGCGCTGCTGGCCGAGACCCGCGTCCTGCGCGAGCGGCTCGACGACAAGTACCGGTTCGAGAACATCATCGGCCGCAGCTCGGAGATGCTGGAGGTCTTCCGGCTGGTGGAGAAGGTGGCCCCCACCCAGGCCTCCATCCTGATCGGCGGCGACAGCGGCACCGGGAAAGAGCTCATCGCCCAGGCCATCCACCAGCGCAGCCCGCGTCGCGACGCTCCCTTCGTGAAGGTCTCCTGCGCGGCGCTGCCCGAGACGCTGCTGGAGAGCGAGCTGTTCGGCCACGAGCGGGGGTCGTTCACCGGCGCCGTGGCGCGCCGGGCCGGGCGCTTCGAGCTGGCGGCGGGCGGCACCATCTTCCTGGATGAGATCGGCGACGTCCAGCCGGGGATGCAGGTGAAGCTCCTGCGGTTCCTCCAGGAACGGCAGTTCGAGCGGGTGGGAGGGAACCGGACCCTCACCGTGGACGTCCGGGTCATCGCCGCCACGCACAGGGACCTTCCGGCCCTCATCCGCGAAGGGAAGTTCCGGGAGGACCTCTACTACCGCCTGAACGTCATCGAGATCGTTCTCCCTCCGCTGAGGACGCGCACCCAGGACATTCCTCTTCTGGTGGACTTCTTCGTGCAGAAATTCGCCGCGGCCAACGGCAAGGAGATCGCCGGCCTCAACGAGGAGACGCTGGCGGCGCTGATGGCCTACTCCTGGCCCGGCAACGTGCGCGAGCTGGAGCACGCCATCGAGCGGGCCATCATCCTGGCCCGGGACAGGACCCTGGACCTGAGCCTCTTCCCCGTGATTCCCCGCCCCGAGGCCCCCTCCAAGCGCCCGGCGGGGCTGGTGGTGCCCGGCGCCACCCTCGAGGAGATCGAGCGGGACGCCATTCAGCGAACGCTGGAGGCTGTGGGGGGTTCCACGACCCGGGCGGCGGCCATCCTCAAGATCAGCCCCCGCACCATCCAATACAAGATGAAGCAGTACCGGTCGGGGAGCGTCACGGTGGGAGGCGATCGGCGCGAGTTTCGCTCGGAATAATCGGAGAGATTCTTCGGGCCGCCGAGTCGAATTTCCTCACGCCCG
>Ga0315276_10003000_pt1 | contig 15452 bp, 17 predicted proteins | sample YL17G05_0_MG_FD_204542 | JGI IMG/M metagenome (GOLD analysis project Ga0315276, IMG submission 204542) | Sediment microbial communities from Yellowstone Lake, YNP, Wyoming, USA - YL17G05_0 | ecosystem: Environmental > Aquatic > Freshwater > Lake > Sediment | place: USA: Wyoming | collected...
AAATATTTCCGGTAAAGCACATCTATTTCTTTTCAAATGATCAACAAAGTCTTGCCGAGGGTCTGAGTTCTTTTTCCTCCGAGGTTAAAAACTACATTAATTTAATTAAAGAATTATCTATTGAAGAAGATAATTTGATCTTTATCGATGAAATTTTCAATTCCACTTCCTCTGAAGAGGGTTCGGCCCTAGGAATTAGTCTTATGGAGGAAATCCATAAGAAATCTAGCAGCAAAATAATTATTTCCACGCATCACCAGCTTCTTAAAGTCCATTTTCATTCCCAAGGAAATTACTTATCTGCCCATGTTGGTTTCGATGATTTAAAAGAAGCTCCCACCTTTAAACTCCATTTTGGTTCGCCAGGTAGTTCCATGGCCCTGTCCATCTTTGAAAAACTGGCCGAAAAGTTTGGACTAAAAAATGACATCACCAAAAGAGCTAAAGAATTAATTAAGGGTGATAACTTCTCCTACGAAAAACTTTTGCAAAATCTGGCCTTGGATAAATCGCATCTAGATCGCTTATTGCGTGAAAATCAGTTGATAAATAAAGAACTCATTACAAAACAGAATTCCATGCAAGGGGCCTTAAAACTAGAAAAAGAAAAACTTTGGTCTGAATATGAGACGAAATTAAAGAAAACTCTTGATAAGGCCTTTAAAGTCCTTGAATCCGCTAAGAGAGGTGAAATAAAGGGGATAAAAAACCTTTCCAACCTTTCCCTAGAATTAAAAAGGGAAATGGGTAAAGAGGGTAGAAAGACCGAGGAAGGAAAAATATTTCAAAGTCCCTCATTTGACTCGATTAAGATTGGAGATGTTTATTTTTCTGATATTTTAAAAGAAAAGGTCCAAGTAACCAAAACCAACCCGAGAAAAAAAGAGATTCTAATTTCCACAAAAAATATGTCCCTGTGGTGTGGAGTTGAATCTTTAGGTGTTGTTGGTCAAAAAAAAGAAATCTCCCAACAAAAAGTTCAAATGAGCATCGATAGAAGTTCTGATCTTATAACGGATCTAGACTGCCGGGGCATGAGGCTGGAGGAGTTTGAAGCGCTGGTGACTAATTGCCTTCTGGATTTATCCAACGGAAATATTCCCTATCTCAACGTAATACACGGGCATGGGGAAGGCGTACTTAAGACCTGGCTTCGGGACTATCTAAGAGAAAGCGACGACTTTAAATGGGGTCCTGATGAAAGAAACGATGGGATTACTAGAATTGAATCAAAATAGTTATTTTATTACCGTTCCAATTCTTAGTGGCCTAAATTTAAAGGGATATTCACCAAAAGGGAAAATAAGGGAGAACCAAACAAACATGGCCTTTCCTTTTATATTTTCTCTAGGGACTGTGCCCCAAAATCTTGAATCGGAGCTGTAATCCCTATTATCTCCCATGCAAAAAAACTCATTTGGGCCAATAACTTTTTTCTCAAAGTCAGTTGAATAAAAGGCATCTCGATCAAATTGAAGGATATGTTCCGCTTCTCCGGTCTTTGCCTTAAAAAAATTAAAATTGTAAGTCTTAAACTTATCATCCATTTCATCTAGAAATTTTTTACTGTCCTTGTATTCTTCCATTGGTTGAGGCTTATCATTTACATAAAGAATCTTGCTTCGAACTTCAATGGTATCTCCAGGAACGGCAACCACCCTTTTTATATAATTGATGCTTCTATCTCTTGGGTATTTAAAGACAACAACATCCCCTCTCTGTGGATCACTTTTTCCAAAAAGATAAATAGGATTTGAATCAAAACCAAAAAGATTCATATCGGTAAAAGGAACTTTTACGCCATAGGATAGCTTGTTAACCAAAATAAAATCCCCAATCATCAAAGTTGGGATCATTGATCCAGAAGGAATTCTAAACGGCTCAGCTATCATGGATCTAAAAGTTAGAACCGCAAGCAATATAAGAGATATGGATTTAATCTCTTTAAATAACTTATCTTTTTTGGAAATTTCTTTTTGAAACTCTTCGGCGCTTATTTCACTCTCAGACATTAAAACCCCTAAACTTCAGTTTTTGACACTTTGGTTACTTTATTACTAAGTTCTTCCACAAGGGGATTAACGCTTTTAAAGTAATAATTTATTATTTGTCGTGCTAGATCTGCCGATTTTACATACCATTTATTTACGTTAACATTCATTACGCATATAGATATCCCTTTCCCCTGGCTTTTATCTCTAGGGCCTGCATAGGCGGTAAACCAGTCTCTTTTTCCATATGGCATTCCCCCTGTGATTGTTCCGGTTTTTCCTCCTATCCTAAGATATTTTTTAAAAAGATCTGAAACTCTTCTAAAACTTTTTTTCGCAGTTCCCTGTTCAACAGTTCCTTCCATCATATCCTGCAACTCAGCATTAACATCCTGCCTTAAAACTCTTCTTTTCAAATCTGGGTTGGTCCAAAACTCCTTACCATCTTTAAGATCTACAATTCTTGAGACGATCTTAGGATTTATTAATACCCCATCGTTGGCCACAACAAGGCTTAAAAGGGCCCCATGGATGGGCGATATGACGGTTTCTGTATTAAATCCTGAAGCCAATTCGGCCATATGGAATTGGTCTTGGGGTAGACCGAACTTGGACTGGGGTAAAGAAATCTCATCCATTAGATTGGCATTAAATCCAAACTGATTGGCCATACCAAGAATACCTTCCGGGGATAAGTTATTTACGGCCGCTTTGGCAAAAATAGCATTATTGGAGCTGGCAAAGGCTTTTTTTAAAGTGGCCATTCTATCCCATCTGGTAGCTGTATTTTTTATTTGGGATTTATAAAGAGTTGTACTTTTTCCCCGGTAGGAAAAAAGGGTTTGTTCCTGAATATTTGGGTCCTCCAAAAGTTTGGCGGAGGTAATTATTTTAAATAAGCTTGCAGAGGGATGCGTGGCCTTAAAAACTATATCGTTGTTAAGAGAATTTGTTTTTCTTTCATACCCTACAGCTGCAAGAATTTTTCCTGTTTCATTATCAATAACGATAATTCCCGAATGATCCGGCTTATATTGTTTTATAAGATTTTCAATATATCCGGTTAGCTTTCCTTCAAAAGTATATTCAATGGAATAATTTTCATCGAGGACCTTGATTTGATCTGGAAAGGAGTTATTTGAAAGTACTTGATTGGTGATTTCACTTTTTAAAAGGGTTATCTTTTTTTCACGCAACTCTTCCTGGTAGTTTTCGTAATATTTAATTGCCGCAAAGGAAGCACTCCCAAAAATAACAAATAAAAAAACCAAAACAAATTTTGTTGAATTATTTTTCTTCATATGTACTATTATGCTCCAAATCCCTTCCCAATTACAAAAAATTCCTTACTAATAGACCTTGTCGACTTCGGTTTAAAGTATTTTAGTTCCTTAAATAAATTTTTGTTATCTTTTAAAAAAACCTGAGCTTCATGGCTATCGAACACTTTTATAACAAAATTTCCACCTTTCTTCAAAAAGAGAGGAAGTAATTTGAAAACCTTTTCAACTAGGTCTAAGCTTCTAATTTGGTCAACGGTTTTGATTCCAATGGTATCCGGGGCCATGTCCGACAGCACTACATCAAAAGGCCTATCTACCTCTAGGTTTGATAGGTCATTAATATCAAAGATATCCTTTTTAAATAGTTTAACGTTTTGCAAACTTTGGAGTTGGGTATTTATTTCTTTAAGATCCACTCCAATCACCGAACCTTCCCTCCCAATGGCCGCAGAGGTATACTGAATCCAGGACCCAGGGCTATAGCCTAAATCCAGGACTAAATTCCCTTTTTTTAATACCCGATATTTTTCATCAATTTCTTCTAGTTTATAGACGCTTCTAGCTAGAAAGTTTTCTTTTTTCGCTTTCTTGAAATAATAATCTTTTACTTTAAAAACCATTGCTAGTCCTCTAGAAGAAATTTAAGTTCATCGAAGTGTTCTTTCCTGCACCAAAGCATTGGTCCTTCCTGAATCTTTGAATTAAGGCTCTTTATCTGAGATTTATTATCAAAAAGAAAGATATCCCGGGCCGAACAAAGAATTGAGCCAGCGGCAATATCCCAAATCTGCTTTTTCCTTTTGGTAATAACAAAATCTGCTGCACCAACTGCCAATAAACCGAGTTTTAAAGCAATTGATCCCTTAGGGGCCAAACTAAATTTGTTTTGATCGACATCTTGAAATTGGCCTCTGTTCCACTCACTTCGGGAAACCAAGCCCATTAACTTGCCTTCCGGGATATTGGGGGCCTTGGTGAATAAATGGTTGGAGGAAATATCTAATCCGGTAAAGGGGTTAAATATCCAACCCCATCCTTGATCAATTTTGTCGCTTTTCATTAAGGCCAGAGATACGGAACAGTCAGGATGACCTGATATCAGACCCTTAGTACCGTCTATGGGATCTAAAATTAAGGATGGAAAATTTAAATCGGAATGATCTTCCTCGCTAAAATAGTGGTAACCCTTGAATTCTTCAAGGGTCATCACCTCAGATTTAATTGTTTTGCAGATAAAAAGATCAATCTCAGTTACCAGCGTATTATCAAGCTTTTTTTGGGTCTTGAGATTTTTAAAAAGATCTTCTTTCATTAAAAAATCTAAAATTTTAGCTTTAATTCTTTCTTGAACTGCTAAGGGTACCATTTAATGCTCCTAAACCTACTATTCGAACAATTTGAGAAATATTTTAATCCGTTCCTCTAAATGTGAGTCCAAAAGACAAATTAAAACATAGATTACAAAAATCATGTTCCTAGATGAACGGAGCCTGCTAGTTTTTTGAAAAAGCAGTTCGAGGGGAATTAAACTTAAAAATATTAAAAGACAGACTATTAAAAAACTTGTTGCACCCAGACCTATCCAAAAGAAATTTAACAAGAAAAAAATCAAAGAAAAAAACATCATTTCTAATAGTCGCCATTGATCAAAGTAAAAATCGTGAAAAACACCTCTCTTACTTTTAAATGATTTAATAATTAAAATTAAAACGCCTAAAAAAGATAAGATTAGAAAGGCTTTTTTTCTGAAATGGAACAGAATTTCACTCAGTACACTGGTCCCTAAATTTGGGACTCCATATTTATGGTGAAAAAATAAAATTCCCAGCGAAAGCACATAACCAAACAAAGAGTACTTTAGAAATTGTCTCCTAAACCATTTAGTTTCTGGTTTAAAAAATACCCAAAGAAAAAGAGGGATTTGGGGCAAAATAAGAATAGCAAAATGAGGATTAACTATAACCCCTAGACAATTAACAAGGCTTAAAAAAAGTCCCGTTTTATAGGTAGAACTTCTGGCAACCCAAAGCATGGACCAAACCCAAATTAAAGAAAAGGTCATAGAAAGGGACGAACCTGGTTCCTGGTAAAGAATAACTGCATATCCCCAAGAGGAAACCAGGGCAAATATTCCTAAAAGGGATAACCTTCTGGAAAAAAAGAATCTGAGCAGGGCATAAAAAGTTAGTAAAAAAAGGACTTGGAATACAAAATAAAAATGCATGTTTAAGGCAATTAGAAAAAGCTCAGGCCTAATGGTAAAGGGATAAAAACTTACCTTCAAAAAATTCCAAAGCATTGGAGAAAAGCTAGATGAGGGGTCAAAATAATGCATAAATTTTGAAATTGAAGTGAGGTTCTCCATTCTGGGAATAGAAAAAATGACCATAATCATAGTCAAAACCAAAGTTGTTCTTTCAAAGGAATCGAGAAATTTGAACTCGGTAAAATTAGACGTTACAGATTCTCTGATAATCTTTCCTCTAGTGGGCCAAGAGAAAAAAACTCCTATAACCGTCCAGGTAATCCAATAAAAATTATAGATCCATTTATGAGGAAATAGGCTTATGAGGTTAGCGTAAAAAATAAAAACAATTAAGCCCGTGATGGTTCTATAAAGAACCCGATCCATATTTGAATTAACTTTAAAGAAAATTTTTAATCTGTGATCTATTTCTTTGCCCACCAAAAACCATTGGCTTATTAGAAAAAGAAGATAGAAAAGCATCATTACAAATTTAAGCCAGGGTGTTGAGTTAAAATATTTTTGGGAATAAATAGGAATAAAAAGAAAAGAAAAGTACCCAATAACCCTAAAAAGAAAAAATTTCGATTTAAGAACAAAAACTGTTGAATCCCTATCTAAAATATTTTCCATAACTCCCATTCAACTCAAACTACTATGATCAGGTATTGCTTGCCAAACTTTGCCGACACCTTGCGCAATAAAAACTCAATGCTAAGCTAAAAATTAGACCTTACCACCTAACTTTTAGGGAGGCGATCTGGGTATTAATTTAGGTTCAATAAATTCCGGTTTACCCAAAGATATTGTGGAACAGATCATCTCGGCTGAAAAGATTCCAATTCAAAAAATGGAACAAAAAAAGGGAAAAATCCGAGAAAAGACTAGTCTTGTTAATGAGTTCTCCAAGCATTTGGAGGAGTTAAACACAAAAATCATCAAAAATAACAACCAAAAGGAGTTTGGGGATCTTAAAGTCGCCACCGATGAAAATTTGGTTTCCGTTTCCGCGGATAAAAAAATTGCGATTCCCGGTGATTATCGATTTGAGGTTGTTAAATTGGCCCAAAAATCTTCAGCACTTACATCGGGGTTTGCAGATAAAGACAATAGTTATGTGGGAGTTGGTTTTTTAGAATATTTTTTACCTAATGGAGACTCTCAATCGATTTTTATCGATACCCCGGACGCAACTTTGTCTGGAGTTTCTCGCTTAATCAATTCCGATCCAAATATTGGAATGAAGGCCAATGTTATAAATGATGGAACCGGCTCTGACAGCCCCTGGAGACTTCTAATTAGTTTAGATGATACAGGAGCTGAAAAGCGTGCAGAATTTCCCTATCTTTATTTTGTAGATGGAGAGAACGACTTCTATATAGATCAGGAACGAGAAGCGGAGAATGCTGTCGTAAAACTTGATGGATTTCAAATCGAGGCACCATCGAATCAAATAGCTAGCCTTATTCCAGGGCTTTCCATCGAGTTAAACCGTGCCGAAGCAGGAAAGGAATTTAACTTAAAGGTAACAAATGACATCCCCGCATCGTCGGCCAAGATCTATGAAATTATAGATAATTTAAATTCTGTCCTTAAATTTATAAATGTCCAAAATAGCATGGATCAAAATACGGATACTTCTCGAACCCTTGGAGGCGATGTCCTTCTTCAAAACGTCGAACACAAACTAAGGGGCTTGATATTTAAACCCATTGAAACGGACTATGGACAAAAAAGAATTAGCGACCTTGGAGTGACTTTTCAAAAGGACGGACTTCTGGCCGTCGATAAAAACAAATTTGAGGCCAAGATTGCGGCAAACTTCAAAGAAGTTGGCCAAATTCTTTATGGTAAAACTTCAGATAAAACCAAAAAATCGCCGGGTTTTATTAATAATCTTGATGTATTTGTTAAAGAAACACTTAGATCTCCAGATGGAGCCGTTCCCCTCAAAAGAAAAACCTTAAGAGACAACATAGAATCAATCGATAAGAAAATTGAAAATACTGATCGTATTATTGGACAAAAGGAAATAAATCTTAGGAACAAATTCGCAAATTTAGAAAAAGAAATATCAAAAATTAAAGGACAGGGGAATGGAATGGCAAACATAGCCGGAGGGAAACCCGGTCCTTGATCATTGTGGGAGAAATAAATGAATTACGGTCTTGGGGCTTACAAGAAAACATCCATTAACACTGCTAGAAAAGAGGAAATTCTTTTAATGCTCTATGAAGCCGCGATTAAGTTTTGCAAAAAGTCCATTGACGCTATTAATGAAAAAAATATTGCCAAAAAGGGTGAATATATCGGGAGACTTCAAGATATCATTATCGAATTGAATAATTCTCTCGATCATAAAATTGGGGGGTCAATTGCTGAGGAGCTCTCCCGGCTCTATGACTATATTTTTTACTCCAGCACGCTGGCCAATATAAATATGGATACCAAACCCCTTGAAGGATGCTTAGATGTTCTAACTACATTATACGATGGCTGGACTAATGCCATAAAATCATTAAAAGGGAAAAAATAACTTTGGATTTTTCAAGAGATTTGTTCCTCGATTTCACCCAATATTTAGATTTTTGGAACCGATGCTTAAATCTTTCCGTAAAAATCAGAAAATATGCCAAAGATGGGGAATTAGAAAAACTCAGCTTTGAAACAGAAAATCGCCAAAGGCTCTTGAATCTTTTGAAATTTCAAAAGGAGAAGATCCTTTCGAAATTGGACCAAAAAGATAGGTTAAGTAATTTAAAACATTTCGAGGATTTTTTTCAAAAAGTTCAGAGAACTACCTTTGAGACATCGGCATTGATCCACTCTATCGATGCTGAGACTTTGGACCTTTTATCTTTGGAAAAAATAAAAACATCCAACAATATCTCCAAAATATCCAAATTAAAAAGCTATCTTTCCGCCTAATAACTTTTTGACGAATAAGAATCCACATGCTCAAATTAGTGAAGTAAAACACATGACTGTTAGGTGCCAATATGTCTATTTCAACTGTTCTCAAATATCAAATTGTGGAATCCAAATCAGGGCACAAAATTCCCAAGATTAATAATATCCACCTTCATTCGACCTATGACCCCCGCTATGAAGCTGAAAGGTTTATCCTTGAAAATGAAGAGCTTCTAAAAAATAATAATAAAGTTTTACTCCTAGGCCTTGGATTTGCTTACCATGCTCAATACCTAGTAACCTTTTTAAAAAACCTAAACCAGGAAAATTATCAAATTTTAATTATTGAACCAAATTTAAAAATCGTTACCGATTGTGAATCTCTGGGGCTTCTTCCTGCGGGTAATATTTCAATCTTTTCAGGAATTGAGCCAAGTGACTTATTCCAAAACGAGGAGTTTTTGGAATTCCTTCTCGAAAAACCAGCGATCCTGCCCCATCCTGCGAGCTTTAATCTAAATTCCACCTATTTTAAAAATTTTTTAGCATTTAGATCAGACAAATCCCTTGAAGCTGTTATTTCCCAAATAAGGTCGCCAGAAATTAAAAATTATCTGGAACAATTCCCCAAAGAGGCCACAATTGATTTTATCCTAAATGAAGAGATCTCTAAAAATGACAATCTTGAAAGTCCTTTGGACTATTTCTTCCTATTGCTGAAAAACATAAAAGAAAGGGAGCTAGGCAGAGATGCAAAACATACTAATCATTAATCTTGACGAAACAAACTCAATTCTATCTACCAGTTCGCTAATAAATTCTCTAAGGGATTACTTCCCAGGGGTTCAATTGTCTTTTCTGACCTATGATGAGGAAAAACAGTTTTGCAAAATATTACCAACATTAGATTCCGTTTTTCTAATCGAAAATAAGAAAATAAAATCCTATCTCAAAGGAAAAATTTTTCCTGATGCCCAGGCCATAAACTCCTTAGAGAAAACTTTATCAAATGTTTGTTTAACAAACTGGGACAGCATAATTCATGCAGGGTCCTCAGCTGAAGGCTCAATTGTTTCCTCGTACCTAACGACCAAATTGAAGACCGTCAATTTTCATGGCCTACGACTGGGGCTAAATAAAAATTTAATACCATCCAATGAGTGGTTTCTGACCCAAGAAAGCCTTAAAAATTATAAATTCAACCCTCTGAACTCAATTGAGTTTCTTCACCTTGGAAACAATCTTTTCTATGACCCACAAATTTCCAGAAAAAATTCTGGTCCAAAAAAAATAGGGATTCATCTTCCTAGTAATCCTGAAGAAGAATTTCTTCCTTTTCAAACATTAATAGAGTTAATTGAATCCATAAAAATTTCGGATAGATATATTCCTATTTTACTAGTGGACCTTCAGGATATAAACAAGGAATATTTCACTAAATTAAACCGATATTTCAATTACGAGCTTGAAATTATTTATCCAAACTTCGAAAATATCAAAAAAATTATTTCACTGCTTGATTTACTTATTTCTGGGAAATCACGTTTAAAATATCTCGCACAGGCTGAAGGGATTTCAATCATCGAATTAACAGACAACCTAGATGACGCATTGATTGGGCCACATAACCTTATTCTCAAAAAAGGAGTACACCGAATAAAAGGAACCGATATATTTAACGCCTTGGAAGGAAATTTTTTTGATGCCTCGGGTGATTTCCAAACTTTTTCCTGTATTCAGGATAGGATAGGGTACCGACCCTTGCGGCTTTATGGTTCATTTACATTATCGGAAGAAATTAATCTTTTGATGGGACGCTATTTAATTGGCGCTCTTTACCTTCAAGAAAGAGATGAGACCATCCTTTCTGAAATTTCAGAGTTGCCACAAAAGGAAGTTTCGAGTTGGTTAAAACAAGAAAAAGAGCAAGCTAACGAAATTTCTGGTAAATTACTAAATACACTTAGACTTCTAAATCTTATCAATGAAAGCAATTCTTATAAAAACGATTTTATCATCTCCCTCGACGAACTTTTAGGTTACGCAAATGCAGAATGCTTAAACTCGATACCTATTTTAATATTTAAATATAAAATTGAAAATTCTTCTAATCAGGATATTAAGGCATTTGAAAACCATCTCTTTGCACTAAAAGATCAAGTTCAAGTTGTGCTATCATCAATTCGAGATTTAGAAAATGAAGCCTTCAATAAGAAAAAAGAAAGCTTGATAAAAAAAGCATTCGGAAACCGTGTCCCTCCGGTTGAGGAGCTTCCTCAATGAGTGATCTGACTATTATTTTAACTCAATACTTAAGCAACATAAAAGAGAAGCTCTTAAAAAACCAGGTGCTGGATAAAGAAGACTTCCTTTATCTATATTTGGCATCGGTTCTGGAAGAGGATGCCAAACAATAAAACTATAGGTTTAATTCAACTCGGAAGCATCAACCAAGTCCTTGAGACTATTGTGGCCTTTAAGGGCTACACCAAAAGTTTTCCGGATATCCATAAAACTATCTTTTTGAAATCTTTGGCCAGAGAATTGGAACCTTTACTAAAAGAAGAGTTTGAAAAAATTATCTATATCCAAGAATTGGATAAATCATCTGTTGAAAAAAACCTAAACTACCTAAATGAAGAAATTCTTAAAGTTTCATTCTCCGTACTTATTAATTTAACCTTCTCAAAGGCTAGTGCATACCTTTGCTCTTTGATTAATGCCAAATTTAGGCTTGGCTTCAAATATTCAAAAACCAATTCACTTGAAATCGAGGATACTTGGTCTAAATATATTTATGCGGTAATTATGGGTAAAAATATTAACCCTTTCTCCATTATAGATATCTATAAGTCGATTATAGGAAATAAACAAACCAAGCTCCAAAAATTCTCCGATTGACAAAATATTTTTCAATATATCTTCAGTTGAATGCAAATACTTTGATTATAAATCTTCCCTTACCAAAATAATGGATAATTTTCCTGATTTCCCTATTTTCCTTATGGGAAAAAATTTATCTGATGATTACGCTCTGCTGGCATCAAATATAAAAAAAATAAATTCCATTGAGGATTTTTTAGAAATAGACCTGACCAACGGTCTTTATATTGGTCCTTATTCACCTTATTCCCTTATTTGCTCCTACTATAATCTTTCTTGCATAAACATATATCCTACCAACGGAGATCCTCTCCTCTATATGCCTTACGGACCAAATAATTTTAGCTGCCTTGAAACTATTTCCTCTAATTCTTTGGTCGACCTTATCCGGGATCAAGTCGGAGATTATGTTTTTAAAACCCATCAGGGCAGTAGTTATTTTTTGTATAACACTCTGCCGGGCAACAGAAGCCACGATATTGAAGATCTTTTTCATCAATTTTATAAATATGCCTTTGCAATATTTTTGGAGGACATTGAAGAGAACATTCAAATTCCATCATTAAAAGAAGAGTGCCTTAATGATCTAGTATTTTACAAAAAGGCGATTGAAACTTTAAGGGATCTTACAGTTTTTGGCAAAAAGTATTCTATTTTTATCATCGAAGAATTATCCAAGGAAAAACCTGAAATCCCCAAAATCAAAGTTTATGGCGACAAAATTGATGAAATAGACTTGCTTTCTGCTAAGCTGAAAAAAAATTATCCCCTTCTTGGGCCAGCTATTGACTACTTTCTGCATTCTAGATCCATGGTTCAAGGGGAAAATCTCTTAGAGGTAACCCAGAATGTTTTCTTTAACTTTGAGGAATATACAACTTTTCTAGAAATCATTTTAGAGTTGATAAACAATATTAATTCAAGGTTTACTATAGTTGAAAAAGGAAATTAAAAACGATGGAAACCCAAACGATTAATGCCGAGTATATCTATCTTTGTGAAACCGATATTCAAAAAGTGGGCGAGGGCATTGCCTCTTATATCCAACTTTGTTCTAAAGGAAAGTTTGAAAGTCTTGACACGATCTTTTTGGAAATAGTTGAAAATTTAAGCAATTTTATAAAGGCTTCTTCGATTCTTAAAAACTATTTGAAAAATACCGAAGACTTCAACAAAGATTCACCCTTCATATTACTGCAATTCCAGCTCTTAACCCTGCTTAATAGGTTATCCCAGGCAAAGCAAAGAAGTGACCTGACTCTAATTATGGATATTCTTGAATATGAGCTTTTTGAGAACCTAATTCGTTGGAAACAGGACATTTTAAATCCAATAAAAAACCTGAAATGACAATTCTAGTTTTAAATATTATGGTGGCCAATAAATGGAAAAAATAAGCTTCCTTCTAAAACCCAAAGTAACTTCAGAATTTGCTGGAATATTGCCAAATCTGGTGAAATGGTTGTTAAAAATGAACAAAAACCTCTTTTTCTTAGAGGATGAAGCCAAGAGAATTCAAAAATTAATTCCCAAACTTCACAGCAAGCTAAACTTTATTTCCTATGATGAAATATTCGCTAAAAGTGATCTAATTATAACACTTGGAGGCGATGGATCCCTTCTTGGAGCTTCTCGAAAATCGCTAAAAAATGGTCCCCCTATTTTTGGTATTAACCTAGGCAAACTAGGGTTTATTACCGAATTTTCCCAATTCGATTTTTACGACCAGTTAGAAGCTACCTTAGCAGGAAAATTTACACTCGCCCCGCTTCCACTTTTTAAAGTTGAAGTTTTTAGAGCAAAAGAGATTATATTTAGAAGTTATTTTGTAAACGATGCAGTTATAAATAAAAATGATATTTCTCGGATGTTTACCTTATCCATGGAAACCAACGAGGAGCAAGTTGCCCTTTTTTCAGGCGATGGTGTAATTATAAGTTCTCCAATTGGGTCAACGGCATATTCTCTCGCTGCCGGGGGGCCGATTATTCACCCCTTAGTTAAGTCCTTGGCCATTACCCCAATTTGTCCTCATAGCCTTACGAACCGGCCTATGGTTATTACTGATGATTCTGGACTGATTATTAAAGTCTATCCAACAAAGGGCCAAATAAATCTCACCCTTGATGGCCAAGAGTATCTAGAAATTAACAATCAAGATTCCGTAATAATTAAGAAAAGCGCGCTGGTGGCAAATCTGATTAAAAATCCCGAACGGACTTATTTTCAAACACTTAAAGAAAAATTTACACAAGGGAAAGTGACCATTAAAAAGTCTAACTAAGTTGCCTAAAATCGGCACCTTTTTCATCTATAATTAAAAAACTCAAAGATTCAGAAGGATATCCATTGTTAAGATACCTGTTTCCATCTGAAGACTTAAAATCATCTTTGCAATGACTATGCCCACAAACAAGAATTTCTACAGGATTATCCGTCCAAAACTTTAAGGCCGACTTTCGAAAGATTTCACGAATATGTTCTTGATTTGAGTAAAATTGCTGACCTCTTTTTCTGGATTTATTAGAAAAGTATTCAGCTACTCCCTGTTGAACTTTAAAGGGGAAAATATTATTGAAAAGAAATCCAGAGAAACTATTTCTTAAAATAAATTTTAAATACTTATAACTTGGATCGCCTATCTGGATATCATCTCCGTGACAGAAGAAAATATTTTTTTCTCCCACACTTTTATAGATGCCCTTTTTATTATAATAAAACCTATTGGATTTTAAGTAGTTTTTAAATAAACCTTCTAAATGAAAATCATGATTCCCTTCAAAAAAATGTATCTCCTTGCCCTCAGCTAAAAGCTTTTTTAACTCCCTAAAAAACTTTTCAAAAATATTTAAATATTCCTGGTGCTCACCCATCATAAAATCAAACATATCGCCTAAAAGGATAATACAATCTGACTCCCTAACTTCGGGGTGCCTTAAAAAGGACAGTAGAAGCCCAAAGGATTCATCTTCTGGAGATTTGATGTGGAGGTCGGAAATTGATGCAATCTTCACCCCTGTCTTATAAAAGGTTAGATCTCTTTTTTCAACCTATAAAAGCCTAATAATTTTTGAATTCAGGTTATTGACCTGGGAAAGGGTTGATATGGCCGCTTCTTGAACAATACTTAGGGAAACCATCCTAGAGGCGGATTGAGCGAAATCCACATCCTCTATCACCGATTTGGCCATCTGTTGATTATAGGTTATGGTCTCCAAATTAGAAATGGCGGAAGTTATACGGCTCTGAAATGCCCCAAGCTGTGCTCTCTGACCAGAAACGCCGGATATAGCCTTATCCAAAGTTTCAAGGGAATCAAGGGCATCATCCTTTGAAGAAACGCCTTCAATATCAAGATCAAAATTTTTCGTTGTGGCCTTTAAAGATTTAGTGGCCAAAGAAATGCGGTGATCTTCCCCTGAATGGATACCTACCTGAAGATCTATGCCCTCACGGCTACCATTTAGGAGGTTAATTCCATTATATTCTGTCGTATTGGAGATTCTATCTACTTCTTTATAAAGTTGAGTATATTCTGACTGTAAAAAACCTCTTTCTTCATCACTAATCGTGTCGCTTGAGGATTGAATGGCCAATTCTCTAAGCCTTAGAAGGATATTGCCGATTTCATTAAGTCCTCCTTCAGCGGTTTGAACTAAGGATAGTCCCTCATTGGCATTTCTATTTGCCTGTCTATAAGATCGTATATTTCCTTCTAACTTTTTTGATATGGCCAATCCGGCGGGATCATCCGAGGCATTATTTATTCTTTTACCTGAAGAGAGCTTTAATGCCTCATCTTCATATTCTCTTGAAACGGTTTTTAAATTTCTCTGAATGGCCTCAGATAATAGATTATTCCTTACCCCGACTAGCATCCGATTCTCCAAAATAGATGATTGTTTCAGTCATCTTTTCGAAGAAAAGCTAAAGTTCTTTAGTCGGATATTTGCTGCTTAATGATTACAGGTGCTTAGGTTCGCCCCTGGAGCTTTTGAATAAACTCGGTAGTAGAATGTCCTTCCTTAAAGGGTACTAATACGACTTTTTTTACCAAATCGGCGCCTACCACCTTTTCCAAGGAATAATCTCCTCCCTTAACCAATATATCTGGGGAAATTGCTTTAATTAATTCGTAAG
>Ga0315276_10003001_pt1 | contig 15451 bp, 17 predicted proteins | sample YL17G05_0_MG_FD_204542 | JGI IMG/M metagenome (GOLD analysis project Ga0315276, IMG submission 204542) | Sediment microbial communities from Yellowstone Lake, YNP, Wyoming, USA - YL17G05_0 | ecosystem: Environmental > Aquatic > Freshwater > Lake > Sediment | place: USA: Wyoming | collected...
GCTATCATCATCACTATCGCCGCTATCACTACTATCGCTACTATCTGTATTATTTAAATTATATGTAAGTTTTATTTCTTCAGCAGCTAAATATGCTTCAATTGCAATATTTTTTGCAGCTTTTGCCTTTTCTTTTGCATCTTTATACATTTTATAATATACGTCATCTGGGTTTTTCAATACCAATTCCAAATTTTTCTGGTCATCTTTCTCTAAATCTAAAGTTACTTCTATTAATTCTCCGCTCTTACAATTATCACCGTCATCACTATCATTTTTTTTTACAACAGACGACAACAACGATGATAATTCTTCTAAATGCGGTTCTTCTAGAATTTCTAGTGGTGGCACCACAGACTCTACAATTTCAACATGTTCTAAAGGTTCTAAATGGTTCGGTGGTAGTGATGATTCAACGATTTCAATAACGTTTTCTTTTGTGGAAACAGAAACAACGACTGCATCATCAGCACTTGCAGTTGCATTTGTGTGAGCATCGGTTGCGACCTGTATGTACAGTTGTTCTTGTTCACCGTCTTCGCATTTGTCACCTTGATTATGCTCTTGTTTTTTTTGTTTTATTAGACATGCTTTGAACAATGGTTTTTCATTAATAATCAACATTTGCCTAGCATTTATTTCAAACTGAAAACTTTTAGATGTAAATTTTATTCCTTCAAAATCAATAATTGTTATTAATAAAGTTTCCGGTTTGACGCTGTCAAAAGACAGCACATTATTTTCTTCATCAAATATGAAACAAGATTGAACGCCGCCAATGTTGTTGAATTTTGAATTAGAACTGTTACCACTATTTATATTCACTCTTAATGTGTGACTTGTTCCATTTTTATAAGATTTAACCAATGATGCAAATGCAGTTTCAATGTCAGTTTTTTCCAAGTCATCTGTAAACCATAAGTGTCTTTTATCATAAATAATGTCTATACATTTTTTCTCCAAATTTTCCAAAAATGATATAAATTCTCCATCTTTTTCACTTGTAAATACCAAGTCAATGTATGTTTTTTTTCCAGAATGCACTATTCCCTGTTTCGAAATGCATGTGGGAGATTGCATGTATAGCGGATTTTTACAATACTGCAGTTTCGTAAAATATGACCCACCGTGAATACTTGAAGGCATAGATAGTGTAATGTTTGAATAATCAATGTTTTTATCATCATAAGATAATATTGTCTCTTCCATATAAATAATCTTTGATAACGTATGTTATAATAAATTATATTAAATTTATTCTTTTAATTCATTTTTATTCTTTTTTATAATTAAAATAGTAAAACATTAATTCGTCACTCAGATTCAATTCAATTAGTTACATGCTATAAATTATAGTATGCTCTATAAGTAAAATTAATGTTGAAATCAAATCAAGTAAAAAATAAAGCAATAGACTATTGTTTAGACATTATAAAACGAGAAGATGTAAAACAAGAATTGAAACACCTTTTTAAACCAATTATACAATTGATTCTTCAAGAAATATATCCATACATATATTTATCAGTTTTATTTTTATTAATAAGTTTCTTTTTGATTTTAGGAATATTTATATTATTATTGCGTAACAATTATATTTTATAATTTTCAATAATAATATTAATTTAAATATTATTATTATTAATATTAATTAAATTAAATAATATTATTTTATATACATACTATATATAACAATAATAGAATGAGTTGTTCTGCGTGTGATTATGGACTAGGTGTTGCTGGGACAACTGGCGGCGGAAGAAGAAGAAAAATGTGTAAAAAATGTCAGCGCGGTGGAGCTTTACCCGGTTTGAATCCGGTGTTGTTGTCAAACAGTGACGCGTTTGACAAGTCGGGAAATATGCTTGCAAATGCTGCGCATAATTTGTACGTGAAACAAAATTATGACCTTGCAGCTTTGAAAAATGTAAATCCAATGATGGGTGGCAGAAAAAGAAGAAGCAAAACTGCAAAAAAATACAGGTCCAAATCTAAATCCAAACAACAGCGAGGAGGAATTTTGGAACTTGGAGCGTTAATCAACGAAGCAGCGGTCCCAATTACTCTTTTAGCAGCCCAGCAAAAATTTAAAGGACGTAGAACTAAAGGATATAGGGGTAGATCTCGCAGATTTAGGGGGTCGAGACGTTCGAGGCGTAGGTGAAAAAAAAGTAATATTGTCAATCTAACAAAGTAACAAACATTTAATTACACATTTACATTTTAACAATGCGTGCAAATGTAAATCAAACCGCCGTGATCGGCATGCGGATAATTCGACTGATGGTAAAGGAGCGACCTTGTGGTGTGACCATGAATGTGAAACTTGCTCGAAATTTCGCACAGTTTTTCAATGAGTTCTTCTTGTCCATTCAGTGCCAAATCTTCGTGAATGTGCGCAATCATCGCGTCGCACATGTGTCTTTCGAGTCTTGAAAACGTGCGAGTTTTTTTGTTGTCACTGTTGAAACAACTAGCGGCAGCGCCGTCACCACAACCACCATTCACAATGTCATTTTCATTTGGTTCAACAAAATCGTCGCGGTTTATAGAGAGCTTCATTTCATATTTCCAAAACGTGTTGCATGAGACGCGCAAATCCAAAGTTACATGGTTGCTGTTGTTGCCATTATTATTTTCTTGTTGTCCTTGTTGTCCTTGTTGTCCTTGTTGTCCTTGTTGCTGCATTTTTGTGTGCTTTGTTTGTATTGGTTTGGTACTGTCAAATTAAAAGTTAATGAAAAAAAAATCAATTTATAATTTATTATCAGACATTTTCAACTTCATTTCCATTATAATTCTGTATCAAAGGCAATTCATGGTGTAAACCCGATGGATTTATGATTTTTTGTATTTTATTTGAAATATAATTTAATGGAACTTTTACTGTAGTATAAACGCTATTTACGAAATCAATGTGAGTTCCCATTTTATCACAATTTTTAATAACACTTCCATCCAATTTAAGCAGTATTAAATTAAGTTTTCTCTCTATGACTTCAATTCCATCCAATTTAAGTAGTATTAAATCAAGTTTTCTCTCTATAACTTCAATTCTGTCTGTTAATTCTTTCAGTTCGATGCTGGTTTGAGAATTCATACTTTTTAACAAATAGTTAACAAATATTTAACAAATATAATAAATAATAATATTGAATTGTATTTATTATTGTTATTTATTATATTTTAAAAAAATATGTAATTATTATTATCATTTCTCTCTGCTATAATTATAATTATCTTGAAATTATTCCGATACCTCCTTCATAATGTATCATGTATGTGTCTGGTTTATTTTCTACACATTTGTTTTCGTAGTTGCAATGAACTAAACCTGAATATTTTGTAATATAAAGGGAACCTACGGTTCCCCTCTGACCCCTCCCTTCAAATATGGGCAAGGGGTCAGAGGGGACAGCATGTCCCCTATTTCTCTCTTCTTCATGAAACATTTGTCTTTGTTCATCATCGTCATCGTTCCATTCGTTTTCAACTTTACGATGCTGCTGTTGGCGAAACAGTGAAGCAAGACACATTTGTGTATGAATTTTTTTTGCAAAAGCTTGAATTCCTGGACCTTTAAATAATTGAAGGAACATTTTATATTCTTGATTCTTGATACTTAATATTTGATTGTATTTATATATTTATCTTTATTATTAATTTAATCAAGTCCGGCTTGTGTTGCTGTTGCCCTTGTTCTTTTACGAGTATTATAAGTTCTTACAGTTGCCATATCATAATTGCGTTTTGCTGTGGGCGTGGGCGTGGGTGTCCTCTCTTTTGAAGGTGTTCTCCTGCGTTTTGCTGTGGGCGTCCTCTGTTTTGAAGTGGGCGTCCTCTGTTTTGAAGTGGGCGTCCTCCTGCGTTTTGCTGTGGGCGTTCTGGGCGTCCTCTGTTTTGAAGTGGGCGTCTTGCGTTTTGATGTGGTTTTTCTAGTTGTTCTTCGAGGCACCATACTCATTGTAATAAGTTCTTTCTGTGTGGTTTTTTTCCGGGTTTCAGCAGGAGCAGCAGAAACTGTCTCAGCTAAAATCAGTTCCTCTTCTGGCATTACTATTTCCAAATGAGCCGTTGGAGTGGGAGGAACATCCATCCCCTTACTTCTCATGTAATGCCGTTTTAGTTTATCGAATTCGCGGACTAATTCATCCAATAAAGGCTCTGCCAATTCTGGTTTTGCAGTTAATTTTTTACTAAAATTTGGTTGTGAGCGTGGCTTATTGATAAAAATACGTTTTTTTGCAAATGGCAACTCTTTAATAATTTCCCACTCGTCTTGTGGAAATTCTATAGACGTTCCAAATACTTTTATTTTACGCACAATGTTTGCAAGTTGTACCATTTCTCTTTGTAAGGCAGAACTTTTTCCGCCATCTTCGATGTCCTTTTTAGGTAAGCCCAGTTCATATATTCCGGCAGGGTCGTTTACATCTGCCTGTTTAAAATCAGAGCGCACCATCATGTCAACAAAATATTGTTGCGTAAATTTATCATCGGTTAGGATAACAGACATTGGTATATGAAGGTAATCGAAAAAACATTCACCTTCTTTTCCAATCAACGAATCATCTAAATTAAAACCCAACTTGGTATACATGAAAAACCCTGCTGTGTTTTTATACGCATGTGCCAGTTCCAAGATGCATTTTTTGTCCGAAACATCATCATTAAATTTAATACAATACAAACACGCTCCAAGTAAAAGTTTGCCTAAACCGCTTTGAGAACAAATTAAGTTTACTGCATACACGTTTGGTTCTCTCTTACACTCTCCCAGCTCTGCAATTATAAACCCCAACACATTGTCATCACTTTTATTTTGTAAAAATAAAATATCAAATTTGGAATCCATTGAAAAAATCGCGTCATCGAGCGCATTCGCCCTATAACGTCTCCCGACACCAAGTGGACCACTTCCGCATAATGAACCAATGCGCTCATACAGTTCATTCTGAGTGTATTTATCTATAAAACCACCATGAGTAAAATTAGACAATGTTTCAAATTTAAGGTCCTTACTATCAAGAAATCTTTTCATGTCGCTTGATTCAGATAATTCGCGAATTAATTCATTTTTAAATAATGGATTATTTGTTTTTTTTCGTAATTCGCTTAATCTTCTTGTATAACTATTCTGAGTAAGCAATTTAGGACCTTCATCTCTTGATGTTTCATTTTTTTCTTCCTCCATTCAAATAAAATATTGATTTATATATTTAGATTAATATTAGAATTATTTTTTTTTGTATAACATATATTTATAATAGATTATAGATTATAATTGATAATTTTGATAAAATGAATCTTGAAGTTTTCTTGAGTTTATCTTTTTATGCACATCTTGCAAATATCATGTTTGTAGTTTTTGCACTTTATTTTGTTATTTCAAATTTTTCATATCTTCAAAATATGTCTGCTGAAAAAAAAATATACGTTGTTCTTCTTTTTTCAATAGCTGCAGGAGTTCATGGATTGTCACATCTTGGTCTAGAAAATTTGTATCAATACAATCCAATGGGTTTTTTTGTTAGAACTGTACACAACCTCATGTAAAACAAAGATCAACGTAAAGACAATTTAAAGACAATCCAAGTAAATTAATAAAAACAAAATATATAAAATGTACGACACAAGTTTTTACTGCACATATAAATTGATGGATTCTGATGAAGATAAAAATTATATGTATCAGATACAATTACTCGACACATTTGGTTTAAAAAAATATGATGACGATAAAATAAACGAAGAAATAACATTAATTCATAGTAAAATAAAAGAATGTCCGCAGTTCAAAGAAATATGCAAAGCGTGCAGTGCAAATGAAAATTTCAAAGATTTTAAAATGGATGAATTTATAATGTTGATTTGTTTTTTTTCATTCGACACATTTGATTTATTCCACAAATGTTTGGTTGATTTTTTTACACATGGTTACATTTTAGAAGATGCAGCAACAAACATGATGAATGCATTTTCAAGGGGAGTATAGCCCTCACTTTACCACTTTACCCCCTTATGTGAAAGGAGGGGTTAGAGGGGAACTACGTTCCCTACTTCAATAATAGAAATAAAAATAAAAATAAATAAAATATATAATAATATTATTTTATTATTATATAATAAGTATTTAAAACAGCACCAATAAATGTCTTGCACACGAAATAAAAATACGCCTTCTGATTATTGTTTAGAACAAAAACAAAATAGTCAAATATTTGGTTATTTAGAGTATAAAAATTCGCAATATGGATATGCATACAATAATGCGCTACCGACGATGGGTATTACTCCGAGTCACATGCCGAGACAAATCTTCTCTAATAATTCAATTGATATTGAATCTGCTCTTTTTGGAATAAATTCGACAAATATGGTAACGCCTCAAGCACCAGTCGTCCCCCAACTTGTTAAACTTCCCGAAGTTTCATACTTTGACAGAATGTCATTTATTTTACCCAAACCACTTGTAATTGAAAATAATCAACGCCCATTTCCTGTTCCGAATTAATTTAAGAGAACCCCTCAAAACCAAGGGTTGAGTTCCAGCGTTTTTCCCTTCATAGTTGAAAGAGTGGGAGGAGGAATGAGCGTGTACATGCTGGACACATCGCGCTTATAATTAATATAAGCTCGCGCCTCGCTAATCAGGCGAGGCACGCACCAATTGCAAACTAGACCATTCAATGAGGCTATTTGCTCTGTAATATTTGTGGGCTGGTTCATTGCGCTTTCTAAATATATGGCGCGCATAATCATTTTTAGGTTGTCGCAGTCTTGCGGCCCAATGTCATACTTTCCACCACTTTCATTATAAACACCGGCTCGAATACCATTCTGTATAATTTGCATATTTTTATCACTAAAAAATGCCAATGACATGGGCGTGTCATTCCAATTGCCCGTCATTGCATCTGTGAATGAAGTGCACTGAGAAGATATCGGCATTTTATCAAAAAGGGCAAACTGTGCGCTTGGACTAGGTCCTTCAATGTCAATGCGCCCATTTGAAAATTGTTTAGGAAGATTATTCATTTAGATATCTATTACTATTATTTTATATTAAAAATTTAATTAATATATCTAAATTAATTAATATTATTATTTTTTATAAACTTTTATTTTAATATATTCATATTATAAAATAAATTAATTTCAATTGATAAAATGACTTTTCAAATGATTGTTTTGTGGACAGCTGTGCTAATATTTATTGCAACATTGGGATTTTTTGGTTACAGCATATATGTTTCGCAGTATAATATGTCTTGGCCGCCGTCGATTCCAGACTGTCCTGACTATTGGAAAGTTTCGTCGGATGGACTAAAATGCAATTACAATGGTTATAACAAATGCTTGACTTCCAATGAAATAACTACACCAACTTCTTTTAATATACTCGCTTATCCGACCTTGTGTGATAAATATGACTATGCATCAAAAACATTATGCGCACCATCATTCAACTGGTCCGGTGTTTCAAATAGTTTGAAATGCAAAAAATGATGATATTGGTATATATTATTATAAAAAAATAAATAAATAAATTATATTCTTCAATAATTATAATTTATCAAAGAATATAATAATATAATTAAAAAGATATTAAGATAACAAGACATCTATAAACATATAAATATATAGCACATATATATAATAAAATGGTGATTAAAAAAAACATAAATGATACCATAAACATGTGGGCCAATATATTAAAACCTTCAAATATTGAATGGGTATTAGATAACGACATGCTTTATTATATAAATAAAATGAAAAATAGGTGCAGTGAAAGTGTGGTTGATGTTACAGCGAGAGAAAATTGTTACGCATTTTTCTCAAATCCAACAGATGTTGCCAGAATGGAATCCCGCACATTTATTTGTTCATCTTCGTGTGCAGGTTACACAAACAACGCGTGGAATGTTGACGAGTGTTTCAAAGAAATGATTTCGCGCATGAGAAATGTAATGGTCGGAAGAACCATGTATATTATTCCGTTTTGTTTGGGAACCATTGGTAGTAAATATGCAAAATATGGAATACAAATAACAGATTCTGAATATGCGTGTATAAATATGCAAATCATGTGCCGCACAGGGCAAGCGGTAATGGACGCGACCGATGATTACGACACATTTGTTCCGTGCATCCACACAGTCGGCGAATGCGATTTTCAAAATGCAAAATGGGCAAGCAGCGACATGAAGTACATTTGTCATTTTACGGATGACTCGCCATTTATCTTGTCATACGGGTCAGGATACGGCGGGAATGCGATTCTGAGTAAAAAATGTTATGCTTTGCGCATTGCAAGTGTTTTAGGCAAACGAGAAGGTTGGCTTGCAGAACATTGTCTCTTGTTGAAAATGACGTCACCTCCGCCGCTTAAAGAAGTAAAATACATTCTCGCGTCATTTCCGAGCGCGTGCGGAAAAACAAATCTGGCAATGATCACGCCGTGCAAAGAATTGTGCGAAGAAGGCTGGACGTTTGAAACGCTGGGCGATGACATTGTGTGGATGCACTCCATCAATGGACAGTTGTACGCACAAAGTGTTGAGAATGGATTTTTTGGTGTCGCTCCAGGCACGAATACTCACAGTAACCCACACGCAATTGCGTCTCTTTCAAAGAATTGTTTGTTTACCAATTGCGCAACATATACAAATGAAGATGGAAAAACGGATGTCTGGTGGGAGGGACTCACCCGCGCGCCGCCATCACAATTCACAAATTGGAAAGGCGAATCCAATGTATCGCCAGCGGCACACCCTAATGCGCGATACACGTGCCCGATTGTAAACTGTCCTGTTATTGCATCAAATTACGATGCGCTGGTGCCGATTCATGCAATCATATTTGGAGGACGTCGCCGTTCGTGCATACCGCTGGCATCAAAAGCGCGAGACATTTATCAGGGTATTTTTTATGGAGCCACGTTATCAAGCGAAGAGACGAGCGCGAATTCAGAGGCGAAACTAGGAAACATTCGTTTTGACCCAATGTCGATGCGCCCGTTCATCGGTTACAACGTTTGCGAATATTTTCAGCACTGGATTGATTTCATGAAGAAGTTGAATATGCCTCCACAATTTTACCTGGTGAATTGGTTCAGAAAAGATGAGGATGATAAATTTATATGGAATGGATTTTCCGAAAATTCCAAGATTTTAAAGTGGATATTTTTACAGCAACAAGAACAGAACACTAATGCGGATGAGCAAAGCAGCGCATTTGGACAACACCCGTCACTTTCCGATTTGTATTTAGATGAAACAACCGATGATGATAAGCGCAAATGGAAACAACTGTTTTCTTGCAAGCCAGAAGAGATAACAGATTTTAAAATGCGCGTGACCGAATTTTTTAATGAACTTGAAAAAAATAGTCCTGTGGGCGTTCCGCACGAACTAAAAGAACAACTCGATAAACTTTGTTAAAAAGTATTTAAAATGTTATAAAATGTTATAAAATGTTATAAAATTATACAGTTGTATATAGTTATAAAATTATATAGTTATATTATTAGTTATATAAACATAAAAATAATAATATATACAATCATACACACCACACCAAATATTTGTAATAAATGGACAAACTTGATTTGATAGATATACTCGATAGAAAGAAAATTTACAAGGAAATAAAAGACATACTTGAACATATTCAAAAAAATGATTCGCACGACCAGATGAAGAAAGGATTTTACATCTATGGAAATCCGGGTTCCGGTAAAACAGCATTTGTAACATCCATGTTGAATGACATTGGTTATGACGTTATCAAATACGATGCAGGGGACATTCGTAATAAATCAATTATTGAAACCATTGCAAAGCACAACATGTCAAATCGTAACATCATGTCCATGTTTGATAAAAAAGTAAAACGAATTGTTATTGTAATGGATGAAATTGACGGAATGAATAATGGGGATAAAGGCGGAATCACATCTCTCATTAAATTGGTGAGACCTAAAAAAACAAAAAAACAAAAATTAGAGGAATCAACAATCAACCCAATTATTTGCATCGGAAATTATCATGCAGACAAAAAAATAAAAGAATTAATGAAGGTTTGTCACACTTTTGAACTTAAGACTCCAACTAAAAATCAAATGTCAAAAATTGTTACTAGTTTAATGCCAACGCTTGAATCCAATTTGAATGATAATATTTTAGATTTCATACAAGGCGATTTAAGGAAATTAACAACGGTTTATAATATTTACAGTCAGGACATGGAGAAAAATGCATTACACAAAGACAATGACCATATTTTAAATGGCGATGTGATCAAGATGATTTTTCAGCCCAAGACGTACAATGAAGACAGCAAACAGCTCACGCAAAAACTATTCAATCACAACTATCCAATTGAACAACACGGGACGCTGTTTAATGAAACTGATAGAACAATCGTTGGATTACTTTGGCACGAAAATGTAATTGATGCCATTTCCAAATATAAAAAAGCGGATTCAATTCGATTTTATAAAATGGTTCTTAATAACATATGTTTTGCAGATTATGTTGACAGAATAACTTTTCAGAAACAAATTTGGCAATTCAATGAGATGAGCTCGCTAATTAAAACGTTTTACAATAATAAACTGTATCACGAACACGAACCATTCAAAAAAAAAATAAAATGCGCCCCATCTGAAATTCGTTTTACCAAAGTTCTAACAAAGTACAGCACAGAATATAACAACTCGCTGTTTGTACAAAATTTATGCCAGCAACTTGCAATGGACCAAAAAGACATGTTTTCATATTTTCTGTCATTGAGAGATAAATATAAATACAGCGAAGATGAAATACACGAAATGCTGGATAATTATGACATTGGTAAATTGGACATTTCGCGAATATTTAGATATTTAGACAAATACATGGGACTAGAATCCTCGTCATTGCCAATTCCATCAAGAAGCAACGATGCTGCCAATGATGACGCAGATGATTTATGAAGACGGCAGCGGGCACAAGCAAAGCTTGATCTCTCCCAAACTCGCCACATAATATTTAACCACCAGCGGCAAATCATTCTCAAGGTACATTTCAATCTGGTTACACAAATTTGTGCATTTAATAAAATATCCAAGATTTTTCAGAGAGAATTCTCCCTGAATAATTTTATTTGAATCCTGTTTATGAATAAATTTCATACTGTCGTCGGACTCAACGCGCCGAACTTCTGCAGTGGCAAATTGTCCAGAGCATCGAAAAATCAATTCATTTCCCACAGATTTAATCTCAATCTTTTCCGAAATACAAGACAAGTCTCTAATTATTTTCTGAAAATCAGAAGAAGGCAAATTAATCACAGACGAAAAAACCACATTCGGTTCTACGAGTTCTTCAGGATCCGGCTCAATCAAGCGCAGCTTTTGAGTTTTGCATTGTTTAATGTCTCCGTTTTCAAACTTTAGCCCGAGATACGAAACAACGCCGTCATTGTAGTCCTTATTTTCAATGTAAATTGTCAGCGTGTCATCGTTATCAATTGAATTAATAAGCTTGAAAAGATGAAACATGTTTACGCCAATAATAATTTTATCTTTATGACATTCATACATTTCAAAATTCTCGGCAGCAAGATACAAGTGCGCCAACATGGTGTGCGACTTGTCCATGTTGATAATTCTGATGCCATCCTTTTGAAACGTAATATTCGTTTCAAGAAGAATATCCTTTAAAGCCGTCATCAGCGTTCGAAACGGCGCGATTTGAACGGTTTTTATTGTTAAAACGTTGTCAGACGACATGTAATAATTTAATAAATTAATATGTGTTTATTCAATATAAATATCTAATTCGTTTAATCTTTAAATACTTAATAATGTTATTATCAATTTATTTTATTCATTTATTCTCTCTTCTATTATTGTTATTTAGTTTTATTAACAACATTAAATAATAAAAATACAATTAATAAAAACATAATATATATATAAATGTCAAATGCTGCCGCTGCTTCTGCCGATGCCAACGTTAATGCCATAGAAATAATGATGCAGAGTCCACAAGTTAGCGAACTTAATAGACTCAAAATGTTAAGAATACAGCGTTTAGAGAATGACTTGCAACAAAATGCGGAACAAGAAGAACAAGAAAGACGACAATCTGCACAACAGAATGCGTTTGGTGGGTTTGGTGATGCTTGGGGTGGTTGGGGTGGTCCTGCTATGATACGTGCCAGTCAAATTCGAGAACAAATACATTTTTTACAAGAAGGAATGCGAAAACCGATTTCAGAAAAAATAGTCAGCCCCGATGGTGTTGAACTTACAAAAGAAGAATTTCAAGCAAACAAATTTTTTGTTGGAAAACCGGTTGTTGGGGCGGGTGAATGGAGCCAGGATAGAAGTCAATATGATTTAACTGGTTGGACTATACCATCATTAGATGGAATTGTATTTGGTCCATGTAGGGTGGTGCAGTTAGGGTCAATGCGCCACGCGTGTAATGTAAGTCTTCATAAATGTAGAATTAGAACTTTAGGGTCCGTAGAGTTTCCACAAGGACAAGTTGGGTCTGTAAGCTTTGCCAACAATGACATTACGCAATTAGAAAGAGTTAGATTTCCAAGCTGTGAAAGAATAAATCTTAGAGATAATTTTATAACATCATTGCGTGGTTGTACATTTTTAGAGGGAACGGCAGAAATTAATTTAGAAAATAATTTTATTTCAAATTTGGAGGATTTGAATTTTGGTGCACTTCCAATGTCACTGAAACGAATCATTCTTGACGGCAATCCGATTACAGATGAACTATCTTACGATCAAAAAGAAACACTTACCCGTAAAATTCTTTATGAAATTAGTGAAGCTCACAATCCTCTTCCTCTTGCACGACCTCCTCCTCGTGCTCCTAATGCATCAGCACCTCCTGCACCACCTCCTGCTTCAGGACCTCCTGCTTCAGCACCACCTGATGTTGATTTTGGTAATCTGTTTTTTGGTGGCGGTGGTGTAAAACGACCCATTAAAAAAATACGAAAGTCATTACGTAAATTAAAACGTAATAACTCAAAAAGAAATAATAAACACAGTTTTAGAAAATAAATAATAATAATGATGTAATATATTAATACACAAAGTTATTGTTATTTTTAAAAATAATATGAAAAATAAAAATAAAAATAAAAGCATAAAAAATAAATCAAAATTGAGCGTTCAAAAAATAAAGAATGGTTCAAGGTATGAATTGAATGGTTGGATATGCGTATCAATATCGGGGTCCGCTTACAATCGCGGTTATGCGCACGGACAATTGGTCAAGAACGAGTTGGCGGAAGTGCATACCATGTTGAAATACAGTTTGTATGAAGACTTTGGAAGACCCATCGACGTATTCATTGAAATGTCAAATGACTTTTTTAAACCAAAAATAAAAGAGAATTATCCGGAAATTTATGAAGAAATGGAAGGCATTGCGCATGGGTCTCAACAGTCCATCGATTTTATTGTACTATGGAACTGTTTTGTAAGTTTAGAATACTTATATGGTTCATTGAATCAAGTATTGAAATCGCGCAACAGTCCCGACAGTCCCGAGTTGATTGAAAAATATGAAAAGTTGCTTGGAATAGATGTGGGAGCAGAAGAAAAAGGTGTTGGCACAGGTAAAGAAGGGGGTAGTGGCGGCAGCAGTTGGAAAGGGGCTCAAGACCGTTGTTCTGCGTTTATCGCAGTTGGTTCATATACAGCAGACGGTAAAATCGTGTGTGCGCACAACACGTTTGATAACTTTTTAGCTGGTCAATATTATAATTTGATCATAAGCATTACGCCGTCAAACGGACACCGCATGATGTTTCAAGGAGGTCCGGGATATGTGTTCAGCGGAACTGATTTTTTTACGTGCAGCAGCGGCATTTTTGGAATGGAGACTACATTGGGCGGATTCAACGCGTATGAAAACAATGACCCGATTTGTTGCAGAGTGAGGCGCGCCATGCAATATGGAAACACGCTGGACGACTATGTTAAATGCTTGACAACGAATAATTCAGGTGACTATGCATCAACTTGGTACTTTGGAGACACAAACACGAATGAAATATTGAGAATAGAATTGGGATTGAAATATACACCGGTTGTTAGAACAAAGAATGGTTATTTTATTGGATTCAATGCGGCATATGACCCCCGAATAAGAAACTTGGAAAGCGTTAATAGCGGTTTCGACGACATTCGACGACATCAAGGAGCAAGGCGCGTTCGTTTAGAACAATTAATGCGCAAACATCGAGGCAGCATTGACGTTGATTTGGCGAAACTGATTATATCCGACCACTATGATGTTTATTTAAACAAAACAAACATGTGTTCGCGAACTGTTTGTTCTCATTATGAGCTGGATGACCGCGCATTCATGTCTCAAGCAGACCGACCTAAACCCTTTGCGCCGCGCGGAGCATTAGACGGAAAAGTAATAAGCAGCGACCTCGCACGCGAAATGAAATTTATGGGAATTTGGGGGTCGTCATGTGGGACACCGTTTTATAAAGATGCATTCTGCGAACGCAATATGCAGTGGGAAATGTTGAAACCGTATTTGCACGACAGACCGTCGCAAACGTGGACTACTTTTGCTTTATCAAATCCAAATCCAACAAGAAAACATTCCTCAAAACAATCAAAAAAAATGAAAAGTAATAAAAATAAAAATAAAAATAAAAATAAAAATACGAAAAAAATAAAACGAAGAAGTGTTCGCCTTTGAGTAATTAATCACATTGTTCAACTCCGTCGGCGGCAAAAACACCAAGATTTTTTGTCGGACTTTTCATTTGCTTGACTTTCGGTTTTATTTTGATTTTAATTTTTTTCCCTTCACCTATCTTTTTTATTATTGTTGGTTTGGGGCTGGATTTGGGCAATTGCATTTCTTGTTCTTGTTCTTCTTTTTTTTGCTCCGACTCGTTCCTAACATCAACATCAACACCAACAACACTGCTAAGACGGTGAAGGTCTTTGTCAACCACCATGTTTTTATACCTCGAATCAGACGTGACTGCATTCATAATATCATCAACTGGAATATTGTATTTTTCGGAAATAACATCAACGACTGTCATATGAAAGTCGGCAACATGCTGAAATATCATTTGCAGGGATAACGCATACGCACTGCGTCCGTCTTGTATTTCAATGTCGACGGGAATAGAGACCTTTTTCTTGAGAGAATCGCCGTTATTGCTAGTGCTCATAAGCTGGATTTTTATAGCGCACGACACAATAATAATAATTAAATCAATTTTTTTATATATTTTTATATAAAAAAATATGAAAAAATATAAAATAAAATAAAATAAAATAAAATCAAATAAAATAAAATAAAATAAAATAAAATAAAATAAAATCAAATAAAATCAAATAAAATCAGATAGTTTTAAATTAAGATTTTTTTTACCCATGTATCCGATAATA
>Ga0315276_10003002_pt1 | contig 15449 bp, 15 predicted proteins | sample YL17G05_0_MG_FD_204542 | JGI IMG/M metagenome (GOLD analysis project Ga0315276, IMG submission 204542) | Sediment microbial communities from Yellowstone Lake, YNP, Wyoming, USA - YL17G05_0 | ecosystem: Environmental > Aquatic > Freshwater > Lake > Sediment | place: USA: Wyoming | collected...
ATGACGACAAAGAACCATGCCTTTCTAATGTTCGTCTCTCCGGCGAAAGCCGGAGTCCAGTCCGAGGCTTTCAAAAGGAAAGGTCCTCCAACCAATGATGTTTAGACTATTATGGACTCATTAGTAAATGCCCTTCATATTGCGCCCATGCTCATGAAATCCCCTCCGCCCTGCCAGCTCCCGCCTTCAAACCTTTCCAAAAGTGAAGGTGGGCAAGCCAAATAGGGTCGGGCGTTGAAATATCCGTTTCCCTTCATCGATGTCTTCATCATCACCTTGTTGTAGATATGGTACCGGACACCTTTTATGTATCTACCGGTGAGCCAGTCGCGCCGCCTCGTTCTTGTAGACCTCGTAGAGGTAGAAGCGGGTCATCAATGTTGCCCAGCACATCGAAGCGCAAACATCCCGGCTCGTCGCCCTCCGACTGCACCGCCTCGTTCATGAGTGTATGTATGGCTATTTCCCGCCTCTTTCCGGGAGGACGGCGCGGATCGCCTCAGAAAGCTGTTTTGCCGTCGGGAGTTTTCCCTTCAACTCGCCGGGGAGTTTCGAGCGTAATTTATACACCGCTACGCCGATGGGGTTGCGCTTGGTGGCTAGCGCGTATTCCACCTCCACATCGTCCTTTTCGGCACAGAGGATGATGCCAATGGAGGGATGGTCGCCCGGAGCGCGCTCCTTGTCATTGAGGACGTTCAGGTAAAAATCCATCTTGCCCGCGTATTCCGGTTCGAACGGACCCACCTTCAGTTCAAACGCCACGAGGGCTTTGAGGAAACGGTGATAGAAAAGGAGATCGATGAAATACTCCTTCTGGCCGAGGGTGATGCGGTGCTGCCGGCCGACGAAGCAGAAACCGTAGCCCAACTCAAGGATGAAATCCCTCAGCCGTTCGATAAGCCGGTCTTCGAGTTCGCGCTCCTTAACTTCACGGCGGATACCTAGAAATTCAAGGTTGTAAGAGCTCTTGAGCATCTCGTCCGCCTGCTCAACAAGATATTCCGGCAGGGCGAGGGGAAAGTTGTACGTCTTCTTCTCCTCCACCGCCCGTTCATAGGCTTTGGCTTTGATCTGGTTTAGGAGAACATTGCGGGACCAGCCGAACCTGGCGGTTGCGCGAAGGTAGTAGAGCCGGGCCGCGGGATCGGTGAGCTTGTCGAGGATTAGGCGGTGATGGCCCCAAGGAATTTCTGCCACAAGCTGTGGCAGAAATTCAGCCGATACTCCGGCATCTCCCGGGTCCATTTTGGCGACAGCCTGTCGCCGAATTGCGATTTCGCCTGCCTTGGCCTTGCCCGGCAAATCTGCAACAGCTTGTGGCAGAATTGGGTTTCTTTTACCGCGCTCGATGTCTCGCGCTGCCTTTGTGAGGAATTCAGGATCCGTATAGGCTTCGTAAAATCGCCGCATGTACCACACGTTGCGGGAGGAAAAGCCACTCATGCCCGGGAACGTCCGCTGCAGGTCCGCCGAAACCATCTCCACCACCGACTCCCCCCACCCTAGAGTCTGCTGTTTCTCGACGATCGCGCGTCCGATGTCCCAGTAGAGGAGGATCAGGTCGCGGTTCACGGCCCTGGCAGCCGTGATGCGGGCGGCGGTGACCCGCGCTTTCAAATCCTCGATGAACCGCCGGTATTCCGGAGTGGTCAACATTGCCGTGTCGGGGACTGTTTTCATTCGGCCAGGCCTTTCAGCAAGGTTTCCGCCTCCTTTTCCAGCCGCCAAAACTCGGCCAGCAAGTCTTTCGTCGGCATCGGCGGCTGGTAACGGTAGGAGCACTTGCCCGGCAGGATCTCATAGCCGAGCTGCGGGCTGTCAGGGCAAGAGACATCGATTCCCGGCTCCTATCTGGTGATGTCTAGTTGGGCACGCGTAATTGTTTAAGCAGCGACTGCCTTTTCAGGAATATTAACAGGAGACCATGCAGTAAATCAATGGAAATATCTGATTTGGCAGGGAGTCACCATTTAACGTTTTTCCAGGCGGGAAACTCGGTCCTGGCTAGTCTTGAGGAATTCAGCGATGCGTTCCTAGGTAAGACTGCGGGCCTTCCGGAGATCGCGCAGGGACATTTCCTGGGCAATGAGTTGTGCGGCGCGCTCCTCCACTTTCTTGCGGCGCGCGGCGTTGAGTTTCTTCATCTTGTCATCTAGCGTGGTAGGCATGGCTATCTCTTCTCCTTTTTGATCCGTGCCAAGTGGTCATCAAATCCGGCCTTTGTCTTCACAATGGGGCAGCCTTCGTTGCCACGGGAGAGCACATGACAGAAAGGCCCTTCATATTCTTCTCGCCACTGTCTTGCCAGCCTTATTTCTATGGCGAGGAGAACCCAGGGTCAGAAGGAAATCATAGTTCAAGATGTGGCCCCACTACTTGGTATTGGGGATTTTATCTTTCTGCAAACCCTCGGCGAAACCCTGCGCCAATTTCTTTAATTTTTCGAGGGTATCGTCAAACTCATCAAATATCCTCGTCCCCCTGATCATATCCTGAACTAACTTATATCGCCGCTCATCGCCAATTTCATTTTTTAAGATCGACGCAACAGTTTCACCACCCAGAGCACTTCCACGAGGGAAGATTCAAGTTTCCCTGACAAGTTGAACGATGTGCCGGTCATAGATCATCCGGGCAGTTTCGAGATTGCGCTGGTTTCCGGTCGCCATCAGGTCCGCGTATATGAGTATCGGATGTACCATGTCCCTGTTTGGGGGAATGGCATCCGGCCGCCAGAAACGATGGAGAAGTTCCACGTTCCCCTCGGGTTCTTTCTGCAATCGATTCGGGATTAAAACCGCCGCAAGGATGTTTTTGTCCGCATAAACCGTTATTTCTTGTGGATTCAGATGGCCGGTGAGCTTTGCGGCAGCCGCTTCGCCTCCCCACTGTGCCCGTTCTGGGTTCAGTTCCCTATCCTTCCACCATCCTGCCGCTCCCCGGTAGCGCCCAAGCACTAACTTGGGCCGAAGCTGCTCGGCATAAGCCGTTACCCAACGTTCCAGCAGCCTCTCTTTGTTGACGAGCCGGAGCTCGCGTCCCCTTCTTTTACCCATCACTAAAAGGAAAGCCAATTCCTTGAGCTCTTGCACAACCCAGTTCACCATACCGAGGGCTACATCCGCCTTCGTGGCCATCGTCCGATACGGCTCGTTTTCCAAGCCGGGATTGCATAGCAGGACATACAAAACTCGTATGCCGGTTTGCTTGAAGGCTCGACCGATCGCCGGAACCTTCGCCAGGCCTGGATTCTTCTCTCCTCTGTTAAATATGTACAGGGGGGGATGATTGATAAAAACGTTGCCGGCTTCATCCATGAACTGAATTCCGTTCTCCCTCAGCTTGTCGGCCATGATCCCGGTCACGTACCTTGTTACCAGGATAAATTTTTGGGGTTGGTTGTGCCGGATCAAAGGAAGCATTGCATTCGTTATGCTTAATGCGGCCTTAACTTCGGGGACAAGATTCAGCCTTTTACCGTGGACTCGCAACACAAGGCGTCCGGCCCTTTGCTGGCCGATGACCTCCGCGGCCATACCCGTCTGGCGTGTGAAGACAGCGCAGGCGTTTTGGATTATGTCTTTTTCCTCTTCTACAGTTATCATGATTTGTTCACTATTAGTATTTGTTCACTTTTTATGAACATATCATTTTTGTGAACAAAAGGTCAAGACAAAAATGTTTCTGGCCATTGTTTAAACCTCTGGTTAAATAACTTTACTTTAGATTTATCGGACACAATGGGGCGGCCTTTGTCGCCCCGGGAGAGCACATGAAATAAAGCCCCTTCATATAAGTCTGACCTTCGCCCGCAGAATAATCAAGGGGACGGGTCTATTTTTTATTTTGGCTCTTTCTTCTTTAAAGGGGCAACAGTAATAATGAAGGCATCGCCAATTCTTAAGGCAGCTCTTTGGGATATTTTCCCATGGTTTCCAGCACATCGATAAGCTGCGAGGTAGTGATAAGCCCTTGCTCCAATAGGATTACTCCTATGAGTCTGTGCTTCCCTTTTTCTACATCTTCCATCACCTGAATTTTTAGTGCTTCAATGACTTGTTCTGATGTGACATATCCCTTCTCCGCGGCCAAAATTCCAAACCGTTTTTCATGATGTTCCTTCTCCATGATATCCTCCAAGGGGACTAAGGGGGTAAAGGGGCAACGGCAAAAAGGTATTTCTTCCTACCCTTTTCATCCGATTGTTTCTCATATCCTTATCGAACCGGCATCTCGTAACCTTGCTGCCGGAATCGCGCCTGCACGGGTGGACTGGTCAGAAACCGCAGGAACGCCTCCGCGGCGGCCGGCTGCGGTGTGCGCTCGAGCAGGATCCCGGTGTAGGTGGTCATGAGCTGCAAGTCCCCGGGATACGGGCCGACCAGTTCGACCGCCGGCACTGACAGGATCTCGCTGATCTGGGTCAGGCCGATCGCTTCGACGGTCGATTTCGCCATCAGCTCCATCGAAACCTTCCCGCCGCCGGCCGTCCGGACCTTCTTGCGCACCTCCTCCCCGATGCCCAGACGGTCCGCCACCTTGAGGAAGTAGGCACCGGCGGTAGCGATCTTCGGGTCGGCGTAGTAGATCTCCTTCGCCGCCAGGAGCGCCCGTTTCAGCTCATCCGGCGTCCCGACCGCCGGGCGGGGGGCTCCCTTGCGGACGGCGATGCCGCCCCCCACTCGCCCCAGATCGGTCCGGGTGGCGGGACGCACCAGGCCCCGCGCTTGAAGCTGCTCGATGATGACCGGCGTAACGATGGTGAGATCTGCCGGCTCCCCGGCGTAGATCTTGTCGCGGAGCGCCCCCACCGGGGCGTACGCGAGCTTGACCGTATGGCCGCTCTCCTTCTCAAAGCTCCCCACCATGTCCCGCACGACGGCCTCGACGGCTCCGGCGGCCAGCACATTCAGTTCCACGGCGGACACCTCCTGAATCGGGGCAAGCAGCAGGGCGGCCAGCGCGAGACCAAGGATCAGGCGGCGGCTCGTCTGCAACCCGGCCTTCGACAGCAGAGACTGCAAACCTCTGTACATGGAACACCTCCTTACCCCAATGTGAAAATGGGTTAGATCTTGATTTATGCCTTTATCTGCGGGTATCTCTTCTTTCCATGCCCTATTTCTTTGACGATGAAATCTCGAATACTCAATCTAACCCGGGTTACGCTCCTCCGCCATCAAATAGGAAAACCCTTGGGTGAGCTTCTCCTCGTCGACCGGATGCTCCTGCTTGTTCCAGTCCACCAGAACAACTCGTCGTTTTTGCTTCACCGGCACACCGGTCAGCCGGTCTCTCAGCCAATCGGCCGCCATGCTGCTGATCTCATCGATGAACCGCGATACGCCGTGATACTGGTTTTCATAGATCCGGAGTTCTTTGACCTCCGACCCGATGCGGTTGAAGTAGCGGTAGACTTCTTCCGTACTGGTGAGGTGATCGAATTCCCCGTGGAAGATGATGTGGGGACAGCGGATCCCGGACTCCCGTCCTTCCAGTGTCATCTTCGCGGCCATCCGATCGAACGCTTCATCATCCAGGTTCCCGGCCATCCACATGAACCTCAGCCGGAAGTTGGGGGAGGTCTCATTGAAGATATGGTCCTTGCCGTATTCATTGCTCATGTGCGTGGCGATCGCCTTCACCCTCGGGTCGTGGAGGGCGATGAGCGGCCCCCAGTATGTGCCCATGCTGACCCCCTGCACTCCGATCTTCTCCGGGTCCACTTCGGGCCGTTTCACCAGATATTCAATGGCCGCCTTCCCCGCCCGTCCATAATTCTCCTCGTCCACCCAGATCTTCCGGGCCAGGCTTTCCCCCTGCCCCGGGCCGTCGAGGGCCAGGCAGTTCATGGACCGGAGGACGTACGGGTTGCGGAGATAGTTGAGCACGTTCTCTTTGTGAAGATCCATCCCCGGAACGCAAATGACCGTGGGGGCTTTTTTCCGGCCGGGGGTGAGAGAGAGAATTGCTGGAATCGATTTTCCCTCGAAGGGGATTTCCACCCTCTCCATCGGGTAGGAATTGTATTGGATCACCCGGTCGAAGGTGGAATGGATCTTGTCATTGAGCCAGAGGAACTCCTTATCGTCTGAATCAAAGATGCCCCAGGCGGCGGCCACGTAAAAAAGGCACGCCCGGAAATTGTAGTCGCAGGCCGTTTGTACATGCCCGGCCTCTTCTTCTCTCCGGGCCAAGCCCTCCAGGCGCCGGCCGCTCCGTATGTTCTCCTTGGGATACTCCTCCAGGCTCTTGATCCGTCCCGCCGTGTCCTTGAGGTCAAAGAAATTAGAGCCGCGAAAAGTCCCCACGCCCAGGCCCTCTTCCGGGTTTTCCCAGAAGAAGGCGCTACGGCCCATGAGCCGGTATAAACGATTCGCAATCCACCGCTGCGACTTGTAATCCCGGACCGTCCGGGTATAGGGAATCTGCTCGGTATTCCCCACTCTGTCAATCCTTTTGATCCGTTCCTCTCCCATTGACCCTCCTTGTGGAAGCATTGTACTGCTCGGCTGAGCAGAAAATTGGCGGATAATCTTTCGGTTCTCGCTTTTCCCCGTTCGGTTCACTTCAGCATGCGCAGTACCGGCTTGATCGTTTTGCCGGCGATGCTATCGGCGACAGCCTGGTTGATATTGGCGAAGTCGTAGAATGTGACCAGGCGCTCAACCGGCAGCCTTCCGGCGCGATAGAGATCGATCAGGTGGGGAATGAATTGCTCGGGGATGCTATCGCCTTGAATGCAGCCGCGGACGGTACAACCGTGTTGCAGATGATTCATGTCGAACTTCACCTCGGTCCCTTTCCGGCTACTGCCCACGAGACAACAGGTACCCAGAGGTTGTAGGCAGTCCAACGCCTGTCGCAAGGCCTGCGGCGATCCGGCCGCTTCCAGCGAGGCCCGTACTCCGAGTCCCCCCGTAAGGTTTCGAATCTCGGCGACCGGGTCGGAGCGGGCCGCGTCGATCGTGTGCGCAGCGCCGAGCGAACGCGCGAGGGCCAGGCGATTCGGATGGAGGTCTACCGCAATGATCGGTTCGCAGCCGGCGATCCGCGCGGCCATCAATCCCACCAAACCGACCGTTCCCGTGCCGAAGACGGCGAAGCCGTCGCCGGGCTGCGGACGCAGGACATTCAGAACCGCCCCGGCACCGGTGTTGATGCCGCAAGGAAAGGCCGCGAGCAAATCGAGCGGCACATCCTCTGGGACCTTGACCACGTTGCGTTCGGTCGTCAGCGCGAAGGTGGCAAACGATGACTGCTGGAAAAAGCAGCTGAACACCGGCGCCCCGTTGAGGGTCATCACGGTCGACCCGTCGGCGCGGGTTCCGAAATGCTTCAGGCGAGAGGCCACGAGGCAATAGGAAGGCTTTCCGTTGGTGCAGTAGACGCATGTGCCGCAGGAAGGGAACGCCATGATCACGCAGTCTCCGGGTTTGACCTTCTCCACTCCGGGCCCGGTCCGCTCGACGATTCCTGCGCCCTCGTGCCCGTATACGGCAGGGTACTGGATCGGGAAATACCCATCCCGGGCATGTACGTCCGTCTGGCAGATCCCGCTCGCCGCGACGCGGACCAACACCTCGCCGGCCTCCGGCCCGGCCAGCTCAACGCGCTCGATATGGAAGGGGCCGCCGCGCTCGTGCACGACGGCGGCGGTGATCTCTATCGGTATGGGCCGATGATTGCTTTTGGACATTTCGATTCACCTCGTGGGTTATTTTTGGAACCTCTGTAAGGATCGGGCCAAGAAGGCATGGCCGCCTGTATATTTTATTTGAAATCTACACCGTCTGGAAGAAGCTGTCAAAGAATCCTTTCCGGAAGAAATCGGGGTATAGCCTCGTCCGGGTCGGGCAGATCACCTTTCGACATCCGCCTCCGCCCCCTCGGCTACTGCGCCTGCGCGCTTGGCAGCCCGCCGCCGCTGCCAGAGGGAGTAGCCGAAAGACAGCACCGCCAGCGCCAGCATGACGCCCGACCATGTCCTTGTGAAGAAGAGTGTCCAGTCGGCGTCGGTCATCACGGCGCGGATGTAGTTCGTCTCGACCTGGTCGCCCAGGATGACGCCCAGGATGAGCGGCGCCAGCGGAAACCCCGTCTTCACCATCAGGTACCCCAGGACCCCGAAAATGAAGAAGGTCCAGACGTTCTCGATGATGTTGTTCAGGGCGTATGAACCCACGACGCATAAAACCAGGACAACGGGCGACAGGATGTGGAGGGGAAGATTGACGACCCGCAGGGCAAAGCGGAGGAACATCGCCTCGATGATCAGCATGAGCGGATGGGCCAGGAAGTAGGCCGCAAACATCCCGTACGCAATGGGAGCATTCGTGGTCACAAAGAGAGGCCCCGGCTGGATCCCGTGAATGATCAGGGCCCCGAGCATCACGGCCGTGACGGCATCGCCGGGGATGCCGAAGGCCATCATGGTGATCAGCGATCCGCCCACGTTGGCGTTGTTGGACGACTCCGAGGCGATGATGCCGTCCGGGATGCCGGTGCCGAACTTCTCCGGATACTTCGACCCCTTCTTCGCCTGGTCGTAGGCCAGGATGTTGGCGGCGCTCCCGCCCACGGCCGGCAGGATGCCGATCCAGAGACCGATCAGGCTGGAACGGATGAGATTGACCGGCTGGGCCAATATCTCCCGGATGATGGCCAAATGCGATACCTTAAGGGTAGTAACGCTCTGGCCCAAAGCACGGTTGTCCCTGGAGGCACCCGACTTCTCCAGGTCGTTCATGATTTGGGAGAGCCCGAACACGCCAATCAGGATGGGCAGAAACGGAAACCCCGCCCGCAGGAACTCCCACCCGAAGGTCAGACGCGGGATGGCCATTATGGGATCGGTTCCGAAAGAGGTGACCAGGAGGCCGAAAACGCTGGCGATCAAGCCCTTGACCAGGGATAGTTCCGAGAGGCTGGCGACGATGGACAGAGTGAGGATGAAGAGAGAGAAGTATTCCCACGGGCCGAAGTTCACCGCCAGGAGAGCGAGCTGGACCGCCCCGAAAACCAGGGGGATCCCGGCCAGTAAGCCGCCGATGGCCGAGGCCCAGATGCCCAGCCATACGGCCCGGCCGGGCTGTCCCTTGCGCGCCATGGGAAACCCGTCAAACGTCGTGGCCACGGCCGAGGGCGTCCCGGGAATCCCGATGAGGCACGCGGAGACCAGCCCACCCGATTCCCCTCCCACGTACACCCCGATCATGGTCGCCAGACCCTGCAGGGGCGGCATCCCGAAGGTGAAGGGCAGGGTCAGAATGATGGTCATGGTAATGGTGATTCCCGGAATGGCCCCCCCCACGATCCCCGCCAGGATCCCGGTGCAGAGCGAGAGGAACATCTTGGGTTCGATCATGGCAAGGAGGGTGTTCAGTATCTGGTCCATAGATGTCCCTTAGAACAGCAGTCCCCGCGGCAGGAATACGTACAGGTATTTCTCGAAAACCAGGTAGGTCACCAGCGCCGTGCCGATGGCTACCGCCGCCAGTTTCGGCAGCGTGCGGATCTCGCGTGGTCCCATCGCCCAGCTCAATCCCAGGACAAAGAGGAAGGTCGCAGCCAGATAGCCGATGAGGCTGAGGCCGATCACGTACCCCAGAAAGACGAAAAAGGCCAGGAGAACCCGCCCGTAATCCGGCGGCGAGGCCGTCGGCTTCTTTACCTGTCGTGAAGGCGCCCGCCTCGAGAGGACGTCTTCCGCAATCAGCCACACGGCTAAACCGGCCAGCAGGATCAGGATGACCCGGGGGTAGAAAGCGGGTCCGATGGGGACGAACGGGGGAGTGGAAGTGCGCCCGGCCTGCCAGTAAAGGAGGCCGCAGAAGGCGAGCAGGCCGAGTCCGATGCCGGCGTCACGTCTCATGATGCCGCGCTTACTTCCGTTTGTAGCCGAGGGCCTGCGACAGGTCGGCATTCATTTTGTCGTTCTTCTGGAGGAAATCCGCGTAGGCCTTGCGGTTCAGGAGCTCAACCAGCGTGCCCTGCTTTCTCATCGACTCTATGACCGCCGGATCTTGCGCCGCCTTGCCGCAGGCATCCTCCAGCTTGGCCAACGCCGCCTCCGGGGTTCCTTTCGGGGCCACGATTCCCCGGTTCACCGCATAAATGACGTCGTATCCCAACTCCTTGAAAGTGGGGACATCCGGAATTTCCGCAAGGCGCTTGGGTGTGGCGATGGCCAGCATCTTCATCTGGCCCGCCTTGACCTTGTCCATCTGCGTCAAGTTCGTGTCGCCCAGGAGGACGTGCCCCCCCAGCAGCGCCGTCATGCGGGGGGCAGTCCCTTCGTAGCTTACGTACTTCCACTTGACGCCCGCCGCCAGGGCGACCATGGCCGGGAAGAAGTGGCTGGTGGACCCGAGAGTTGCCCCCACGGTGATCTGCTCAGGCCGCTTCCTGGCGTCGTCGAGCAGCTCTTTCAGGCTGTTCCAGGGGGCTTTGCCGTAGGCCGCGAGGATCGAAGGAGTCGCGGTCATGAGACTTACAGGCTCGAAGTCCTTGTAGGTCATATCGGCCACTCCGGTGTAGTAGGTCGAGTGAATGAAGTCATGGATCGAGAAGATCGTGTAGCCGTCGGGAGGTGCCTTCATGGCCTCACGGGCTCCCACCGTCCCCGAGGCACCGGTAATGTTGACGATGACGACGGGCTTTCCGAGGTGTTTCTCCATGCTGTTGGCGATGACCCGGAAGATGGCGTCCGTATCGCCTCCCGCGGCCCACGGCACGATCATCTTGATCGGCCGGTCCGGGTAGGCGGCCCCGGCGGAGGTCAAACCCAACGCCAGAAGACCCATGGTAGCGACCAGACAGGTTAGCGTGAGAAAACGCAACCGGTATGAAGGATGATTTCGAAGCATGTGTTCCCCTCCTCTGTCCCACTAACGTTCAAATTCTTTAAATTTTATGAAGAATCCCCCCCACCCTCTCCCTCCCCCTCGAGGGGGGAGGGTAGGGAGGGGGTGATTTCTTTTGGTTGCGGCTAGCCGCACTGTGCGAAATGAAAAGTTATTTTCTCCCCATGTACTCCAGAATATGAAGGCCTGTGCCGGAACGGTCCGTTATATAGATCAGCCCGCGGTAATCCAGGTCCACATCATTCGTCTGAATCACCTTTTTCAGGCGGGGTTTGGTCTTGTCGGTCGTCCCGGGAACGTAATACCCCACTTCCTGCGGTTTGAATGGATCGGAGATATCGACCACCCGCAGGCCCCCGGCGAAATAGGCGACATAGATGAGGGTGCCCCCGATGATCGCTCCATCTTTGGTTTCGGCAAACTGGTGCGGGCCGAATCGCCCTCCCCGCTCGCAGAAATCACCGTCCGGAACCTTAAAAGTGGCGACTGGGACCGGGTTGGTCTCATTCGTTGCATCCACGATGTAAAGCTGTTTCCGGACCTCCTGGCAGCGAGACTGCGCATCCATGGCCTCCTCTGCGACTACCAAAAAATTCCTCACGTCTCCGAAGCCCGGCGTGAAATTGGGAACCTTCATTCCAGAGAAGGGAACGGTGGTATGGATCCCGGAGAAAGGGGGCGAGAAATCCAGATGGGAGATCATCTTGGGGTTGGCTTTATCCGTGATATCCAGCACCACCATATCCCCGCCCTGGAGATAGGAGAGGTATGCCCGATTGCCGGAGATGACCGGGTGGTGGAGGCCGAGATTCCCGCCGGCTTGAGGATCCCCTGGACGCTGCCCGGGAAGGCCCCAGTTGGCGACGAATTTGGGTTGATAAGGATTCTTCAAATCATAAATAATCAGGTGCAGGCCACGCCACCCGGGTGATATGCCCGAAAGATAGGCATAGCCGGTTGCGGCATCCCACCAGCTTTTATGGGCCGCCTGGAGCGGGCCGATCGTGGAGACCCGTTTGGGATGAGCCCGGTCTGTAACCTCCCAGATTTCAAACCCGGTAAACTCCTTTGATTCCTGGTTCCGCAGGATGAAATCTTTTCCTTCATAGAACTTATCGACGATCTGCACTGCCCGGCTCTGGGCTCCCTTATACCCCGGTATATGCACAATCATCTTGGGCTGAGCCGGGTTTGAGACATCCATGATGCTTGTTCCGTTGGGCTCGACTTTGCCGGTCAGCGGGTTAAGTTCGTCGCCCTTATGGTGGCCCACATAGGCGTAATTCCCCTTCAAGACCACCTGGAGAGTCTCCCGTCCCTGTAAGTCGTTATGCCCGACAAGGCGGACATTCATCGCCTCAGCCGCCAAAACCTGGTCTGACGCCATAGTCATCCCCCATAGAGAAATCCAGGCCAGAAAAAAAAGGCCCCCTCGACCGGAATTTTTAATCCCGGGCTTCATGAAAGTTCCTCCCTTCGGCAAAGATTCTCCATTTCTTCGCACGCCACTGCAAGTATACTTCATCCCCTCCTGATCCTCAATAAAAATATCTTGCCAAAAATAGAAAAGGGGACGGGCGGAAGTTGTCTCAGAATCTACGTCCCCGATCTTACGAACTTTCCTGAAAGCAGATATTGCTGAAAATCGGGAAAGGTTTGTGAAGGCAACATTTTCCCCCGCATATAAGTTCTTGCCTATGATATACGGATTCTGCACAACGTGATATTAGGGATCAATTACGGCAGTCAATAAGATTTTCCTTCAGAATGATTTGCATTTTTGACCACAATTTAGTATCCTTAACCGTAAATCGGAGGAACAAACCTCTCCCGTATAATTATCGTTCGCCGATAAAACGATAACAGAAAAGGTGGCATAATTGAATATTCGCTTTTACATCGATCCGGAAACAGAATTTCCACATATTTATGGGCATGACATTGAGGAAACAGAGGTAGAAGAGGTTCTTTCCAACCCAGGAGAAGATCGACCGGGTCGAGAAGGATCACGAGTCGCAATTGGACGAACGTCAGGTGGACGTTATCTCAGGGTAATCTATGTTCCTGATCCATCCCCGAATAGTGTCTTTGTCATCACAGCATATGAGTTACGGGGGAAGCCATTAATCGCATATCGTCGCCGAAGGAGGAGGAGAAAAAATGAAACGAGGTGAATTCCCACCAGGCTGGGACGCTGAACGCGTAAAAAGGGTGTTAGCTCATTATGAATCGCAGTCTGAAGAAGAAACTGTGGCTGAGGACGAGGCAGCATTTGAAGGTTTGGGACAGACAGTCATGGAAGTCCCAACAGAGATAGTACCAGCAATACGTGAGCTAATTGCAAAACACAAAGGAGCATAATAGCGGCTAACAAGTCACTTCACCTGACCGCCATTTCGCTTCGCTTCATATCGGCAGGTGAGTTCTGTCGTTAGGCCACATGGTTGCCGTGCTTGTTCACAAGTGGGGGATTAGGGGACGTAGGTTCCGAAGCAACTTATTCTAGTTCAAGGTCGTCTTTTCGGGTATCCAGGACAAAGGCGTTCCCGTAATCATAGCCGTTGATACCCGTGCAGATCTCCAGAAATTGGCGGAAGTTGTCTCAGAACCTACGTCCCCTATTTTACACATACTCGATCTTGTCAACGGAACTATCGCAGCGACGTCCCCCCTTCCCATTTTTCTCTTTAATCGACCTCAAAAACAACTCTTGACAATGATACCAGTAATGATACTATAATCGATATGGCCAAAATAGATCATATCCTTGCCCAAATAAAGCAGGATCCCAGAGACGTTCGATTTAACGATTTGTGCAAGGTATGCGACCATTTTTTTGGTGAGGCGCGCCAAAGTGGGGGTAGTCATCGAATTTACAAAACCCCATGGCAAGGTGATCCTCGAATCAATATTCAAAATTATAAGGGAAAAGCCAAAGCCTAAGCCTACCAAGTAAAACAGGTGCTGTTGGCAATTGAAAGATTGGAGGTGGATCATGGCTTTGAAAAATGATCGGTATACCTACCGGGTAACCTGGTCTGAAGACGATAATGAGTATGTAGGTCTGTGTGCTGAATTTCCCAGCCTGAGTTGGTTGGCTAAGAAACCTGAGGCAGCCTTAAGAGGAATTCGTAAATTAGTTGAAGATGTCGTAAAGGATATGCGAAACGGAGTTGAAGCCGTCCCCGAACCCATCGCTTGCAGGCGTTATAGTGGCAAGTTCATAGTACGGGTTCCTCCCCAAGTTCATCGAAAACTTGCCATCCAAGCAGCCGAGTCTGGAGTAAGTCTGAATCGTCTTGCCAGTTCAAAGTTAAGTGGATAAAGGTCAACACATAACAAAGCACTTTAGCGGATGGCTTTCAGCCATACCTACCTCCCCTATCTCGCCGCCTATGATTTCTTCGAACAGAACCTACGCCAAACGTTTCTGGAGCTTTTCAGATATAGCCTCGGCCACCTGGCTGGTCGATGAGGTCCCTCCCAGATCATAGGTCCTCACTTTCCCTTCGACCAACACATCGGTGATGGCCTTCTCGATCTGGGACCCCGTTGTTTTCTCCCCGAGATAATCAAACATCATCTTCGCAGCCATGATGGCCGCGATGGGGTTGACCACGTTCTTGTCTGCATATTTCGGGGCTGTCCCGTGAATCGGCTCAAATACCGCCATCGAATTACCGATATTCCCACTGTAAGCGAACCCCATCCCTCCGACGACGCCCGCCCCCACGTCGCTCAGGATATCGCCATTCGCATTTTCCGCAAAAACGACGTCAAACCTCTCCGGTTTCATGACGATCTGCATGGCACAGGCATCGATCGTCATATCCTCTGCTTCGACGGAGGAGTATTCTTTAGCGATTTCATAAAACATCTGCCTCATCGGCTCATCGGTGTAGGTGAGGACATGGGCTTTGTGGGTAAAGGTGACCTTTTTCCGTCCCTCCTTCAGGGCCACTTCAAAACAGAATCTCAGAATCCGTTCCATGCCCTGTTTTGTAAATACCCTTAAATTGACATAGGTGTCTCCATCGATGTAGCCAACACCTCGATAAAGGCCTTCCGTGTTTTCCCTCACGATGATGAAGTCTGCCTTCGGCCTCAGCGCACCGGAACCAGGCAGCGCTTTAATGGGCCGCACATTGGCATAGAGATTAAACCCCAGTCGAAACCCCATGAGCACCTTCGTGGTATTGGGGTTCCCCGCTGCCCCGAAAAGGACGGCATCTGTCTGTTTGATCCCCTCCACGGTCTCTTGGGGGAAGGGGTTCCCGTACTTGGCAACCGCAGCGTCCCCCGTATCCATTCTTGAAAATTCGAGAGAAAACGCCTTCGATATCCCATTCACAGTCTCCAATACGCTCTGGGCTGCCCGGATGACATCCCTTCCAATCCCGTCTCCCGGAATGACTCCAATTCGATATTTCTTTTTCATGGCCAGACCTCTCCATCACGATTTTGTTCTTTTATAGAGACTGTTCTGAAAAAAATCAAAATCCTATGAATAATAAGGGGAAATTGGGTATTTTTTGATCGATCTAATACGTGTCGATTTTCTGGTAATTCAAGGGTAAGTTT
>Ga0315276_10003003_pt1 | contig 15445 bp, 12 predicted proteins | sample YL17G05_0_MG_FD_204542 | JGI IMG/M metagenome (GOLD analysis project Ga0315276, IMG submission 204542) | Sediment microbial communities from Yellowstone Lake, YNP, Wyoming, USA - YL17G05_0 | ecosystem: Environmental > Aquatic > Freshwater > Lake > Sediment | place: USA: Wyoming | collected...
ACGGCCCCGCCGCTGAGGGCGAGGTACTTCGTGATCGCCGCGGTCAGCGACGTCTTGCCGTGGTCGATGTGACCGATCGTGCCGATGTTGACGTGCGGCTTCGTCCGCTCGAACTTCTTCTTCGCCATCGTCGTGTGCTCCCTGGCTCCTCGCCGCGTCCGGGTCCCGCTGGGGACGTCCGTCGCCGGCCTTCCCGACTGCTAGACCCTGGACTTCTGGACGAGCTCCGCGGCGAGATTGCCGGGGACCTCGGCGTAGTGCGACAGCTCCATCGAGTGGCTCGCCCGCCCCTCGGTCATCGACCGCAGGTCGGTGGCATACCCGAACATCTCCGCGAGGGGAACGAACGAGTTGACCACCTGCGTGGTTCCCCGCGACTCCATTCCCTCGATGTGGCCGCGCCGCCTGTTCAGGTCGCCGATGACGTCGCCCATGAACTGCTCCGGCATGACCACCTCGACCCGCATCATCGGCTCGAGGATCGCGGGATCGGCCTTCTCGACGGCGTCCTTGACGGCCATCGACGCGGCGATCTTGAACGCCATCTCGCTCGAGTCGACCTCGTGGTACGACCCGTCGAAGACGGTGGCGCGAACGTCGACCATCGGATACCCCGCGTAGACGCCCGTCTCGAGCGCCGCGCGGACCCCGTGGTCGATCGCCCGCATGTACTCCTTCGGGATCGTGCCGCCCACCGTCTTGTCGGCGAACTCGATCCCGGTGCCCTTCTCGAGGGGCTCCAGCTTGAGGATCACGTGCCCGTACTGGCCCTTGCCGCCGGTCTGGCGGATGAAGCGGCCGTTCCCCTCGGCCAGCCGCCGGATCGTCTCCCGATAGGAGACCTGGGGCTTGCCGATGTTGGCGGCCACCTTGAACTCGCGGACCATCCGGTCGACGAGCACGTCGAGGTGGAGCTCCCCCATGCCGGCGATGAGCGTCTCGCCGCTCTCCTCGTCGGTCTTGACCCGGAAGGTCGGGTCCTCCTCGGCCAGCCGCTGGAGGGCCAGGCCCATCTTGTCCTGGTCGGCCTTTGTCTTCGGCTCGATCTTCACCTCGATGACCGGCTCCGGGAAGGTCATCGACTCGAGGATCACCGGGTGATCGGGATCGGCGAGGGTGTCGCCGGTGAAGGTCTCCTTGAGGCCGACCGCGGCGGCGATGTCCCCGGCGTGGACCTCCTCGATCTCCTCGCGGTGGTTCGCATGCATCTGGAGGATGCGCCCGATCCGCTCCTTGCGGCCCTTCGACGAGTTGAGGATGTAGGACCCGGCCTTCAGGGTCCCGGAATAGACCCGGAAGAAGGCGAGCTTCCCGACGTACGGGTCTGCCGCGATCTTGAAGGCGAGGGCGCTGAACGGCTCGCGGTCGTCGACGGTGCGCAGGACCTCGGCGTGCGTCGTCGGGTGCTCGCCGATCACCGGCGGCACGTCGAGCGGCGAAGGGAGGTAGTCCACGACGGCATCGAGCATGGGCTGGACGCCCTTGTTCTTGAGGGCGGAGCCGGTCAGGACCGGCACGATCCGATACTGCAGCGTTCCCAGCCGGAGCCCGCGCACGAGCTCCTCTTCGGTCAGCTCCGTGCCCTCGAGGTACTTGTGCATGAGGTCGTCGTCCATCTCGGCAACGGCCTCGACGAGCTTCTCGCGGTGCTTCCGCGCCTCGTCGACCAGGTCGGCCGGGATCGCCGCCACGTCGATCTGCGAGCCGAGGTCGTCGCGATAGAGGATCGCCCGCATTCGGATCAGGTCGACGACTCCGGCGAAGGTGTCCTCGGACCCGATCGGGATCTGGACGGGCACCGCGTTCGCCCCGAGGCGATCTTCGATCATCCCGACGCAGCGCCAGAAATCGGCGCCGGTCCGGTCGAGCTTGTTGATGAAGCAGATCCGCGGGACGCGGTAGCGATCGGCCTGCCGCCAGACGGTCTCCGACTGCGGCTCCACCCCGGCGACGCCATCGAAGACCACGACCGCCCCGTCGAGAACCCTGAGGCTCCGCTCGACTTCCATCGTAAAGTCCACGTGCCCGGGCGTATCGATGATGTTGATTCGATGATCGTCCCAGAAGCAGGTCGTGGCAGCCGCGGTGATGGTGATTCCCCGTTCCTGCTCCTGGGGCATCCAGTCCATCGTCGCGGCGCCTTCGTGGACCTCGCCAAGCTTGTAGATCTTCTTCGTGTAGAAGAGGATCCGCTCGGTGACGGTCGTCTTGCCCGCGTCGATGTGCGCGATGATCCCGATGTTTCGGGTGCGGGCGAGCGGGTAGAGTCGGGCCACGATCAGGTTCTCAGGCCTACCACTTGAAGTGGCTGAAGGCCTTGTTCGCCTCGGCCATCTTGTGGGTATCCTCGCGGCGCTTCACGGCCGCGCCGAGGCCATTCGAGGCGTCCACGAACTCGGCCGCGAGCTTCTCGCTCATGCTCTTGCCGTTGCGCTTGCGGGCGGCCTGGACGAGCCAGCGGACGCCCAGCGAGACGCGGCGATCACCGCGGATCTCTACCGGCACCTGGTACGTGGCCCCGCCGACCCGGCGCGGCTTGACCTCGATGATCGGCGTCGCATTGCGGAGCGCGGACTCGAGGACCTCGAGCCCGGGGCGCTTCGCCTGGGCCTCGGCGCGGGCGAGCGCCTGGCGCAGGATGCGATTGGCGAGGTTGCGCTTGCCGTCGCTCATGAGCTTCGCCGAGATGCGGGCGGTGGTCCGGTTGGCGGGCGTCGCCTCGTACTTGGCCTTGCGGGGGATGCTGGCGCGGCGCGGCATGTTCCTACTTCTTCTGGCCGGGCAGCTGGGCGCTGGCCTTGGCCCCGTACTTCGAGCGGCTCTTCTTGCGGTCGCGAACGCCGGCGGTATCGAGGGTTCCGCGGATGATGTGGTACTTCACCGACGGCAGGTCCTTGACGCGCCCGCCGCGCACGAGCACGACCGAGTGCTCCTGGAGATTGTGGCCGACCCCCGGGATGTAGGCGGTGACCTCCATCTGGTTCGAGAGCCGCACGCGGGCGATCTTCCGCAGCGCCGAGTTCGGCTTCTTCGGCGTCATCGTGCGCACCTGCAGGCAGACGCCGCGCTTCTGGGGGGCGCCCGGAATCGGGGTCTGGCGCTGGTCGAGGCTGTTCCAGATCTTGCGCATCGCCGGGGCCTTGACCTTCTCGATCTTGGGCTTCCGGCCGTGGCGCACGAGCTGGCTGATCGTCGGCACGGAGACGCTGTCCCTTTCTGGTGGCTCTGCTGGCGAAGCGCATCCGTCACGCGAAGAGACGGTTCGCTCCTGCGTGCCCGGCACCGAGGCGCGGGGCGCACATGCCGACGACCGGCCGGTCGCGGCACGCAAGGTGGGAGTGTACCAGCGGGCCTCGGGGAGTGTCAAAAGCCCCTCGGCCCGCCGGCGTCGGTCAGTCCTTCGTCGCGGTTTCGTCCTGGTCGGTCTCGCCCGCGAGGGCGCCGAGAACCTGCGCCGGGTCCGTGGTGGCGGCGGGCCCGGCGTCCGCGAGGAAGGGGTTGAACGCCTCGTCATCCCCCTCGCCGGTCAGCTCGTCCTCGCCGGACGGGTCCGCGGCGGCCAGGAGGGCGGTGAGGAGAGCCGGGTCGTCCGCGGAGGCGCCGCCGTCGGCGGCATCGTCGAGGAACGGGTTGTACTCGCTGCCGAACTCCTCGGGCAGCTCGCCCCCGGCGAGCGCCTCCGCAGCCCGGCGGCGGTCCGCCTCACGTCGGGCGGCGACGTTCGCCGGCGCGCCCGTCCCGGCGGGGATGAGCTTGCCGATGATGACGTTCTCCTTGAGGCCGACCAGGTGGTCCTTGGCGCCGTTGATGGCGGCCTCGGTGAGCACCCGGGTGGTCTCCTGGAAGGACGCCGCGGCGAGGAAGCTCGCCGTGTTGAGGGAGGCCTTGGTGACCCCGAGGAGCACCGTCTGGGCCGTGGCCGGCTCGCCGCCCTCGGCGAGGACGCGGTTGTTCTTCCTCTCGAACTCGAGGCGATCGATGAGCTCGGTCGGGAGGAGGTCGGTGTCGCCCGGCTGGTCGATGCGGACCTTGCGGAGCATCTGCCGGACGATGATCTCGATGTGCTTGTCGTTGATCGTGACGCCCTGGCTCCGGTAGACCTTCTGGACTTCCTTCACCAGGTAGCGCTGCACGGCGTCCTTGCCGCGCGTGTCGAGGTACTCCTGCGGGTTGATCGGCCCGTCCGTGATCGGGTCACCGGCGCGGATCTCCTGGCCGTTGTCGACCAGCAGCTTGGCGTTGTGGGGGATGGAGTACTCGCGCTCGACGCGATCCTCGGCCCGCACCGCGAGATCGTCGCCGTCCTTGACGAGGATCCCCTTCTCCGGGGCGACGACGTCCGTGGAGACGCCGTCCCTGCCCGCGACGCGGGCAACGACCTGGCTCTTCTCCACGAGGTCACCGGCCGCGGCCAGCACCTCGGCGCCGGCCGGAAGCCGGAGCTGGGCGTCGTACTGCTCGACGCTCGTGACCTTGACCTTCGTCCCCGCGTCGGCGCGGACGATCTCCACGATCCCGTCGATGTGGCTGATCTCGGCCTTCCCCTTGGGGATCCGCGCCTCGAAGAGCTCCTCGACGCGGGGCAGGCCGGCGGTGATGTCGGTGCCGCCGGCGTACGCGACGCCGCCGGTGTGGAAGGTCCGCATCGTCAGCTGGGTGCCGGGCTCGCCGATCGACTGGGCGGCGATGATGCCGACCGCCTCGCCGGTCCCCACGAGGGAGCCGGTCGCGAGGTTGCGGCCGTAGCAGCGGCGGCAGACGCCGTTGCGGGACTCGCAGGTGAGCGGTGAGCGGACGCGGACCTCGCGGATCCCCGCCTCCTCGATCGCCCGCGCCACCGTCTCGCCGATCTCTTCGGTGCGATCGCACAGGATCTCGCCGCCGGGACCGGCAACCGGCGCGGCCGCGAACCGCCCGACGAGGCGCCGGGCGAACGCCCCGGTCTCCATGGTCACCTCGCCGGACTCGGCACGGGTGATCCAGCTCCCGTCCTCCGTCCCGCAATCCTCGTCGCGGGTGATCACGTCCTGGGCGACGTCGACGAGACGGCGCGTCAGGTACCCCGAGTCGGCGGTGCGGAGGGCGGTGTCGGCGAGGCCCTTGCGTGCGCCGTGGGTGGAGATGAAGTACTCGAGGACCGTCATCCCCTCGCGGAAGTTGCTGCGCACGGGGACGTCGATGATCCGGCCCGACGGGTCGGCCATGAGGCCGCGCATCGCGCCCAGCTGCCCGATGTTGCCCTTGTTGCCGCGGGCCCCGGAGGCGGTCATCATCGCGACCGGGCTGTTCGGGTCGAGGTTCTCCATCATCTTGTCGGAGAGGTCCTTCGACGTCTTCTGCCAGACGTCGACGACCGCCTCGTAGCGCTCGTCGTCGGTGATGAGGCCGCGCTGGAACTGGCCGTCGATCTTCGTGACCTGGTCGTCCGCGTCGGCGAGCATCGCCTGCTTCTCGGGAGGGACGGAGATGTCGGCGACCGCGATGGTCATGCCGCCGCGCGTCGCGTACTCGAAGCCGACCTGCTTGATGCCGTCGACGAGGTGGGCGGTCTCGGTGGGTCCGAGGGTGCGGTAACAGCGGTCGACGAGGCCGCGGAGGTCCGGGCGCTTGAGCTCCTTGTCCGCGAAGCGGAGGCGGTCCGGGAGGATCTGGTTGAAGATGATCCGGCCCACGGTGGTGACGAGCCGGGCCTCGACGAGCGCCTCGGCCTCCTCGTCCCACTTGAGGATCATCGCCACGACCGGCTCGTGGAGCGTGACCGTGCGGAGCTGGTAGGCCAGGATGGCCTCGTCCTCGTCCGCGAAGATCCGCGTCGGCGGCCGGCCCGCGACCCCCCGTTCGTTCATCGTCAGGTAGAAGCACCCGAGGACCATGTCCTGGGTGGGCGCCACGACCGGGCTCCCGTCCGCCGGGGACAGGAGGTTGGCGGTCGACAGCAGCATCGTCCGCGCCTCCTCCTGGGCGGCGGTGGACAGCGGCACGTGGACGGCCATCTGGTCGCCGTCGAAGTCGGCGTTGAAGGCGGTGCAGACGAGCGGGTGGATCTGGATCGCCGATCCCTCGACGAGGACCGGCATGAAGGCCTGGATCCCCAGCCGGTGGAGCGTCGGTGCCCGGTTCAGGAGGACCGGGTGGTTCTCGATGACCTCCTCGAGGACGTCCCAGACGACCGGGACGAGGCGCTCGACAAGGCGCTTTGCGCTCTTGATGTTGTGGGCCAGGCCCTTTTCTACAAGCTGGCGCATCACGAACGGCTTGAAGAGCTCGAGGGCCATCTTCTTGGGCAGGCCGCACTGGTGGAGCTTGAGGTCCGGCCCGACGACGATGACGGAGCGGCCCGAGTAGTCCACCCGCTTGCCGAGGAGGTTCTGGCGGAAGCGGCCCTGCTTGCCCTTGAGCATGTCGCTCAGCGACTTCAGCCGATGGTTGCCGGTCCCCGCGATCGCCCGGCCGCGGCGTCCGTTGTCGACGAGCGCATCGCACGCCTCCTGGAGCATCCGCTTCTCGTTGCGGATGATGATCTCGGGCGCCCCCAGCTCGAGGAGCCGCTTGAGGCGGTTGTTGCGGTTGATGACGCGCCGATAGAGGTCGTTGAGGTCGGAGGTCGCGAAACGGCCGCCGTCGAGCTGGACCATGGGCCGCAGCTCCGGCGGGATCACCGGCAGGACCGAGAGGATCATCCACTCGGGACGTGTGCCGGAGCGATGGAAGGCCTCGATGAGGCGCAGCCGCTTGATCGCCTTCTTGCGCCGTTGCCCGGAGGTCGTCCGGACCTCCACGTGGAGGGAGCGAGCAAGCTCTTCCAGCTCCATCCGGGTGATGATGTCGCGGACCGCCTCGGCGCCCATGCCGGCCCAGAAGACCCGGCCGTTGCGGGCACCCGACCCGTACTTCTCGTCGAGGTACCGGAAATCGGTCTCCGACAGGGTCGTCATCGCCTGGAGGGACTCGATCTCGTCGCGGGTCTTGCGGATCTCGTCCTTGCGGCTCTCGGCCGCCTGCTTGCGCGCCTCGCGCTGCGCGTCGATCGCGGCCTCCATCTGGATCCGCAGGTCGTCGATCTTCTGCTCGGTGGCCCGCTGCTCGTCGGCCTCGCGCGTCCGGAACTCCTCCGTCACGCGCTCCGACTCGGCGAGGACGATCTTCTTGAGCTTCGCCTCGACCGTCCGGCCGCCCTTCTCGCCGGCGCCGAGGACGACCTCGCCGGTCGGCTCGAAGGCGATGGTCTCCTCGGCGACGCCGCTCTTGACCGCGGCGAGCCGGGCCTGGACCGCCTGTGCGGCGGCGCTGATCTCGTCGGTCCGGTCCGAACGCTGCTGCTCGAGCTGCGCCAGGAGCGCGGCCTGCGCCCCCGTGAGCTCATCCCTGTGACGGTCGAACTCGGCGTGCTCCTGCCCCTCCGCGTCGTCGGTCTTCCCGTCGCGGCCGCGGCCCTCGGCCTCCTCGTCGAGCGCCTGGAGCGCCCGGCGACGGGCCTCGTCGTCGACATGGGTGATGATGAACAGGGCGAAGTAGAGGATGCGCTCGAGGTTGCGCGGGCTGATGTCCAGGAGGATCCCGAGGCGCGACGGCGTGCCCTTGAAGTACCAGATGTGGCTCACCGGGCTGGCCAGCTGGATATGGCCCATCCGCTCGCGGCGCACCTTCGCGCGGGTCACCTCGACGCCGCACTTGTCGCAGATGATGCCCTTGTAGCGGATCCGCTTGTACTTGCCGCAGTAGCACTCCCAGTCCTTGGTGGGACCGAAGATGCGCTCGTCGAAGAGGCCGTCCTTCTCCGGCTTGAGCGTGCGGTAGTTGATGGTCTCGGGCTTGGTGACCTCGCCCCAGGACCACTCGCGGATCTGCTCGGGCGAGGCGAGCGAAATCCGGATGGCGTTGAAGTTGTTGACCTCGAGCATCGTTCTCCTCCGCGCCGCCGCGGGCCCTCAGTGGCGCGATTCCAACGTGGCGTGCGAGGCCTGCCGGCCGAGCGAACGACCTCGCGAAGGGGTGTGTCGGGAAGGTGGGCGGATCAGTCCTCGAACCCCGCGAGGTTGATGCCGCCGAGATCGGGAAGCGGGTAGGCCGAGACGTCCTCGACGAACCGGATCTCCTCGTCGTTCTCGTTGAGGATCTCGACGTTGAGGCCGAGGCTCTGGAGCTCCTTGATGAGCACCTTGAACGATTCCGGGACGCCCGGCTGCTGGATCTCCTCGCCCTTGACGATCGCCTCGTACGTCTGGACACGGCCCATCACGTCGTCCGACTTCACGGTCAGGAGCTCCTGGAGGATGTTCGCCGCGCCGTAGGCCTCGAGGGCCCAGACCTCCATCTCCCCGAAGCGCTGGCCGCCGAACTGGGCCTTCCCGCCGAGCGGCTGCTGGGTGATGAGGCTGTAGGGGCCCGTGGAGCGGGCGTGGATCTTGTCCTCCACCAGGTGGTGGAGCTTGAGCATGTAGATCTGGCCGACGGTGATGCGCCGGTCGAACTCCTCGCCGGTGCGCCCGTCGCGGAGCTCGACCTTGCCGTCTTCGGGCAGGCCGGCTTCGGCGAGCTTCTCGCGGATCTGGTCCTCGGTCGCGCCGTCGAAGACCGGTGTGGCCGCCTTGAGGCCGAGCGCGCTCAGGGCCCACCCGAGATGCGTCTCGAGGATCTGGCCGAGGTTCATCCGGCTCGGCACGCCGAGCGGGTTGAGGATGATGTCCACGGGGGTGCCGTCCGGGAGGAAGGGCAGGTCCTCCTGCGGCAGCACCTTGGCGATGACGCCCTTGTTGCCGTGCCGGCCGGCCATCTTGTCGCCGACCGAGACCTTGCGCTTCTGGGCGACCGCGACGCGGACGAGGCGGTTCACCCCGGGCAGGAGCTCGTCGCCGGCCTCGCGGGTGAAGATCCTCACGTCGACGACCTTGCCCCGCTCGCCGTGCGGCAGGCGCAGGCTGGAGTCCTTCACCTCGCGGGCCTTCTCGCCGAAGATCGCCCGCAGGAGGCGCTCCTCGGCGGTCAGCTCGGTCTCGCCCTTCGGGGTGATCTTGCCCACGAGGATGTCGCCGGGCTGGACCTCGGCCCCGATGTAGACGATCCCGTCCTCGTCGAGGTCCTTGAGGGACTCCTCGCCCACGTTCGGGATGTCGCGGGTGATCTCCTCGGGCCCGAGCTTCGTGTCGCGCGACTCGATCTCGTGCTTCTCGATGTGGATGCTGGTGAAGAGGTCCTCGCGGACGAGGCGATCGCTGATGACGATCGCATCCTCGTAGTTGCCGCCCTCCCAGCTCATGAACGCCACGAGGATGTTGCGGCCCAGGGCCAGCTCGCCGCCGTCGGTCGAGGACGAGTCGGCGATCGCCTCGCGGGCGGAGATCCGCTGGCCGACCCCCACGATGGGGCGCTGGTTGATGCAGGTACCCTGGTTGGAACGGACGAACTTCTGGAGCGGGTACGTCCGCAGCTCGCCGGAATCCTCCTCGACCAGGATGCGCTCGGCCGTCACCGAGGTGACGACGCCGGCTTCGAGGGCGACGACGACCTGCCCGGAGTCGAGCGCGGCGCGGCGCTCCATGCCCGTGCCCACGATCGGGGCCTCCGGCTCCAGGAGCGGCACGGCCTGGCGCTGCATGTTCGAGCCCATCAGGGCCCGGTTGGCGTCGTCGTGCTCGAGGAACGGGATCAGCGCCGTCGCGACCGAGACGACCTGCTTGGGGCTGACGTCCATGTACTCGATGCGGTCCGGCGCCACCTCCGGGAACTGGTCCCGGTGGCGGCAGGGAACGCGTTCGGTGGTGAAGTGGCCCTGCTCGTCGAGGCGGGCGTTCGCCTGGGCGACCCAGTGCTCCTCCTCCTCGTCGGCCGCGAGGTAGACGATCTCGTCGGTGACGACGGGGCGGATCGGCTGGGCCAGCGCCTTCAGCTTCTTCAGCGCGACCTGGGCGGCCGCGGTCAGCTGCTCACCCTTCTTCACGACGACTTCGCCGCCCTTCGCCACGACGTCGTTGCCGGCGATGTACGAGGTGAGGTCGGGGTCGTCCCAGGCGACCGTCCGCTTGACCTTGCGGTAGGGCGTCTCGATGAAGCCGTAGTCATTGATCCGGCCGAAAGTGGCCAGCGAGCCGATCAACCCGATGTTCGGACCTTCCGGCGTCTCGATCGGGCAGATCCGGCCATAGTGGCTGTGGTGGACGTCGCGGACGTCGAAGCCGGCCCGCTCCCGCGAGAGGCCGCCGGGCCCGAGGGCCGAGAGGCGCCGTTTGCTGGTCAGCTCGGCCAGGGGGTTCGTCTGGTCCATGAACTGGCTCAGCTGGCTGCCGCCGAAGAACTCCTTCATCGCCGCCACCGCGGGGCGGATGTTGATGAGGGCGTTGGGCGTCGCCTTGTCGATCTCCTGGATCGTCATCCGCTCGCGCACCACGCGCTCCATGCGCAGGAGGCCGATCCGGAACGCGTTCTGGATCAGCTCGCCGTTGGCGCGGATCCGGCGGTTGCCGAGGTGGTCGATGTCGTCGGGCAGGCCGTGGCCGTTGTTGAGGACGACCAGCTGGCCGACGATGGCCGCGATGTCCTCCTTGGTGATCGTCCGGCCGAGCTGCGGGTTCTCCCGGTCCTCGCGCGGCAGCTCGATCCCCATCCTGGCGGCGACCGGGTCCAGCTTCTTGTTGAATTTGTAGCGGCCGACCCGGCCAAGGTCGTAGCGCCGGAAGTTGAAGAAGAGGCTCTCCACCAGCTGGCGGGCGTTGTCGCCGGTGGGCGGGTCGCCCGGGCGCAGCTTCTTGTAGACCTCGATGAGGGCCTCGGCCTGGGTGTTCGTCGGGTCCTTGTCGAGCGTTGACGCGATGTACTGGTGCTCGGGGTTGTCGTCGACGGCCCCGAAGAGCGCCGCGATCTCCTCGTTCCGCTCGTAGCCCACGGCCCGCAGCAGCGTGGTGGCCGCGATCTTGCGCTTGCGGTCCACCTTGACCGACAGGAGGTCGCCCCGGGCCGCGGTCTCGAACTCGAGCCACGCGCCCCGGTTCGGGATCACCTTGGCGGTGTAGAGGTCGCGGCCCGAGGCGGGATCCTCGACCTTCCCGTAGTAGACGCCCGGCGAGCGCACCAGCTGGCTGACGACGACCCGCTCGGCGCCGTTGATGATGAACGTGCCGAGGTGGGTCATCCACGGGTAGTCGCCCATGTAGACCCGCTGGCGCTGGATCTCCCCGGTCTCCTTGATCAGGAGCTCGACCTGGACGTAGAGCGGGCGGCTGAACGTGAGGTCGCGCGTCCGGCACTCGAGCTCGGAGTACTTGGGGTTGCCGAACTCGTAGTCCAGGAACTGCAGCTCCATCACCTTGGCGGTGAAGTCCCGGATCGGGCTGATCTCGTCAAAGAGCTCCCGGAGCCCCTTCTCGACGAACCACGCGAAGGACCGCACCTGGAGCTCGATGAGATCCGGGATCTCGCGCTTCTCGACGATCCGGGCATAGGAGACGCGCCCGGGCACGGGAGCAGACAAATCAGCGACAGGCAGCATGAACCGCTCCTTGGCGGAGGAGGAAGACAGGAGGGAAGGCCGCGCTCACGGAATTAGTGATTGTACCGCGCCTGCCGCGGCTGTCAAACGCGCCGAAGGCCGGGCCGGTGACGCGGGTCACCTCCCGGCACTCGGGCCACGGCGCCGATCGAGCGCGCGAGAGCGCCCGACCGCGACGACGGATGATCGGGCCGCTACTTGATCTCGACCTTGGCGCCCTGCCCCTCGAGGGCCGCCTTGATCTTCTCGGCCTCGTCCTTCGCGATGCCTTCCTTGACCGGCCTGGGGGTTGCGTCGACGAGATCCTTGGCCTCCTTGAGGCCGAGGCCGGTCAGCTCGCGGACGACCTTGATCACCGGGATCTTGTTCGGCCCGATCTCGGTCAGGACGGCCGAGAACTCGGTCTGCTCCTCCTCTGCCGGGGCGGCCGGGGCGGCCCCGGCTGCGGCCGAGGCGGCGGCGGCGGCCGGGGCGGCCGCGGTGACGCCGAACTTCTCCTCGAACTTCTTGACGAACTCGCTGACCTCGATGAGGGTCATGGCTCCGACCGCTTCGAGGATCTGGTCCTGGGTGAGGGTGGCCATCAGAGGGTGCTCCTTCGGGTGGGTCCGCCGGGGCGGGCTCGGGATGGGTCGTCGGGTGGCGCTACGCGCCGGTCTGTGCTTTCTGCTCCTGGACCTGCGCGAGCAGGGATCCAAGGTTGCGGAGGTTCGCGGCCAGGAGGCCTGCGACCTGCGTGGCGGGCGCGTTGAACGCCCCGGCCAGCTGGCCGAGGAGGACCTCGCGGGACGGCAGGGTCGCGAGCTTCTGGACGCCATCGGCATCGAGGGTCTGCCCGGCAACGACGGCGCCGGTGACCTTGACGAGCTTGTACGGCCGGAAGGCGTCGATCACGGTCTTCGCGACGACGTTCTCGGCGCCAGATCCGAAGGCGATCGCCGACGGGCCGCGAAGGAGCGGGGCAACGCCCGCGTTGCCCTCCTGCTCGGCCGCGATCCGCATGAGGCGGTTCTTCACGACCCGGTAGGTGACGTTGTTCTTTCGAAGCGCGCGCCGGATCTCCCCGATCTCCCGGACCTTCAGGCCCCGGTACTCGGTCGTGATCAGCGTGGTGCTCCCGGCGAGATTCTCGCGGAGCTCCGCGATGGTCGCCCGCTTCGCCTCGGTCGGCATGCAGCCCTCTCCTGTCGCGCGCTCCCGGCGCGCCCGGCGGACCCGCCGGGCGGGGCCCCTGCCAGACGGTGCATTCCTCGCGTCTCGCAGGGTCCGCGCGGGTCCCCCCGGGGAGGGCGGTCGCTCGTGGTCCTGCCTCGGCATGCCCGCCGGCGTCCCCGGGCCCGCGTGGGCGGGCATCGGTCCGGTCCGGCGAATTGAGCCCCGGCCGTCTCGCCGGCCCGGTCGGGGCCTCGGCGAGGCGGCCCGCGGGCGCAGGCTGTCTGCGGCGGTCCGTCTTCGATCTGGTGCGGCGCGCCGGTCGGCGGGCCGCGCTGCGGGATGGTAGCCGATCGGCGGGTCAGGCGCTCGCAGCGGCCAGGAGCGACGGCAGGTCCACGTGGACGCCGGGCCCCATGGTGCTGGCGATCGTCACGCCCCGGAGGTAGGTGCCCTTGGCGCCCGAGGGCTTGGCCCGGTTGACGGCGTCGAGCAGCGTCGCGAGGTTGGCGACGAGCGCCTCCCCGCTGAAGCTCGCCTTGCCGACCGGGGCGTGGATGATCGCGCTCTTGTCCACCTTGAATTCGACCCGGCCGGCCTTGACCTCGCCGACCGCGCGCTCGATGTCGAAGGTGACCGTTCCGGCCTTCGGGTTCGGCATGAGGCCGCGGCGGCCGAGGATCCGGCCGAGCTTGCCGACCATGCCCATCATGTCGGGCGTCGCGACGGCGACGTCGAACTCGAGCCAACCGCCCTCGATCTTCTTCACCAGGTCCTCGCCGCCGACCTCGTCGGCGCCTGCGCGCAGCGCCTCCTGGGCCTTCTCGCCCTGGGCGAAGACGGCGACCCGCACGACCTTGCCGGTGCCGTGCGGGAGGACCACGGTGCCGCGGACCATCTGGTCGGCGTGGCGCGGGTCAACGCCGAGGCGGATGTGCGCCTCGACGGAGGGGTCGAAGTTGACGACCGAGGTCTGCTTCACCAGGTCGACCGCCTCGGCCGGCTCGTAGGCCTTGGTGCGATCGACGAGCTTCGCGGCGTCGCGGAACTTCTTGCCGTGCTGGGCCATGGTTGATGCCTCTCGCTTGCGGCCGGCGTTCCGGCCTCCCCCGTCTCGTGGGGTCGTCGTCCGGCGCATGGTCCGGAGCGGGATCCGTCGCCGGCCTAGCCTGCGACCTCTGTTGCAGGCCTAGCCTGCAACCTCGATGCCCATGCTGCGGGCGGTGCCCTCGACCTGCCGCATCGCGGCCTCGATGTCGTTGGCGTTGAGGTCGGCGAGCTTGACGGTCGCGATCTCCCGGAGCTGGTCGCGGGTGATCGTCCCCACCTTGTCGGCGCCCGTCGTCGCCGACCCCCGGTCGACCCCGGCAGCCTTGCGGAGCAGGTCCGCGGCGGGCGGGGTCTTGAGGACGAAGGTGAACGAGCGATCTTCGAAGATCGTGATCTGGGCCGGGATGATCTGCCCGGCCTTGTCAGCGGTCTTCTCGTTGTAGGTCTTGGTGAACTCGACGATGTTGATGCCGTGCGGGCCGAGGGCGGTGCCGACGGGCGGCGCCGGAGTCGCCTTGCCGGCCGGCAGCTGCAGGGTGAGGACGATGCGGATCTTCTTGGCCACGGTGGGACGGGTTCCTTTCGCTCAGAGCTTCTCGACCTGCAGCAGGTCGAGCTCGACGGGCGTCTCGCGGCCGAAGATGCTCACGAGGACCTTCACCTTGTTGCGCTCGGGATCCAGCTCGTCGACCGTGCCCACGAACTCCGCGAACGGCCCGTCGGTGACCCGCACGCTCTGGCCCTTCGTGAACGCGACGCGATACTTCGGCGTCTCCACGCCCATCTGGCGGAGGATCGCCTTGACCTCGTGCTCCTCGAGCGGGATCGGCTCGCTGCGCGCGCCCGGCAGGTTGCCCGTGCCGACGAAGCTCGTGACGCCCGGCGTGTTGCGGACGACGTACCACGACTCGGGGTCGTAGATCATCTCGACGAGGACGTAGCCGGGGAACACCTTCTTCTGCACGGTGCGCCGCTGGCCCTGCTTGATCTCGATCTCGTCCTCCATCGGAACGAGGACCTGGAAGATCTTGTCCTCCATGCCCATCGACTCGATGCGGTGCTCGAGGTTCGCCTTGACCTTGTTCTCGTAGCCGGAGTACGTGTGAATCACGTACCAGCGCTTCTCCGGCGCCCGGACGGTCTCGGTCACCATGGTCTCCCTACACCGCGCCGGGCGTGATGAGCCGGATGACCTCGGTGAAGACGAAGTCCCAGAAGGCGATGAAGACGCCGATGGCGGCGCTCACGATGAAGACGAGCACGGTCAGGTTGCGCACCTGGTCCCGGGTGGGCCAGGCGACCTTCTTGAGCTCGGACCAGGATTCCTGAAGGTAGCGGCGTAGGCGGCGCACGGTTCGGCTACTTGCTCTCTAACTACGAGGAGGAGTGGCAGGGGCGATAGGACTCGAACCTATAACCGCCGGTTTTGGAGACCGGTGCTCTGCCAATTGAGCTACGCCCCTGTGGGTCTCTGCCTACTTCGCCTCCCGGTGCAGCGTGTGACGACGCTCCCGCGGACAATACTTCCGAAGCTCGATCCGGTTCGGGTCGTTCCTCTTGTTCTTGCGCGTGGTGTACGTCCTCGTCTTGCACTCGGTGCAGGCGAGCTGGACGATCGGTCGATTCTCTGCTGCCTTTGCCATCTCGTCCCTACTCGGTGATAGCCACGACGGCGCCGGCGCCGACGGTCCGGCCACCCTCGCGGATGGCGAAGCGCTGGCCGACCTCGAGGCCGATCGGGGTGATCAGCTCGACGGTCAT
>Ga0315276_10003006_pt1 | contig 15439 bp, 15 predicted proteins | sample YL17G05_0_MG_FD_204542 | JGI IMG/M metagenome (GOLD analysis project Ga0315276, IMG submission 204542) | Sediment microbial communities from Yellowstone Lake, YNP, Wyoming, USA - YL17G05_0 | ecosystem: Environmental > Aquatic > Freshwater > Lake > Sediment | place: USA: Wyoming | collected...
GCCGGGAGCGCTCTCCCGCGAGCTCGGGCGGGCACGCGGGGCCGGGCGCGGGGCGCGGGACGGGCGGGCGGCGCGTCCGCGCGCGCGCGGGCGGCGCCGAGTCGGCGCCGCGCGGCGACCCGGCGCCGACGCGCGGGCGGGGCGCCCCGGCGCCTGCACCCGCCGCCCGGCGGGCGCGCGCGACGGCCCGGGCGCGGCGGGGTGGGCGGCGGCGGCCGCGGGCGCGCGCAGGGCAGCGCGACACCTTGCACCCCCGCACGCGCGCCAGACGCGTGGGGCGGCCGCCCGGGCGCGCGGGGGTCGGCCGGGGCGCCAGTGGCGCGCAGGGCGCACCGGTGTGAGGGCGCGGGCGCGCGTGGGCGGCGGCAGGAGTTGTGGGAGAGAGAGCGCGCGCGCGCCGCCTCGCCTCCTCGCGCGCACGCCGCCACACGCGCTACCCGCCACCCCCACCCACCCCACCCCCACCCCCACCCCCGCGCCCCGCCCCCACCGAGTAATCCCCCCGATCCTCCTCGAGCAGCGACCGCGAGTGGCGCACGATGGCGCGCCCGACCGCGTTGATCCAATCCTCCTTTTCCCGGTCGCTTTCCGCGATGAAGAACATGGCGTCATCCGCGGTGGACAGCTCAAACGCGTGCGGGCGGCCGAGGGCGTCCTCCGCGCCCTTGACCGACAGGCAGCGGTGCGTGTCGACGACGCCGCGCGGGGTCGAGGCGGGGGTCACCGCGTCCGACTTGAACCAAAAGATCTTGCCGTCCTTGAGCACAAACCAGCTGGTGGAGTGGTGGGGGGGGGGGGGGGAGGGGTTAAGAGGGGGGGGGCAGTCGCCCTGCTCTCTTTCCTCCTCCCCTGTCCCTCTGCCCACGCCTCGGCCCGCACGCACCGGCGGCGCCATGTCTTGATATACTCGCCTGCGGATGGGAGGGAGGGAGGCGTCGAAAAAAACGGAGGCCAAGGCATCGGGGGCGCGGCGCGGCCCTCCCACCTCCTCCACCTCCTCCCTCTCCTCTCCTCCCACCCTGCTTCATGAGCCAGCCGCTGCGCTCGGCGCCATGCCAGAACTCGACGTCGCCGACGGGCGGCTTGCCGGTGAGCGCCGACAGGAAGCCGGCCATAGGGTGGGGCGAGGGAGGCGCGACCGCTGCGGCTGGGGCGGCCCTGGCTCGAGTCGGGGATGCCGCGCCGGCGGCGGGCGAGGGGGCGGTGTGGGGGCGGGGTGCCGTCACCGGCGCACACTCGCCGGCCCGCGCCGGCCCCGCGCGCCCCGCGCGCCCACCCAGCCCGGCCGCGCGCACCGCGCGGGCCCGGCGCGAGCGCCGGAGGGCGCGCCCGGAGCCGAAAACCGCGCGCCGTTGCCGGCGTCCGTCATGGTGAGGGCGCGGGCGCCCGCCGGCGGTTGCGACGCGCTCGAGGCTTCATGCCTAGGCGCGCGCCGACGCGCGCGACGCGCGGCGAGCCAGGGCGGCCGCGGGTAGGCCGCGCCGCCGACGGCCCCCCCCCCCCCCCCCCCCCCCCCACCCCCCCCCCCCCCCCCGGCCCCCCCCCCCCCGCCCCGGGGGGGGGGGGGGGGGGGGGGGGGTGGGGGGGGGGGGGGGGGGGGGGGGGGCACCCGGGGGGGGGGGGCCGGGCGAGCGCGCGCGCGCACGCCCACCCCCTTCCCCCCCTCCTCCTCTCTCAGGCCGCCTACGACGCCGTGTCCAAGCGCCTGCGCGACGCCGAGGCCCACCTGGAGGCCGCGTTCGACGCGGCGGCGGTCAAGGCGCCTAAAGAGGGGTGGCGCGCCGCGGCGCAGGCGTGAGGAGAGAGGAGAGGAGAGGAGAGGCCCTCCCTCGCCGCCCGCCCTGCCTGCACGCACGCCGCACGCGCACACGCACCCCGGGGCGAGGGAATGTGGGGAGGGCGGAGGGAGGGACGAGAGGCGTTGTGGCGCGCGCCGCTGCCACGCGCCGCCACCGCAGACGCGGGAGCCGTCACACGACCCCTCCTCTCTCCCTCTTCACGCGAGCGCGGCGTCCTCCGCCATGGGCGCCGCCGCTTCCGGCGCCGCCTTGCCCGCGGCGGCCTTGGCCGCGCGCGCGGCGCGCGCGAGCGCGCTCGCGCGCGCGGCCGCCGCCCGCTTCAAGTCCGGGCGCAGCGACCCCGCCGCGCGGCCGGCACCGTCGGCGAGGCGGGCCGAGGAGGAGGTCTTGGCGACGGTCGTGTGGCGGGAGAGCGCAGGCTTGCTGGCGTGCTTGGGGCGGGAGACCGTGATCGCGATGCCGCCGCCCGGGGCGGCCGCGATGTCGACCGTCTTGGCGTTGGCCAGGCCTGGGGAGGGAGGCGGGAGGGGTGTGGCGTGTGGGTTGAGGGGCGGGGCCGGGCGCCTCGCGCGCGGCCGCCACCACCCTTCCACTCCCTCCCTCCCTCTGCCTCCCTCTCTCCTCACCAGAGTACTTGAACGAGTGCACGCCCTTGAGGTTCCCGGCCTCGCGCGAGAACCGGGGCCGGTCGCCCGTCTCGCCGCGGCGCATGAAGGCGTTGTTCTTCTTGATGATCTCCCAGACGAGGGACGACGACATGTCGTGAAGTGGGAGGGGGGGCTGGGGACGGGGCGGGGGGCGGGGTGGGCGTCGCGCGCCGCGATCGGGCGGCCGCCGCCAGGCGGCACGCGCGGGGGGTGGCGGCGGCGGCCAGCGTGCGCCGCGGCGGGCGCGTGGGTCGCGTGCGTCGCCCCGGCGCCCCGCGGCGGGGCGTGGAGGGGGCTGGGCGAGGCGGGCGGGGGGCGGCGCGCGCGGGCGGCGGCGGCGCCGCCGCCGGCCGCGCCACGCGACAGCCGACCACCCCAGGGGCGGCGCTTGATAAACGCGGGCGCCCGCGCCCGGCGGCAAGCGCACCTGGGCGGGGACGAGGCGGGAGGTGTGGCCGACGCCTCTGTCCCTTCCTCACTCTCGCCGCCATGGGCGGCTCGCCCTCCAAGCCGCGCCGCCCGCGCGCGCAGCCGTCGGACGGCAGCCCCAGCTCCTCCAGCGGGACGGGGGAGGCCCTCAACCCTTCCCTGCCGCGGATGTGCGCCGCGGTCGAGGCCATCATTGCCGCCGTCGGGGAGGACCTCACCCGTGAAGGTCTCTTTGACACGCCCAAGGTAAGGGAGGCGAGAGTGGAGGCGGAATTGGGCGCCCTCGACCCGCTGTCTGCCAGGCCGCCGGCGCCGCGGTCCCCGCCCGCCCACCCGCTCCTCCTCCCTCCTCCCCAGCGCGTGGCCAAGGCGTGGCTGGACGCCACAGCGGGGCTGCGCCAGGACGTGGCCAGGTGAGGGAGGGGGGAGGGGGTGGTTTTGGCGGGCGCGTGCCGGGCGCAATTGGGGCCGCCCGGGGCGCTGCGGCCGCTGAATCTCGCGCGGCGGGCCATGTGCAGCGCCTGCACGCGCGCCGGGAGCAGGGCACGCTCCAAACGCCCCCCCCCACCCCCCTCTCCCTCGTAGCACCGTCGGCGGCGCCCTGTTCACCGAGCCCGCCCTCGCCGCGTCCCCCCCCGGCGTCGTCGTCGTGCGCGACGTCGAATTCGCGTCGACGTCCTGCGAAAACCTGCTCCCGTTCTACGGCCGCCTCCACATCGCGTACGCGCCCGGCGCGGGCGGCGTCGTGCTCGGCCTCTCCAAAGTCGCGCGCCTCGCCAAACTGTTCTCCAGGCGATTGACAACGCAAGAAGCGCTCACGCGAGATGTGCTGGCGGCGTTGGTGGCGGCGGCGTCGCCCGCGGGCGCGGCCGTCATCGTCGACGCGGCGCACCTCGCCCAGGGCCCGTCCGCCCGCTCCTGCGTCACGACCGCGGTCGCGGGTTCGTTCGAGGCGCCGGGCGGGCCGGACGTCGCGGAATTCTTGGCGCTGCTGCGGGTCGGCGGCGGCGGCCGCGCGCGCGGCGGCGGCCGCGCGCGCGGCGGCGGCCGCGCGGGGTGGCCCGCCGCGCCGCCCGCGTCGCCGGGCGTGCTGCTGCAGGGGGTTGGACCCCGCGCGCCGTCGCCGGCCGCGGCGCCGGGCACGCCGAGCCCGGGGAGAGGCAGGGCGGTGGAGGCGGAAACGGCGGCGTCGGCGCCGCCCGCCCGCGCCCCTCTTCCCTGCACCTCGTCCCGGGCCTCGATCGATGGCGACGACGCCGCCCCCTCGTACGTGCACGCGGGCGAGATCGCGGCGGCCAACCGCGCCGCCGCGGCGCTGGTCCACCTGCCGCGCCCCGGCCGCGCCGTCCCCCCCGCGTCCCGCGCCGCCATGGAGGCCGCCGTGCGCGCGCTGCTGACCGAGTGCGGGGAGGACCCCGGGCGGCCGGGCCTGCGCGGCGCGCCCGAGCGGTATGCCGCCTTCCTGCTCGCGTCGACCGCCGGCTACTCTGGAGCCCTGCCGCAAGGCGCGGCCGGCGGAGAGCCGGCGCCGGCGGCCGCGGCGACCCCGCTGCCGTCGTGGGAGGCGTCCGTCCGGTTCACGTCGCAGTGCGAGCACCACATGCTCCCCTTCCACGGCGTCGCCCGGGTGCTGGCGGTCGACCCGCGGCGCGCCATGACGACGGCCGCCCTGGAGGATGTCGTGGCCACCGTGTCCCACCGGCTGCAGGTGCAGGAGCGGCTCACCGCGCAGCTCGCCGACGCCGTCGCGGCCGCCACGGCCGCGTCCGGCGTGCTCGTCGTCGCCGACGCGGCCCACATGTGCATGGTGTCGCGCGGCGTGGAGAAGCACGCGTCGAGCACGGTGACGCTCGCCGCGCGCGGTTCCCTGGCCGGCGGCGCGGCCGCGCGCCGGGACGCGCTGGCGCGGTGGGGGGGGATGGAGCACTGAGACTGGGCGGGCGCGGCGTCGCGTGGGCGGTGTGTGGGGGGGTCGGTCGGTCGGTCGGTCTGTGAAACGGGCGAAGGGTGAACAGGAATGGCCCCTCTCCCCCCTCTCTGCCCTCGCCGCTGTGCTGGTGGCCGGTGGACGTCGCCGTGGGGCGGTGGCGGGCCGGTGGCGGCGCCGCGGTTTCACCTCCCACCCCCACGCCCGCCGCCTGCGCCGCCGCGCTCTGCGCCCGCCTCTCCCGCACACACCCGCCTTTCCGCACCCCCACGCCCGCCCAGTCTCAAGGTGCGCGCACACCTCCGCCCGCCCCGCCCCGCCCGCGCCGCGAGGCGCGGCCTGCGCCCGGGCGGGCTGGCCGAGTCGAGAGGCCGAGATCCTGTTGTCCGCGCCCGGCGGCGCCCGCCGCCGCCGCCCGCGGGCCCGCGGGCGCGGGGTGGCGGTGGCCGACCGCATTGGGGACCGCGCGCCGCGCGGGTCGCGCGCCGCGCGCCCGTCGGTTGGGGGCGTGCGCGCCGCGGCGACCCGACGCCTGCGTCGCGCGGCGGCGGTCGAGCGTGCACACCGCGAGGCTGCGTCCGCCCTCCACCCCGTGGGGGGCGGGCGCTGGCCCCGCCGCGCCCCCCAGCCCCCCCCCGCTGTCCCGCCCCTCGCCCACCCCAATCCCCCCTCCCCAGCCCCTCCACACACCATGGCCGACGTCCCCGCCATCGACACGACCGCCAAGCCCCTGAAGAAGTTTTCCGACTCGCTCAAAAAATCCTTCACGCCGCGCTCGTCGCGCGCGTCGACGCCCGCCGGCCCCTCGGCCGCGACGACCCCCAAGGCCGTCACCGCGGGCTCGCCCCGGGACGTCAAGGCCGAGGCCAAGGCGGCGGCCAAGGCGGCCAAGGAGGCGGTGGCCAAGAAAGCGGGGGAAGCGTCGGCCGCGTCCAAGGCCGCGGCCGCCAAGGCGGGCAAGGCGGCGGCCAACGCCAAGGCCAACGTGAAAAAGGCGATCGAGGTGGGAGGCATCGGAGGGGGCGGGGTGGAGGAGGGGTGGTGTGTCTGGGGGTTGAGACGGCGAGCCGAGCCCACAAAACGGCCCGCCAACACCCCTCCCCGCCCCAGTCTGACAACGGCAAGAAGGGCATCAAGGCGTTCGGCGGCCTGCTCGTCGCCGCGGCCGTCGCGGCGGGCGCGTACCTGTTGAACGAGAAGCACCAGGTCGTCAAAACGAAGCCCGAGCCCGCGGCGCCCGCCAAGAAGGGCGGGTTCTCCTTTGGCAAAAAGTGAGGGGGAAGGAGGAACCATCGGGGCGGTGGTGGCGTGTGGGTGCGCGCGGCGTGCGGCGCGGCGCGGCCGCCGCGGCCAGCCGTGGCGGCCCGTGGCGCGGACTGCGGGGTGGAGGGCGCGCGCGCGTGTGTGCCTGCGATAGTCCGTCGACGGGGAGGGGAGAGGGGGAGAGTGGGGAGAGGGAGAGTAGGAGCTAGCGACACGCGCCGTCTCTCGCCCTCCTCCCCCACACCCCTCCCCGCGCCCGCGCCTCCCGTATCCGACATGCCGGAGGCGGGCGCCCTGCGCCTGGGGCGCCCCGCGGCGCCAATGCGCGGCCCGCGCGCTGTGGACCGGCCGCGGCGCCGCGCGCCGCCCCGCTGTCGGCCCGCCGCGGCCGCGGCCGACGCCGGCCTGTCCATGGCGCTCCTCTCTTTCGCGCAAGCCGCCAGCGCGGAGGACGTCGACCACTTCGCGCGCGCGGCCCCCCCGGACGTCGTGTCCGCGCTCCAGGCCACCGTCGAAGGCCTCGTCGGCACCCTGCCCCACCACGCGTTCAAGGTCAAGGTGAGCAGAGAGGTGGTGTGGTGTGGTGTGGTGGTCGTGGTGGTCGTGGCGGCGCGGAGGAGAGGCGGCCGACCGCACTCTGTTTCTCTCCTCCCCAGGTCGAGGCCGACGACGCCGACGTCGGGCAGCTCCTCTTTTCCTGCGTGCTGACTGGGTACGCGACGGCCAACGTGGCGTCCCGCCTCGCGCTGCGCGCGCGGCTGGCGCCCGAACCGGCCGCGCGCGCGCCGCCGGGCGCGCCGCCGGCCGCCGCGGCGGCCGCCGCGGCCGCTGCCGCCGCCGCGGGAGCGTACGAACCGGGCGTGAACGCGGACCGGGTGCGTGGGGACGTGCACAAGTGGCACAGGGACGAGGGCCTCGTCGCCGTCCCCGCCGCGCCATACGTCGAAGCCCTGGAAGCCGAGCTGGCGACCGCGCGCCTCGCGCTCGCGGGCGCGGCCGCGTCGGCGTCCCCCGGCGCGCGGCCAAACGCGGTGCTCGGCTTTTTGCGCACCGCCGACGCGCCCGCCCTGGCCGCCCTGACCTCGAGCGCCTCGCCCGCCGCTTTAGAAGCCGGCAACGCCTTTGTCCAGCGCGTGCTGGCGTCGCGGCGGCCCGGCAAAGGCGGGATGGCGGGGCCCGAGCTTGCCGCGATGCTTCTTTTCTCCGCCGTCTTCGGGTACATGCTGCGCACCATTGAAGCGAGGCGCGACCTGGAGGCCTCGCTCCTGCTGCCGTCGTGACGGCGCGGGAGAGGGCGAGGGCCGTGTGAAAGCGCGGGGTCTCGTTTGCTGCGACACAGCGCCCTCCCGTCCCTCGCCCCTCCCCTCACTCCTCGCCCAGCGCGCGCACCTCCCCGGTCTCCGCGTCCCACCGCGCGAGCAAGCGCAGGCGGCACACGGCCTGCCGCTGGCCAAACACGCGGAGCAGGGCCGCGGCGCCGGGGGTCAGCACGTCCCCCGGCCGGCACACGACCGTGTCGGCGAGCAGGGTGACGACGCCGCGGTCGAGCTTGGTGGGCAAGCCGTGGGACCGGAGGGCGGGCTCCAGCGTGTGCGCGAGCGGCGCGCCGGTCGGCCCGGCGAGCGGGCCCGCCTCGAGCGCGAGTTCCGCGGTCGCGCGCGACCCCGCGCGCGCGTAGTCGGCGTGCTCGAACCCGTGAAACTCGCGCACGACGTCGGCGTGCGGGAGCGAGGTGAAGAGGAGGCCCGCGGTGCCCGACAGGTGGGCGGCGAGTTTCGCGAGCCCGGGCCTCGGCTCGCCCCCTCCTTTCCCGCCGAGCGCCACCCGCAGCTTGCCCACGCCGCCCAGGCACAGCTTGGAGGTGGGGCGGAGCGAGGCGCGCAGGTCTTGCAGGCGGTCGTTGCGCAGGTTCGAGACCGCGAAAACGTACGCCGCGGGAAACGCGTCCGCCGCCGCCCTTGCGTCATCAATGACCTTCCCCTTCCACGCGCGGTCCTTCTTCTTGGCCTGGGTGAGGGCGACGACCTTGTCCCGCTTGGACTTGGGCATTGCGTGTGTGTGTGGGGGGTGCCCGCGCCGCCGTGTGCTGGGGGTGGGGCGTGGGGCGTGTCGGCGAGGCGTCGCTCGTGCATCGTCTCTCGATCGCGCCGGCGGCGAGGGCGGGCGGCGCCCGGGCGCCCCGGCGGCGGGCTGGCCGCCGCATGCGGCGGCCCGGCGCTGCGCGGGCGCGGGCTCGCGCCCGCGCCCGCGGCTCCCGCGGGGACACTATGTGCCGGCCGCGTTGCCTGGCGGCGCGCCGAGGGCGGCGGGCGCGGCGCCGGCACGGCGCCGGCGCGGCGCCGGCGCAGCGGGCCGCGCCCGCTCCAGCGGCCGGCGGCCCGCTGTAGCAGCCGAGGACGCGCGGGGGGCCGCGGCGCGCGCGATCAAGGCGCTCACCTGGGCCGGCGCGGGCGACGGGGTTGTGCACCGATGGCGCGACAGCCGGCGCGCCACTCTCGCGCGCGGCGCCCCCGCCGCGGCCTCTGACCCGCTCCAGAGGCCGCCCGCCACCCCGGCGACACTCGCCCCATCTGCTCCAGCGGCCGCCCCCCGCCGGGTCGCGCCGGGATGGAGCACGCTCCCTCCTCCCTCGCGGCCCTGCTCCCCAACCAGCGCCGCTTGCTGGCCGCCACGGCGCCCGTGGTGCCGCTGCACGGGGTGAGAGGGGAAGGAGGTGGGGAGAGGGTTGGGAGGGTGGTGGAGCGCCCGGGGGAGCCATTGACGCGCTCCCGCCCCTCTGCAGGACCCCGCCCGCCCCGACACCTGCTGGTTTGCGCTGGCCGACCTGTGGTGAGTGGCTGTTGAGTGGATTGGAGGAGCGGGGTGGCCGGCCATGGCCCGCGCGCCGCGCGCGCGCCCACCCTGCTCCCCCTCTCCCATTCCCCCCAGGGCCGCCTACGATACGTGGTCCGCCTTTGGCGCCGAGGTCCCGCTGTCGCTGGGGCCGGCGGACGGCGAGGTGAGAGAGGGGGAGGAGGCCGGGACGGGCCGCGGCGCGCCTCGCGCCGCGGCGCCCTCCACCGCCCCCCCCCCATCCCTCCAACCCTTCTCCTCCTCCAGGTGTGCATGACGTACGTGCCGTACCTGTCGGCGGTGCAGCTCTTTGCCAAAGAGGGGGCGAGGTGCGGGGATTGGAGATGGGGAGGCGGGCGAGAAGCCCGGGCGCGCGCCCCGGCCTCGGCCGCACCCCGCACTCGACGCGTATCGCGTCGAGGGAGCGACGGGGACGGTCTGACCCTGAGCCGAGGGTTGGCGCGCGCGCCGGGCGACCATGGCGCGCCCGCCGCGCTCGGCGCGCCTTTCCGCCGCTCTCGGCCCGCCCGCGCGCGCCCCGCCCCGACATTGGGGCGCATGGACCTCTAACTCGCGTTTAGGAGGGCCCCTTGGCGGCGAGCGGCCCGCGCACGAATCCTAAGCGCCCGCGCGCGCTCGGCCGACCCGCCCCCACCCCCCTTCAAACAGGCGCCCCTCGGCCGCCGGCGACGCCCTCCCGCCCCTCTCCCCCGCCATCACCGCGCCCGCGGGCGACGCGTCCTCCCGGGCGTCCCCGCCCCCCCGCCCCGCGTCCGCGCCGCCGTCGTCGGCCGCGTCGGCCGCGTCGTGCGCGGCGTCGGACTCCGACGCGTCCGAAGACGGCGGCCTCTCCGTGCTGGCGGCCGGCGCGAGAGCGGTGGGCGAACCCTCCCGGCGCCCCATATTTGAATGGTGCGAGACAGCGCCGCCGCACGCGCGGACGCCGGCGGCCGACCGCGCGCGCGCGCTCGCCGAGGGCAAGGAAGCCTCTGCCCCGGCCCTCGTGTCCGCGCGCTCGTGCGATCTGCACCCCGCGTCCTGGTTTTCCGTCGCGTGGTACCCCCTCTACGCGCTGCCGCCGCCCCCCCCCGGCGGCGCGCGCGCGCGCGCGCTGCGCGCTGCGTTTCTGACCTTCCACTCGTTCCACCCCCACGCCCCGCCCCGCGCCTCCCAACCCACCCCGCCCTCCCTGGGCGGCGCGGCGGACGCGGTGGCCGCCGGGCGCGCGGCGGCGGGGGCGGCGGGGGACGGGCGCGCGGCCACGCTGCTCCCCGCGTGGGGCCTCGCGCGCTACCGCGCGGCCGGCCCCGCCTGGGCCGACCCCGGCCTCGAGCCCACCTACGCCGCCATGGAAGGGGCGGCGCGCGAGTGGGTGGCGCGCCGGCGGGCGTCGCACGCCGACGCCGCGTTCTTCGCGGCCGACGCGGCGCGCGGATGAGAGAGGGGAAGGGGGGAGCGCCTCCTCGGCCCGGCCCGCCTGATTTTGCACGCGCGCCGCGCCATTGCTCGGGAGAGGGTGAGAGGCGGGAGAGAGCGACGAAGAGAGAGGGAGAACTCACGCCCCCCGCGCGCGCGCGGGCGCGCCTTCCGCCCGACGCCGGCCCGCGGGGAGGGGCGGCGTCGGCGCCTCAGCTCGGTGTGCGCGTGTCACCCAAACACGCCCCGCTTTCCGGGGCGCGGCGAGGGAGGACGAGCGCGGTGAGGGTCGGCGCGGGCGACCGCGGTCACACCCGCGGCCCCGCCCCCAGCGCCGCCGCGCGCTTTCGCTCCCGGGCATGGCGGACCAGGCGCGCGTGTCGCTTCTGGGCGTGGAGGTGCGAGGAGCGCGCGGCGCGGGCCGGGATTGGGGCGCCGGCGCCGGCGGCACGCGGGCCCACCGCCCCCGCTCCCGCTTCCCAGGTCCAGGCCCAGCGCGGCGGCTGCCGCACGTGCGGCAACCCCGGCCACCTGACCAAGCAGTGCCGAAACAACCTGGTGGTGGGCGCGGACGGCAGCGTGAGCGTCAAGGCCGACACGGGCGCGGGCGGCGCGCCTGTCGACGCGCTCGCCGTCGCGCGCGCCGCCGCGCTGGCGGGCGCGGCCGCCGGCGCGTCCTCCTCCTCCTCCTCCGACTCAGACTCGGACGCGTCGGCCGAGCGCCGGCGGCGGCGGCGGCGGGAGAGGAAGGAGAAGAAAAAGGAGAAAAAGCGGGAGAAGAAGGGGCGCAAGGCGGCGCGCCGGTCGCGGTCCCGGTCCCGGGACCGGAAGGGGCGGTCGCGGTCCCGGTCGCGGGGCCGGCGGCCGTGAGAGCGAGAGGGGGACAGGGCCAACTGCAATCACTCGGCTCCGCAGGCGCGCTGTTCTCTCTCTCTCGCTCTCCTCTTTCACACTGCCCTACCCCTCACCCCCCTCTTCTGATCCACCAAACGCCCATTCGAGCCCGGGCGGCGGCCAGCGCACGGGGTCGTAGCCCGACCCGCCCCACGGCGTGCACCGCGCGATGCGCCACGCGGTCAACGCAAACCCTTTGCCGACGCCATACTTTGTATACGCTTGCTGGGCGTAGTCGGAGCAGGTGGGCAGGAAGCGGCACGATTTGGGGAGGAGTGGGGAGACCTCTCGCCGATAAAAGGCGATGAGGGCGAGGGAGAGCCCGAGCAACGGGCTAGCGTCGGCGTCAGGGTCGCTCCCGGCATCGCCACGACCGCCCGGCGGCCCGGGCGGCGGCGCGGCGGCGGGCGGCGCGACTAGCAGGCGCCGCGCCGGGCGCGGCGCCGCTACCCTCGCGGCCCGGCAGCGCGCGCACGCGACTGCGGCTACTCGACTCTGGGGCCGCGGCGGCGCCATAGTGCGGCGGCGGCGCGGAGAGTGAGGCGGCGATGCATGCGGCGGCGGCGGTCGCTCCACTCTCGCTCCCCAGTCGACGCCGGCCCCCGCGCCGCGGTGCCCGCAGCATGGCAACCGCCCGCCGCGCGGCGGCCGCGCTGGCGGCCGCCCTGCGGCGGCGTGCGGCGGCGGCGGCGCCGGGTGGCGGCCGCGCCGCGGCCGCCTGGCGCGACGATGGACGGGCAACATGCGCCTCGCTCTGCAGCGCGAGCGGCCGGGACTGGGCGCCAGCTCGCTCGTTCGCGTTGAGCGCGGCCGACTCCAAACCCCCGCCCGGCCGCCGCCGGTCGCCCGCGGGCGGCTCCAAGGATGACAGCGGACGCCGGCGCGGCGAGACTCGCGGCTCGGCGCCCGCTGAACTGCCGCCGCTGGCCCCCACCCCTCCTCTCGCGCTCGCCGACGCCGACCTCCCCCCCGGCTTCCCCGCGTCCTACTCCGCCCTGGCGGCGGCCGCCGCGGTCGCCCGCACGGCGGGCCGCCCCGCGGCGGCCAAGGGCGAGGACGCGTCCTCCGCGCGACGCGACGCGGCGTCCACCAAGGCCCGCCTGACCGCCTGGGCGACCGCGCCCGACACGCGCGACCGCGCCCTGGCCCTCTACGTCAACACCAAACTGTTTGACGAGGCGGTGGCGGCGTTTCAACGCGTGGTGCGCCGCGGCGCCGACGCGCGCGCGGCGTCCGCGCTCGCGGCGCTCGCGCCCGGCCCCGCGGGCGACGGCGCCCTCTTCCGCCTGTTTGCCGAGCACTGCTTTGAGAATTACGCGGATCAAATGGCGGCCTATCGGTGAGAGAGGGGAGAGGGAGGGGGTGGCGCGGCGCGGCCGCGCGCGCGCGGCCCGACCCCTCCCCTCCCTCCCTCGACCCCTCCAGCGACCTCGTGACCGCCATCGACATGCGCGCCCCCCACACCTGGTACCCCACCGCGCGCGCGCTCAAGCGGCGGATCGTGTACCACGCGGGGCCGACCAATTCCGGCAAAACGCACGCCGCGCTCGCCGCGCTCGCGGCCGCGCCGTCCGGCATGTACGCGGGGCCGCTGCGCCTGCTCGCCATGGAGGTGTACGACGAGATGAACGCGCGCGGGGTGCATTGTTCCCTGATCACGGGGCAAGAGTCGCGGCGCGTGCCAGGCGCGCGGCACGTCTCGTGCACCGTGGAGATGGCCGACCCGCGGGCCCGGGTCGCGGTCGCCGTCCTGGACGAGGTGCAAATGATCGGGGATGGGGCGCGGGGGTGGGCGTGGACGCGGGCGCTGCACGGGGTGGCGGCCGACGTGGTGCACGTGTGCGGCGACGCGTCGGCCGTCGCCCTCGTGGCCTCGCTCGCCGCCGACGCGGGCGACGCGTTCGAGGTGGTCCGTTACGAAAGGTTTGGCGCGCTCGCGGTCGACCGCGCGGGGCTGCCGGCCGGCCTCGCCGACGTGCGTGCGGGCGACGCGGTCGTCGCGTTTTCGCGGGCCGGCATATATGCCGCCCGGGCCGCCATCGCGGCCGCGACCGGGTTGCAGGCGTGCGTCATTTACGGCGCGCTGCCGCCGGAAACGCGGCGGCGCCAGGTGAGGGAGCAGAGAGGGGTGGCGGGCCGGCCGCCCGGCGCCTCGGAACCCCGCGACGGGACCACACGGACGCCCTCCCCCCCTCCCTCTTCCCCAGGCTCGCCTGTTCAACGACCCCCATTCCGGCATGGACGTCATGGTGGCGTCCGACGCGATCGGCATGGGCCTTAACCTCAACATCCGCCGCGTCGTGTTCACCACCCTGGCCAAGCCCGACGGCCGGGGCGCGCCGCGCCCGATTCCGGCGCCGGCGGTCAAGCAAATCGCGGGGCGGGCGGGGCGGCGGTCCAGCGCGTGGCCGACAGGGCTCGCCGCGGTGCTCGACGCGGCCGACACCCCGCGTCTCGCCGCCGCCCTCGCCGCCTCCACCCCGGACGACGCGACGCGCGCCGCCGGCCTGTCGCCCGAGTTTGAGCAGCTGGAGGCGTACGCCGGGCGCCACGTTGGCGCGTCGTTCGCGAGAATCTTGGAACGCCTCGCCGACGACGCGCGCCTCGGCGGGCGTTACTTTTTCGCGTCCCAGACCGCGACGGTTGAGGCCGCCCGCCTGCTCGAGGCCGTGCCCGGGTTGTCGCTGCGGGACCGGTTCACTTTCTGCGCGGCGCCCGCGCGCGCTCGCGACCCCGCGTTTCGGCGGGCGCTGCTCGCTTTCGCCGCGGCCTACGCCGACGGGCGGCCCGCGGAATTGGCCCTGGCCTGGTCAAAAGGCGCGCCCGACGCCGCCGCAACCGGCGACCCCGCGCGGCACCGCCCCGGGTCGGCCGCCGCCCTGAAATCGCTCAAAGCCGTCGAGGACGCGCACGGCATCGTGTCCCTGTGGCTCTGGCTCGAGGCCCGGTTCGGGGGCGGCGCGTTCCCGGGGCGCGCAGACGCCGAGGCGCGCGCCGCGCGGCTGGTTGCCTCGATCGACGCCCACCTGGCCGCGCTGTCGGAAGCCGCGGCGGCGGCCGAGCGCAAGGCAGCGGCACGCCGGGCGGCGGCGGCGGCGGGAAGGGGGGGGGCGGGGGCGAGGGCGAGGCGGCCGCGTGCCGCGCGCGCCGCCAGCGAGCTGACCGCCCCCGCGACCGCCGCCCCCGCGGCGGCGTGACCAGCACTGCAAACAACGGCATTGAGAGCGCGAAGGAGATGGCGGGAGGGATCTATGCGGCACGACAGGGTTCATCGACACCCTCAACCCTCCCCCTCCCCCCTCACCCGTGCGCCCGCCGGGCCAGCACGGCGGCCGCCTGGTCGGGCGCCAACCGCGCCACGCCCAGGTCCCGCAGGGCGGACGCCGCGGCGTCGCCGTCGCGCGCCGCGAGCGCGGCGCGCAGCGGGCCGAGCGCGCGCTCCTCCGCCGCCAGCAGCGCCGCCGCGTCGGCCAGCTCGCGCACGTGCGCCGCCGGCCGCGGCGCGTACGGCGCGAGCACGGCCGCCAGAGCGGCGGCGTCGGCGGCGAGTTGGAAGCCGCCGCCCGCGTCGACGCTCGCCTCGGTCGCCACGTCGTTGAAGAGCGCGCGCACCGCGGCCGCCGCCGCCCCGCGCCACGCCGCGCGAAAGGCGACCGCATCCAGGCAGCCGGCGAGGGCGTCCAGGGAGGAGGCGAGGACGGCGAGGGCGGGGGTGAGGGTTGGGTGCGGGCCGGGCGGGGGGCACGCCGGCGCGCCGGCGCAGAGCGCGCCGGCCGCCGCCGCCGCCACATACCCTCGCGCCGCCCGCCCAAACCCGTCCGCCACGCCCTTAGCCAGGCGCAGGGTCCACTTGCGGGAGAACGAGGCGAGCGCGTCGGCTTCGGCGGCCAGGACCGACGGGCGGCGCCGCGGCCCGCCGGTCCCTTCATCCAGCAGCGCCAGGGGCCACGCCGCTTCCCGCAGCCCGTGCTCCAGCCAGCGGGCGGCGCAGATGGGGCCGCCAATGCGGGCGGCGGTGGCGGCGGCGGACGGGTCGGCGCCGAAGGCGGGCGCAGACTCGGCCGAGCGAGCGGCCGCGGCGCGGAAGTCGGCCAGCACGGCGCGCGGGCACGCGGCGACGTACGCGCGGCGCGCGGCGCTGCCGGGGAGCCAGTCGACTTTGGAGGCGGCGGCCGCGAGCGCGGCGGCGGCCGCGTCGGCCGCGGGCGGCGGCGCAAACTCTAGCGACGCGG
>Ga0315276_10003007_pt1 | contig 15438 bp, 8 predicted proteins | sample YL17G05_0_MG_FD_204542 | JGI IMG/M metagenome (GOLD analysis project Ga0315276, IMG submission 204542) | Sediment microbial communities from Yellowstone Lake, YNP, Wyoming, USA - YL17G05_0 | ecosystem: Environmental > Aquatic > Freshwater > Lake > Sediment | place: USA: Wyoming | collected...
CTTCGGCGGGTGTGACGCTTGCATCGTCTCTGATCTCGGCTTTCACCGGCAAACCAGTCAACAGGAACATAGCGATGACAGGCGAAATCACGCTCACAGGCCATGTCCTCCCTATCGGAGGCTTAAAGGAGAAATCTCTTGCGGCTCTGCGGATCGGAATCAAGAAGATAATTATTCCGGAGAAGAATCAGAAAGACTTGCAGGATCTTCCCGAGTTCGCACAGAAGCAGATCGAATTCATTCCGGTAAAAGACCTGAAAGAAGTAATAAAAAAAGTGCTATGAGCGCTCAAGCCATTCCTTCGATTAGCGTAATCCGTCCTTCAGAATGAGCGGACACGGCAGCCAGGGTGAGTCTATCGCCATAAGTTAATCAATACAGGATTGGCGCAGTCCTTAGCCCGTTGTCTCCGGGTTCTATCACTTTAATATCGCAGAAATCAGATGTACGAATGCAATCCGCCCGGAGCAAGATAAGTTACGCCGAGAAGCGTGAAGATTACGGCTGCAAACCCGACAACGAGGATGATCGCCGCTTTTATCCCGCTCCAGCCGCGCGTCATTCGCATATGGAGATAAGCTGCATATACGAGCCAGGTAACAGCTGCCGCCCACTCCTTCGGATCGTTACCCCAGTAACTGCCCCAAGCCTTGTTAGCCCAAAACGCGCCGGTGATGATCGTCAAGGTCAGGAAGGGAAATCCGATTTTAACGGAATAATACTGCAGGTTGTCGAGGAGATCATCTTCCGGAAGCCTCTCCTGGAATTCCTTGAATCTTGATATAACAAGCAGGCAAAATGCGCTTATTATCAAAGTGCTGAATAAAAACGCGAGGATTGCGGGTTGTGACGTTACTTTTAAAAAATCATGAGTCGTGAGCCTGAATATCATCATAGCCAATCCCGCGAGCAATCCTAATACGCCAGCCGCAAAAGATAATCTACCAATCGCGTCTATTCTTTTTGTAGATTGGGGTTTCCGCTTTTTTATAGAAATAATAAAGTGAATAAATGAGGAAATGAGAAAAAAGATAAACGCAAAAAACAGAATCAATCCAACATCTTTAAACTCAGCAGCCAATCTCCGCACGCCATCGGAACGAAGATAGATATTGAGCGACCTGCCGGTGATCAATTCGCCGCGGTTTATCAATAAAAGCACAACTGCTGTGAAAACAGACACCCAGAAAGCAAACCAGGATTGTTTAATATTTTTCTTGATGAAATACATAATCGCCGCCGCGAACCCGACGAGGAACGCCGCATAGCTGATAATCGCCACGGCTACATGAATATAAAGCCACACCGACTGCAGCGCCGGAACCACCGCGCCGCTCCCTTTGACCGGCATAAGGAGCACAATACCCATAATTATTATAACAAACGGAAGAACGAAAAATCCGAGGTCTTTATATTCAAACTTCAATTCGGCGATGAGCATTATAAGAACCGCGCCCCAGGCGAACCATAGAAGCATCTCGTATAGAGATATAAATATCGGTTGCCCTGTCTCCGTCCAGCGGAGCGCCATCCCTGCGCTTTGGACAAGAAATCCGGCGAAAGCAGCCAGCCTTCCGGCGAGATTGAGCTTCTTTTTAAAGAAAAAATTGATGCCGTAAAGCGCCGCCGAAGCGATGAATAAAAAAGCGGATGCGTAGTAAAAAATCAAATCACCTGTAAAAGGAGACGCGCCGTTCATTGTTTATTTTTTCCTATTTATATTTTGTTTCTTTATCGATCCTGGATTCTTATGTCCTGCTATCTCTTCAATCTGTTTTTCAAACCCAATGAATAATTTCGTCAATTCCTTTTCAAACATATGCTTGTTGCGATGGGCCGAACCTGAAAATCTTACTACGCAATATCCCTGCGCGGGCGAGATAAGAATCCAAACCCTACGGTGATTGAAATAGAAGGTTAAAAACACGCCTGCGATCACCAGGTAAAAGCCAATATATACAACATCCGTTCCTCTGTCCGAGCTGATTTCCAGGCCCGTTACGTCCAGCGTAGTAATTTTCCTGTCTAGAACAAACTTGAAAGGCTCCTCGATAGCACCGGTTTTCTGATGCATCCTGGCAAAATCCATTTCAGGCAGCTTTGAAAATATCACTTTGTGCCGCGCTTCCTTCAGTCCCTCCCAATAAACGAGAAGAACGGCTGCAGGGTTATTCAGTTTCTGGCTGCGTGTCGCAAAGCCTTCCTCCGTGATGATAAAATCCGGATAGAACGCGTGGAGCCGGAAGTAAACCCTGCTGTTGCTGGTAGAATATGTCTTTTCAACACCTTCGGTATTGATTAAATCATTTCCCGCCGAAAGCGAAAAATCTATCCTCTCGCCTGTTTTTTCATCAACAACCTTCAGAATAAAGCTATATCCATAATTCCATGATGCCTGGTAAAAACTCCTGCCATCGAACTTCAACGGATCATTAACCTGAATCGTTTTTCGTAAAATCTCGCTTCCATTTCTCGACACTATAAGATCTGAATACCAGTCCTTGACTGATTTGCCATCTCCGTACATGACTCGCCGCAATCGTCCGGCCTTTATGATAAAACCGAGCGGAAGTTCCGCATCGGCCGTCCGGGAGTAATACCTGTCCGTTTCCTCACCCTCCCGGAGCCAAACGAAACCCTTCTCCCTCGTCAATGACGACAGCATCGCTCCGATGATGACCATTAATATACCAAGATGGACGACAAGATACCCGAGTCTTCCGATCCTTCCACGCTGGAAACGAAAGGCGGTTCCGCCGGGCGTCTCCTTTTCCTCCCTCGAATGGAAACCTTTGAGATTCCATTTGCGGACCAATTCCACAAGTTCATCTCTTCCTAATCCATACCGGCCACTGAAACCGGCGCCAGAACTTCCTCCCTCACCGGAAAAAACGGTTCCATCGAATCGTTTGAAATAATGCTTCAGCAACGCGAGCCTGCGGACCGAGCAAACCGTCAGATTGAGCGCAAGCAAAAGGATCGCAAAAACGAACCACCATGAATGATAAACGCCGTATATGGAGGAGCGCCAGGGGTCCCTGTCCGCAATCTGAAAGGAAGAGACTACCCTATTGAGCAGGTTGATCGCTGGATGCGCCTCATTATATGCGGCCAGTTCATCTGCAGAAAAAATATCCGCCTGAGGGATGAGCGTTCCAATAAAAGCCAGCAGCCCGATAACAATTAACAGAATGATCGCGAGGGGAATCGAGCTCATGAAATCGAGCAGGCTTTTTTTCCTGTCTTTTTTCAGTCTTTCCTTTACTGAATTCATTTGAATTAGTAATTACCTTATACCCTAATCATCAATATGACTGAGCGAAATAAGCAAGATACTTCGCTTTATTGCCGGTATAGATGCATTTCCCTTCCGCATTTTCATCCACGATCACCCGCACGGTTGCTTTCGTTTCCTCCTTAATCTTCTCTTCGGTCTCCGCTGTTCCGTCGTACAAAGCCTTTATGAAACCGCGCTTAGTCGCCATAGTTTCCTTGAAATGCTCCCAATCATTCGCTTCGGTCGTCAGGTTTTCCCTGAGTTCCGTTGCCTTTTTCAGAAGATCGCTCTGTATCTTGCCGAGCAGACGGAGAGTCTCGCCTTCAAGGGCTTCCATGGGGATGAAGTTTTTATGCCGGTCCGGCCTCTCCACGAGCACAACCGATTTCTTCTCGATATCCTTGGGGCCGATCTCCAACCGGAGCGGCACCCCCCTCATCTCCCATTCGGCGAACTTCCAGCCGGGCGTATGCTCATCGGAGGCATCGAGCTTCACCCTGATCCCGGCCGCGGTAAGCCGGTCACGAACCTTCTTCGCCTCTTCGATCACCTGTTCAGGATTTTTTCCCGCTGTTATGGGAACTATCACAACCTGATGCGGCGCGACCTTCGGCGGTAAAATAAGACCGCTGTCATCGCCGTGAGTCATAATTACAGCTCCGACAAGACGGGTGGACATTCCCCAGGATGTGCTCCAGCCGTATTGAAGCTGCTGGTTCCGGTCCTCGAAACGTATGTTAAATGCCTTCGCAAAATTCTGTCCGAGATTGTGCGACGTTCCGCCCTGAAGCGCCTTGCCGTCCCACATCATCGCCTCGACGGCATATGTCTTCAAAGCGCCTGCGAACTTCTCCTTCTCGCTCTTTACTCCTTTTATAACAGGGACAGCGAGGGTCTCGCGGTAGAATGTTTCATAAACATCCAGCATTTTAAGCGTTTCCGCCAATCCCTCTTCAGCTGTCTCGTGGACGGTGTGCCCTTCCTGCCAAAGAAATTCAAGCGTTCTCAGGAAAGGTCTCGTCACCTTTTCCCATCGGACGATGTTAGCCCATTGATTTATTAGAACAGGCAGATCGCGCCAAGACGAAATCCATTTGGAATACATAGAACATATAATAGCTTCCGATGTCGGCCGTACGGCAAGCCTCTCCTCGAGCTTTTCCTTGCCGCCGTATGTCACCCAAGCAACCTCGGGGGCAAAGCCTTCCACATGCTCCGCTTCTTTGGCGAGGAGGCTTTCAGGGATGAAAAGCGGGAAATAAGCGTTTTGATGGCCGGTGTCTTTGATCATTCTATCGAGGATATCCCTCATGTTTTCCCACAGGGCATAACCATAGGGCATGATCACCATACAGCCTCTGACCGGCGCATAATCAGCCAGCTGCGCTTTCTTGACGACATCAAGATACCATTTGGAGAAATCTTCCGACTTCGGCGTTATATCCTTTACCATTCTTTCGTTTTCGGACATCGAGACCTCGCAAAATAATCTGTTTCCGCCGTTAAATTATCATAAACACTCTTTAAAAACCACACCCTACAGAAACATCCTCCGCTGTGAAAAGCCAACGAATTATATAGATTGAAATCCATTCACCGCATCAAAGATTTCATTTCAAAAGTAAGAGTGCTATTGGTATTAACACAAGGGAGATCAAAGTACCGAAGAAGACAGCTCTTGCAACGAGGCTGCTGTCCCTGGAATATTTTTCCGCAAACAGAGTGGACGCAATAGCACCAGGCATGATCCCATAAAAGATAAGAATCTGCCGGCTGATGCCCTGAACATTGAAAATGAATACTACAAGCAGAACGGCGGCAAGACCACCGACAATCCGTATCAAGGCAGCGATCAGCGGCAATTTGAAATCCGCTGGCCCGGCACTCTTCTTCACCTTGCCGAGAATGATCCCCATTACTATAAGCATCAGAGGGTACGCAAGATCAGCGCATAATCCGATAAGGTTTTCCACAGCTTTCGGGAAATGAAGATTGTATTTATGCATCAGCAGGACTGCTGCGATTGCATATATGTAGGGCATCCGTAATAGTTCCTTGAATTTGTTCTTCTCCGCTGCAAGTACAACACCGAACACAAACAGACAGATGGATTGGAGCGTGAAAAATACGACCGCGATTCCAATCCCTTCCTTACCCCAATGAAGGCTGATGATCGGCGCTGCAAGATTGATGGCGTTCATAAACGCTATTGCAAGGAGAATCCCCTTGCCCTCGATACGCGATATCTTTATCCATAAGAAACCAATTAAAGTAGGTATTATTATCGCAGCCGACGAGGCGAGCAAAATGATCCAGACACCGTCGTTCTTCGTGTGAAAACCGGCTATATCACGTAAGATGATCGCTGGGATTCCGATGTAGAGGCTGATATCGCTCAATGAACGTGTCGAAACATCAGGATATTTCTTAGCATATCCCCAACCCAGAAATATCAGGAAGAATACCGGAAATACCGTGTTAAGCAGTGTTGATAGCATATATTTAACCTTCCTATCTTATATTAGATAAAAACCACAATTCTTATCATTCATCATTTTCATTATTTCCATTCTTTCTTACATATTTGTCCAACCAATCGTTCGCCCCCTGAATCGAACCGAATTCGCCGTTCAGCTGGGCATCATACGCCGCATCGAGAATATCACCGAAGTACGGACCGGGCTCGTATCCCCGGGCGATAAGCATCTTACCTGTAAGTAGAGGTTCCGGCATGGATTCCGCAAGCTCCAGCTCAGCAGCCCTTTCAAGAAGGCCGCGGCACCTTTCTATCCTGTCGGTTCCCGCAAGCATCCCCCTCAGATCGGCCTCGATAACATACGCCAGCAGTCTGATGGTTGCCGGCTTCAGCCTGACCGCGAGCCTTCTGATCGCTTTGTCTCCGGGCTCCGGCGAAAATGTCATAAACAAATGTTCCCTCACCAGCGGAAGGACGGTCTGAATGACTCTCTTCCCCCGGTTGAGTTTCTTCAGAAAACACTGCGCGATTTCTTCTCCTACCAAATGATGGTTGTATGAATGTATGAATCCATCGGATACTTCGGTTGTCGGGGGTTTGCCGATGTCATGCAACAAAGCGGAAAACATTAAAACCTCCGCCTGTTCCTCCGATACATTCTCCCTCCGAATGATATCAGCCATCGCATCCACGCTCAGTTTCGTATGCTCCCAGACATCGCCTTCCGGATGCCAGTCGGTCTGCTGCGCTACGCCGGCCATCGAATGCAGCTCCGGGTGGAGTCTTTCAAGAATCAGCATATCCAGCGCGGCCTGAAGACCAACGGATGGTCTTTCGCTTAGAAGCAGCAGCTTCATCCACTCCTCGCCGATCCTGTCTTCGGACAGGTCGTCCAGATGCGTCGTCTGGCAAAGCGTAAGGGTTGCGGGGTCTATGGTCAAATCGAACCGGCCTGCGAACTGCATCCCTCGCAGAACGCGGAGCGAATCCTCGCCGAAGGTCAACGGATCAACGGCGCGCAGCACCCTGTTCTCGAGATCCGCCTTCCCATTCCATTCATCCAGCATCTCGCCGGTAAGGGGATCCAATCCCATCGAGTTGATCGTAAAACTTCTCCTTCGCGAAGCCTCTTTGAAACTCAATCCCGGATCGGTTTCGATGATGAAGCCCTTGTGCCCCGCCGCAACCTTGCTATCCCTGCGCGGAAGCGAGATGTCCAGCCCTTCCAGTTTGAATACAGCGAAAGAGATTCCGACTTCCAGCAATCTACCGAATCTTTTCAGAATGCGACGCAATGCGTCAGTTTCGATCCCGAATATTTCGATATCGATATCTTTCAGTCTTACAGACGAGCTTTTCATTTTCAAAAGAAGATCGCGGACGGTTCCGCCGACGATGATTGCCCTGCCTCCATTTTCCCGGACTGAAAAAGCCACTTCGAAGGCAAGCCTTGCCATCTCCGCGAATTCGCCGCTTTCTCCTTCAAGCATCATGCTCTCGACGTTTTTAATCTTCATATCAAACAACGCTTCTCTATAATAAAAAGATGGTAGAAGAGCTTTGAAAAACATACAAAATTGTCATTCTGAGGCATATCTCGAAGGGAAGCAAACGAAGGCGCAGTCATGAGGTAGTCTTCGAAGGGATTCAAGGGAAGGAACTGTCCAGATTCTTCAGGGGTTTCCCTTCGCGGGCTTTCTTCCGAATGACCTGTTGCCATAGTTTTTCCAAGCTCTCGGCAGAAATATAGCAGAAAGATTTTTAATTTAATACAGCGCGGTTGACAGCAGTCTTTAAATGATCCGCTTGCATCGGCTCGGAAAGAGAAGAAGGCGCAATCTGGAATGATAATTGGAGATGAACTGCCCTGGAGGCTGATTATGCCGTCGTGAGTTCTCCGGCTTCTTCAGCGTTTCTCAACATTGTTTTTTCGTAAGAGCCTTCGGTGAGGATTTCCCATGCATCGGGGTCGCTCATAATCTTGGTGAACAGTTTGATATGCATGGCATGACCTGCTTTCGACGCGACCAGATGGCCCAGCATACGATATGGCAAAAATCCCAAGTCTCCCATAGCGTCGAGAATTTTATGCCGGACGAATTCATCCTGGAATCTTAAGGGATTGTTGATGACCTTATGTTCATCGAGGACGATCGCATTATCGAGCGATCCGCCACGCGCGAGGTTCTTCTTTCGGAGCATTTCCACGTCCCGCAAGAAACCGAATGTCCGCGCCGGGGCTATTTCTTCGATGAAGGTTTTTTCATCTATCCCGAACGAAGCTTCCTGCTGCTGGATCGCCGGATGATCGAACTCGATCCTGTAGGTTATTTTGAATTCATCCGAAGGATATATCGCAATAAACTTATCGTCTTCCCTGACCTCGACAGGCCGCTTAATACGCATAATCTTTCTCTTCCAGGAGAGCTTTTTGACGCCAGCCTCCTGGAGAAGGTAAACGAATGGGGAAGCGGAGCCGTCCATCGCGGGGATCTCGGAGGAATCAATCTCGACAATGACATTATCAATCCCGAGCCCAATGAACGAAGCCATGAGATGCTCGACCGTATCTATGCAGATGTCATTCCTTGAAATGGACGTCGCATGATCCGTCTTGAAAAGGAAACCGTCGGATGCTTTTATTTCGAAATTTTCGATATCGGTCCGGCGGAAGATGATTCCCTTGTTTGCCGGTGCCGGTTTAAGTACTATTTTAACCCTTTTTCCAGAGTGTAGCCCAATCCCGGTGCTCGAAATCTCTTTCCTGATCGTCTTCTGCCAGAACAACTGTGTCCTCCGTATGCAATTCTATCTAAAATAAGACACACTTTACTATGCAACCTGTATGCCAATCCGATTTTTTTCGCACACCCGTAATTGCTCTGTTATCAATATGTTACAATATCATTTTTCGGCATTGAATAGTCTGTATATACTTTGTTGCATCCTTACAACATCGCCTTAAAAACCATTGCATAAGTGCAACATAATACAAAAAGCATCATTTAGTCTCCAGCCAGTTACGTCCAACTCCTATTTCGACGCTCAAAGGCACATCCAGATCCGCCGCGCCTTCCATATTTTCCCGCACGAGCGCTTTCAATACGTCCAGCTCCTTCTCCGGAACGTCGAAAATGAGCTCATCGTGAACCTGCATTATCATCTTCGATTTGAGCTTCAGTGTATTCATTTCGGAATATATTTTAATCATTGCAATCTTGATTATATCGGCTGCTGTCCCCTGGATCGGAGTGTTTACAGCTATATGCTCCGCAAGGGATTTCAGCCGGCCATTATCGCTTTCTATATTCGGAACTGTTCTTTTCCTGCCGAACATGGTCTCTACATAACCGTCCCTGCGCGCTCCCACGAGCTGTCGCTGGATGTAATCGGCCATACCCGGCAGCAAGGCGAAATATGTCCGCAGAAATTCTTCCGCTTCGGCAATCGAAATCTTCAGTCTCGCTGAAAGGCCATATTGATTCATACCGTATAAAATGCCGAAGCTGATTTCCTTCGCCCTGTTGCGTTGTTCCTTGTTGACCTCGTCAACGGGAATATTGTAAATCAATGCCGCCGTCCGTTTATGAACGTCCTCATTATTTTTAAAGGCGTCAATCAATCTCTGATCGTGCGAAAAATGGGCTGCTATGCGGAATTCGATCTGTGAATAATCCGCGGATAGAATGAGGTTTCCTTCTCTCGATGGAATAAAAGCGCTTCTTATTTGCTTTCCCAGGGCCGTTCTGACAGGAATATTTTGGAGGTTGGGATCGGAACTCGATAACCTGCCGGTCGCTGTAATAATCTGATTATAAGACGTATGTATCCTACCCGTTTTCGGATTCACCAGCTCGGGCAGGGCATCAATATAAGTGGATTTCAGCTTCCGCAGGTGGCGATAATCGAGAATCTTCGAAACAAACGGATGGCCGCTGAATTGCGCAAGAACTCTCACGTCGGTGGAATATCCGATCTTGGTCTTTTTTATCCGCTGCATCCCGGATTCTTTGTGGATATTGAGTTTCTCAAAAAGAATTTTTCCCAGCTGCTGGGGAGAGTCAATATTGAACTTGTCCCCCGACAGCTCGAATATTCCCGCCGATAATGATGCCAGTTCGTTTCCGAATTCCCCGGATAGTTTTTTCAGCAATGGAATATCTATAGAAACACCAGTCATTTCCATATCGCTCAGAACTTCGACGAGCGGCATCTCGATTTCATTGAAAAGTTTCTCCAGTTTTTCCTTTTTCAAATCCTTTTCAAGTATATTTTTCAACCGCAGGGTTATCTCCGAATCCTCGCAGCAATATCGGGAGATATCCGGCAGTGGCGCCTCGGCCATGGATATTTGATTTCTAGTGGTTCCAATAATGGAAGACGTTGTTATCTTTTTATAATTGAGATAATCCATCGCGAGGACGTCGAGATTATGCTTCCGCCCCTCCGGAAATAAGACATATGAAGCGATTAACGTATCGAATTCCAACCCTCGTGTTTCGATTCCATATTTTTTCAAAACCGAGATGTCATACTTCAGATTCTGTCCGCCCTTACGGATTTTTTCATCCTCCATCAACGGCTTTAATATGTTGCACAGCTCTTTAGCATCAAAGAACTTCCCCTCCATCGCGATGATGGGGATATACCATGCTTCCGGCATTTTCCATGAGAACGATATCCCTACAAGTTCCGCATTCACAGGGCTGAGAGATGTCGTCTCGGTATCGAAGACAAAGAATTTCTGTTTTTGCAATTCCTCGATAAAGCGATCAAGCTCTTCCCTGGTCCGGATCGTATTATATTTTTGCTTGTTCTCATCAAACCGAATCTGATGCGAACCTATCCCAAATTTCTCGATCAAAGAATGAAATTCGAGCTCGGTGAAAAGCGCGGCGAGCCTCGTTTCGTCAGGCTTTCCCATCCTGAATCTTTCGATGTCAACATCCAGGTCAACATCCGTTCTGATCCTCGCGAGGTCATGGGAAAGCCTCGCAAGATCAAAATTGGCGCGGATCGTTTCTCCCAGCTTCCCTGGAATTTTTTCGGCATTGGCGAGAATATTTTCAAGATTATTATACTCGGATAGAAGCTTTACAGCGGTCTTTCTTCCAACCTTTGGAATTCCGGGAATATTATCGGAACTGTCACCCTCAAGCGCAAGAAGATCGTTCACCGCTCCGGGTAAGACGCCGAGGTAATTTTTCACCCCGTTCGCATCCAACGTCTTTTCCTCCTGATCGGTATCTTTGGTCCTTATATTGAAGAAAAGGATATCGTCTGTTACAAGCTGCATAAAATCCTTGTCGCCAGTGGCAAGATAAACCGTGAAACCGGCATCTCGCGCCTGCATTGCAAGAGTCCCGATGATGTCATCCGCCTCAAAGCCCTTCTTTTCATATGTCGGTATATCCATTGCAGATAACATCTCTTTTATCCACGAAACCTGGTAGATCATATCCTCAGGCATCTTCTGGCGGGTCGCTTTATAATCCGCATATAAACCGTGCCGGAAAGTAGGTCCTGCGGAATCGAACGCAACTCCCAGATAATCCGGTTTTTCTTCATTCAATATCTTAAGCAGCGTCAGCGCAAAACCGTATGCCGCGCTCGTATTCTGCCCCTTGGAATTGATCAAAGGAGCTCTTATAAAAGCAAAATAAGACCGATATGCAAGAGCATATCCATCCAATAAAAAGAATCGTCTTTTTTTATCCATTTCTTTAACCTTGAATAAGAAGACATCTATATTTTTACAGATAAACCGGTTTGAAGACAAGAAATACTTTTTTAATGCCTATAAGCGGAAGGTATAATAGAACTTCAAGTCAATCTTCCAGTCATATGATCGGAACGAACCGCCGTCATCAATCCAGTTTCGCTGAACAACAAAGTATAGATCATTCCCCTCCTCGATTATCCATCGAAGTTTCGAGAATACACCTAATATTTTTGATTCGTTATCGTATTGAATCAGGTTTTTCCAGGACAGGTCCGTGGAAAAATTATAGTTGCACCTGAATGAATATATCTTGGCGGTAAAATTTCCTCCGGGAATTGAAATATCTTCATAAAAAGTCGAAGCGGAAAAATAAAGGTGCTCATTGGGTTTGTATGATAATCCAAGATTCGATACTTCTCGAACACCTTCATAAAAATCACCCCATTGGTAGCTCATATATCCTGAAACATCTCTTTTTTCGGAAGATTCCAGATAAAAGGCGTAGTTGAAATAAGAATATTCCCCTGGAGGTATAATTACGCCATTACTAATTTCAAAATCTTCAATAAGCCTGTCGAATTTATAAATTAAATTCATCCCTATTTCATCACCGCTATTAAAGACGAGATTAAGCAGATCCAGAGATCCTTCCGCTTCATACAATTGACCTTCAGAATCCCAAGCCGAGCCTACGTGCCAACCAAATATCATTTTTCTTAATGGTTCCCAATCTGGACGAGGCATGTAGGAAAAATTATTATCTATGATTTTAGCCCCGGTTCTTTCGGAAAATCCCATTGCGGGATTGAAATTCTCGCCTATTGATTGTATTTCAAAGTAGAAATCAAACTTATCGTTCGGAAAATCCACCGCGACAAGCCACTGATCATTGTCCTTGTCCGATAGGTTTTCGCTATCGGTTTTGATATAGTTTGCGTCGATAAAGAGGTTTGCGTCTCCGGCAAATTGGGAAGTTCCATAATGAAAATCGGCTCCATAAAGCCGGTTATATCCGTCCCCGGATGGATTGCCGTTTGTAAAAATCATTCCGATATATGACTGATTCCATAGGTTCCTGGTAACCCTCATAGCAAGCAGATTTTGCGATTCCAATGAAGGCGTTTCATCTGTCTGAACATCGAGGAAACCGATGTTGTATTCTCCTATCCTTCCTGTGAGCTTCGCGCCCCAAATTATAGGAACTTGCCCTCCTTCAAATAATCCGATTCTTCTGCTGAAAAACGGGATCACTGTATAAGCCATTTTCTGAAGTTTGAAGAGTCCGGCTCCCTCGAGAAAGAAATCCCGCTTTTCCGGATAAGTTATCGGAAATCTCGTTAAATTTATTTGTCTCTGATCCACTTCCGTTTCTGCGAAATCGGTATTAACCGTAAGAGAAGCCTTGAGATTTGATGTAAGGTTATAAAAAAGATCGGCGCCTGCATCCATGCTTTGATCCTGTTTACTGTGTTCATCGTTGGACAACGTTCCCACTACGAAAGGTCTCAAATCGAGTCCTATACCTTGTTTGATGTTTTTTATGCTCCTGATTTCACCAGCTGTCGCAAGGTTTGACATATACGCATTCCTGGAGGGATAAGCCCACTTCAACACTTCCTGGTTCCTTAGAATAACCCTTGCGAAATTAAAACCCCAAGTGCTGTTAGAAGGATCGAACGACAGTGTTTTAAACGGGATTGCTATCTCCCCGATCCAACCGAAAGAAGTAATTGATGTCCTTGCATACCAGATGCCGTCCCAATCCAGCGAAACCTCTTCTGAATTACTGTTGATCGTCGCGTCAATCCTTGCTCCTGCAGGAGTAATGATGAAATTATAACCGTTCCGATGGTCCAAAAATGTATCCAATACTATGGAAATATAATCGCTGGTCTCTGTATCTCCGTCCCTTTCAAGTTCATGCGAAATGATGTCTTGGGGGTTATCCTCATAGCAAATAATCCCAAAATAGATATAATTTTCGTTATATAGAACTTTCACAACGGTTTTTCTGCTTGGATCGCCGAATTCAACAGGCTCCACCTGGACAAGTTCTCCAATTGCCGGGGCATCATCCCATTCCTTATCATCCAAATTGCCATCTATATCGAGCGCTGCCTCGATACGTTTGATATTGATAAACCGGAAGCCGTTTTGAGACTCATCTTTCGCAAAAAGACAAACCACCGATAAGATGAGCATGGCAACGATGAAAATTCCAAATGAAAAATAATTCCTGCTTTGATTCATATAAATCTCTATCCTCTCTTATCGTATTCTTACATGCTGATAATAATCTACAGACCCATCCAATTCAACAATCAAACTGTTCTTTTTGATAGTTCGCAATACATGTCACACAAATGACTTATAATTGTTTTGAAAAATTCATTTTATCGAGAAATTCATATCTAAAAACATTGAAGGTTTTTTATTTGACATCAAAAAACCGGCATAGTAAACTTGCTTTATAATAAAGGAAATACGTTTTTGGTTTGCTTTGCATGCAAGAACAACCTCAAACTTATGTTTTTCATTAGGAGGTTTGAATGTCCACTAAATTAGGCGAAATGCTCGTTGCTGCCAATATGATAACTCCTGACCAGCTCCGCCAGGCTTTGGATCACCAAAAGACAAAAGGCGGAAGATTGGGCTATAGCCTGATAAAATTAGGGTTTGTGACAGAAGAAGAAGTAACCGCCCTGCTAAGCAAACAGTACGGCCTCCCTGCAATCAATCTATCACAATTCGAGATCGATACTGAAGTATTAAAAATTGTTTCACAGGAAATATGCGAAAAATATATGGTCATCCCCGTCAGCCGCGCGGGAGCCACGATAACCGTCGCAATGGCAGACCCGACGAATATTTACGCGCTTGACGATATTAAGTTTACCACCGGATATAACGTTCAACCAGTCGTGGCATCCGAGGTCGCGATCAAAGAAGCCCTCGATAAATATTACGGAATGAAAGCTTCAACCAAAGGTATGATGGATAAATATGGAATTTCGGAGAAAGGCTCTTTAGAGATAGACGCAAATTCATTGGAGGTAAAGGAGGAATCGGATGAGATTGACCTCGCGGCACTCGAATCGGAATCCGGTAATGCCTCTGTAATAAGCCTGGTAAACGTCATCCTGGCGGATTCGGTCGCCAAAGGCGCTTCCGATATTCATATTGAATCATATGAAAAAGATTTCCGAGTCCGCCTCCGTATAGATGGCATCCTTTACGAGGTCTTGCGTCCCAAGATAGACCTTAAGAACGCCATAATTTCCCGCGTCAAGATCATGGCAAAGCTTGATATTGCCGAGAGGCGCTTGCCACAGGACGGACGTATAATGATAAAAATGAAGGAGAAAACAGGCAAGGTCAAAGAGCTCGACCTGCGTGTTTCGATCCTGCCCTGCCTGTTCGGCGAAAAGGTTGTTATGAGGCTCCTCGATAAAGAAAACCTTATGCTTGATATGACGAAGCTCGGCCTTGAACCTATATCGCTGGACATTCTGAAGGAAGCTATAGAAAAACCATACGGAATGATCCTGGTCACAGGACCTACCGGGTCCGGAAAAACCAATACGCTTTATTCATCCCTCGGAACCGTAAATAAGCCCGAGGTCAATATTATTACCGCGGAGGACCCTGTCGAATTCAATATCGAGGGAATCAACCAGGTTCAGATGCACGACAAGATCGGCTTGAATTTTGCCGCCGCTCTAAGGTCCTTTCTCCGCCAGGACCCGGATATAATTATGGTCGGTGAGATAAGAGATTTTGAAACGGCTGAAATCGCCATAAAAGCGGCGCTTACCGGACACCTTGTTTTCAGCACACTTCATACAAATGACGCGCCGGGCACGATCAACAGGCTTATGAATATGGGAATCGAACCGTTCCTCGTTGCCACATCTGTGCTGATGATTTGCGCGCAAAGGCTCGGCCGAAAGCTGTGCACCGGTT